>Ga0315310_10000170_pt1 | contig 43889 bp, 37 predicted proteins | sample TDP5_MG_FD_203630 | JGI IMG/M metagenome (GOLD analysis project Ga0315310, IMG submission 203630) | Freshwater sediment microbial communities from Lake Towuti, South Sulawesi, Indonesia - TDP5 | ecosystem: Environmental > Aquatic > Freshwater > Lake > Sediment | place: Indonesia: South Sulawesi...
CCTTTTTATTTACAACCCAATTTTTATAATATAACCGCCAATTATTATAATTTAACAGAGTTTAAATTAATAAATATAAAAACTTACAAGGAATCCTTTTTATTTACCATCACTTTGGTTCCAAGAGTATTCTTAAATATTAGTGTAGTCAATGCGATAAGCGGAATATTGATATCTAATGTTAGCGTGCAAATTATCAAGTTTTTGGGAGAATCTATTGAAAATAAACTTACAAACCAAAACGGATTTTGCCGATTTTACCTTCAGCAAGGTGTTTATAATATTTCAGTAATATGCTTTAAAACAAGTGAATATCAGTTAATCAACCTAAGCTCTAATTCAAATGTTATTTTTTCAATTATCCCCTCTTACTCATTAACAATTTTCACATTTGATGATTCCACAACTTACTTTTCAAAAAATGTGCGTGTTAATATTTTCGATTTAAGTAGAAACCTCCTTTTACAGGATTTTACTAATAATCAGGGCCGTTGCACATTTAATTTGGAGTATGGAACTTATAATGTGAGCGTTCAAAAAGGCATAGAACAGAAATGGAAATTACTTGATATTTTACAAGATGAATATCGTAGTTTTCACGTATTACCTTACAAATTAACAATTAAGGCTATAAATGCAAGTTTATCGACACCGATACCTAATGGTCAAGTAACAATTACGACACTTAATAGAAGGGTTCTATTCTCTAATTTAACTGATCTATTAGGTACTACACAATTTCTTATCGATCCTGGACAATATTTAATCTTTCTTAATATCTCGAAATATGGCTGGGTTAAACAGCTAGATGTTCAACAATTTAATACTTCAATTCAAATTATTTTTTCCGTATCAACAATAAGTTCTACAAATATTGAAGTGGGAAATCCTTCCGAATACTCAGCCTCTCTTCTCCAGCAAACTTTAGGATTAACTGAGTCTGTAGTATATATTTTAGCAATAATTCTCACAATTCTAGTTTCATTTAGTATCATGAATGTCGTTTCTTCGTGTATTTCGGAATCACGAAAATCGATCGGAATATTAAGATCGTTAGGCGCCTCTAACCGTCAAATATATTATATATTAAATTTCAAAATCCTTTTAATTTCGCTTATTGCAGGAATTCTAGGAGGATTTTTAGGAATTATGCTCGGAAGCTTTATTTCAATTGAAGCCTTAGAAATAAGTTTGAATCAAATTTTAACATATCAATTATTGGTATCGCTTATATTGTTATCTATTGGAATATCTTTATTCATTGGAATTATTAGTTCCAATTTGACCCTTTATCGGCTTTTAAAAATGCCAATTGCAATAAATCTCAAAGAAATTTTACCTACACAAGCTTAAATCAATTTAAATAAATAAGGAAATAATTCTTTGTAGTTTAAAAAGTTCCTAAAAAAATCTATATTTATCATTAATAAAGCTCTTATAATAAGGTATTTTCTTGCCAGAATTGCTTATACATTTATTAATACCAGCTGCAGCATTAATAATTGCAGGATTTAACAAAAAGTCAGTGATTCTTTTCGCTCCCCTTTCTTTAATTCCTGATATTGATATTTTATTTGGTAATCATAGATCCATTCTTCATTCCTTATTCATTCTCGGATCAATTTCGATTATATTAATGGTTTATACATTCTATTTTAGACCTTGGTGGAAATCTCCTGCAATAATTATATCATTATTAATTTTGTCTCATTCCCTTATGGATCTTTTTACTGGCCCAACTCAGCTCCTATGGCCTATAGAATCATACTATTATTTATGGATTCAAGCACCTACTGTTAGTTTTTCGCCGTTTTCAATTAATTTTAACTCTTTTTTCATAAGGTTTCTTATTTTAACACCACAAGAAGCAGCTGGATTTGGGATAGGACAGCCGCTCTATATTTTTGGTAATTCAGGAATAATTTCACTTGTTTTGATTGGCCTTGCGTTTTTATATATACTCCTTAAATTTAAAAATTCTAATTCCCAAAAGCCTCAAATATCGAATATATCAGAGAGAGGGAATCCTTGTTGAAAATTTTGGTAATTCCTGAATTAGATTGGATCGCAGCCCTACAGAACCGTGTGCATAAAATCTTTAATCGCCTTGCAGTACGACATGAAATTCATATTATTTATCTTGAGCACGAGAAAAGGGGAATAAAAAAATCTTTTCGATTGAAAGACAACACAATTTTGCATAAGCCTCCATCTATATATGTTAAAAACATGCTTCTCTTCTATATTATTAATTTTCTTCCTATTTACACTTATATTAAAAAAGTAGTTAAAGTTTTTAAGATAGATTTAATAGTTACTACAAATTTCCTTTTTGCACCTTTAGCCGCATGGGCTGCCCGAAAGAATAATATTCCCTTTATTTTTGATTTAGTTGATTTTCAACCCTTTCATATTAATTATATCAATATTTTCCCTACCTTTATCAGAAAATTTGGAGGTATGCTTCTTATTTCACTTTTAAATTTTGATATCTCACATGCCGATTATATAATAACAACTGGATTACCTTTATCAAATTATGTAAAACGGCTGAAGGTTGAAAATGTGTCAATTATATCAAATGGGGTTGATACTACTCTTTTTAATACATCATATGATAGGTCCATTATTCAAAAAAGATATAATATAACATCGCCCATTATCAGCTTTATTGGCGCCTTAGAATATTGGGTTGATTATTTGCTTTTATTTCAAAGTCTTTCCCTCCTACATAATCAATTTCCATCCTTTCACTGTTTTTTAACTGGACCCTCTAGATATTATGGATTGAAGAAAATAAAATCTTTTGCAGCCCAAAATGGTATTTTAGATCATATTATATTCACTGGAAGAATTCCATATGCCCAAGTCCCGCTTTATATGTGTGCAAGCGATGTATGTATCCTTCCCTTCACTAATAATTATTTGACAAATTGTATTATTCCTATGAAACTCTTTGAATATCTCGCTTGCGAGCGCCCTGTGCTTTCAATACAACTTGCAGGCATCCACTCTATTGCAAAAAATATGATTTTTTATGCAAGTAATCCAGTAGAATTTGCTGAAAAACTCCTTTATATCTTAAGAAATCCGCAAAAAATTCGAGAAAAAATCAATGCAGGAAGCGCGCTTGCCCAGGCTTTTAATTGGGATAACCTTGTGAATAAATATGATACCCTTTTGCAAGAAGTCCATTTAAAATTTTTAAGTATTCCAAAAAAATATAGAAGGAATTTTTAGAATTCAAATTATTTATGCTTTTTCTGAGAGGTCTTCATCTTTTCGATTAATTGTCGATTTTTAGCAATATTTTCAATATAGGACCACATTTGAACCTGCAAATTTTTGGATTCCTCAAGTTTACTTTTATAATCTTCTTTTAATTTATCGCCAATCAATTCTAATATATTCTTATGATGATTTGCAGCATCAAAAATAGTGAAAACCCCTATAAATTTGCCATTTTGTACAATAGGCACCGCTTCTATCTCATTTTCGGTCATTAGATTGATAGCATTTTCAATTGGATCATTAGCATCAATTTTTAAGATATCCCTTGTCATAATTTCTTCCACAGATACGAGTAAAGGATCTCTTCCTTTCAGCATAGTTTCATTTAAAATATCATCCTCATCAAGGACTCCTATCGGAACATTCTCTTCATCAAGCACGCATCCTAATAATACTCTTGGATTAGCTGCCAATTTTCTTGCGGCTTCAAAGGCAGTATCATCTTTCTGTAAGATTGCAAATTCATCTTGAATATTTTCAGTGGTTTCAATAACTTCGCTATCCAACGGAATTTTCTTTGCTTCTTCGAGAACACTTTGTATTTCTGGCAGAAATCCCTCCAGCGCTTGCACAATCTCGTCTTTTTTAGCATCGATTTTTTTAATATTGGATTTATCACGATATCTCGCATAAAATCCCATATATGCTTGTTTAACCTTATTGAGTGCGGCCACTATTTTTTCAAGGACTTGTTCAAAAACGTACAAACGATTAAACTCTTCATCTACCAATATGATACTGACCAGTACCATTTCGAGGCGCCCACGTGCCCATTCACTAGGAAGTGTTACATAAATGTTGGCGGTCTTGAGACGTTCCGAGGACACATAGACAAAGAATTTCAAATCGATGAATTCGGAAATGTTTAAAAGAGATTTAATATGTTCTGAAACATCCTCTTCTGGCGAAGAAGGGATAGTACATAGTGTTTGCGGTCCTAGAATAGTATCAAAAAAGGAAAGGTTTATGTAAATCATATTTATCCTCTTATTTTGTCCTTTAGTAAAATATAAAAGAAATTTTAGTTCCCTCTTTATATAGTATTTGCTTAATTTTATTAATTAAATTCACTTATTTTTGGGAAGGACCTAAACGGTCAATAATTAAAATATATTAATTATAATTATTGGATGGAGATTCCTATCATCATCCCCAATTAATTATAATTGTTGGATGGGGATTATTAGAATAAAAAACGAGAATGATTTAGAAAAGGTATTGCAAAAAATTTAAGGATTTTATCCAGGAAAAGCAATTAAATCCTTAAAGAAAAAATTGCAATCGAAATTCAAGAGTAGTGATTGGTTTTGAAGAAAACATTAGAAGAAGAACTTAACCAAGAATGGACCCAAAACTTTGAAGCATTTGAAAATGCTGCACGTGAAGAACGAAAAAAAAATGTTAATTGGGATTTAGTTAAAAAACGATGCAATTCAAAACAAATAGAGGCTATTAAATTATTCGTCGAATATAGGTTATATGAAACTGCTGCAAGTATAGCAGAAATGGATCTATATGATTTTATTAAGCTATTAATTTCTCTTGGAATTTCAAGAGGATAATTTAAAAATGCATAATTCTTTTGTGTAGATAGGCGGCTAATAAAATAAAAGATTTATAATTTAAAATTTAAAGAATTTATTTGGATAGAATTGAGTATGGATAATACAAAAGTGGCTTAAAGAAGAGCGTAAACAAAAGATAGAAAAAAATTATAGGAATTTTAAAAAGAAATTCAAACCATCTGCTAATCTCGAATTTACAGTGAAAATGGGGGAATTTTTGGCTTCATTAGGCCGACCATTTTTTATACATTTTTCCCGAAAACCAACGCTTATATACCCGTATCGTATAAGGAGTAACTATCCAAGTTCAACCAGAACGGGGATAAAAACTGATGGTTCTATCAAACGATAGGTCTAGCCTTGGAGAAAAGGTTTCCTCTAAAAGGATGAATAAAGATTATAGAACCACCTTAATCTGGCAAATTGCGGATCATTGGAATCTAGAAATTTGATAGGTAATACAACAATGAAGTTACCAACTTATTTACTTAATTTTATTAATTAAATTCACTTATTTTTGGGAAGGACCTTAAACGGTCAATAATTAAAATATATTAATTATATAGGAGTTTGGATACGATTAAGGGTAAAAATCAAGATATGGATATAGATGAGACAAATAATTTAATATTGAAGCTGAGCAAAACATTTGATAATCTGTTTATTAAGCGATTACTTGTTGAATCGAAGCTTTTTCCGGTTAATGAATATATTATAGTCGCGTGTCTAAATTCCTATATGAAATTTTATCAACAACTCAAATTAGTAAATGAGAAGATTTCTCCAGAGAAGATAGGTAAATACCATAAAAAGTTATTCACTGAAATTACACCACTTCAAATATTTGATGTGCAAATGTTTCCTCTTTTTGGGAGAACAATTTATTACTGCCAACATGGACAAGATCCAACTTGTGAATCTCATGAAAAATTCCAGGAAATTCAATTCATTTTAAACTTTTGGAAGCGCTTGGCTAAAACCTATTACAGAACTGGCGCACTAACTATTGAAGAAATGGATGGAGTAGCAAAAATTCTCCCTGAAACTGATTTGAATTTTGTAAAAGACCAATTATTTATACCCGATAAAGCTGAATTATCAAAAATAAAAAGGGTTTCTGCTCAGCTTGAAGTATATTGTTTCATGGATGAATGTGAAACCCGCATGAAAATCAGTGATCATGGCCCCTATGAATTAGAAAATGGCGAATGCCTCATTGTTCGCGAAATGATTCGTCTCTATGATGGAAAAAATCCACAATGGGCTTGGTCTGAGACGAATGCAATTGCGCCGACTTCAAAAATAGCATTCGCATTCACACTTAAGGATATGAACCGGGTATGGTTCAATGATTGGGGAACACTTTTCACGGATCCAGTAGATTATAGTAAAAATATAACTTCCACCGCTATTTTAACGCAGGAAGAGGGGAAAAATAGATCCTTGGATATTGAGGAACTTAAAGGTTATGAAGATTTCGCTCAAAAGGCGCTTATTGAATTATACCGGAAAATGACACCATGGAGTCGGGCTGAAAAAATTCAAGCCGGGGCTTGGGTCTATAATAAGAACTTCGATCGCTTCACTAATTTAGTCGGACTCACTGATCAAATAGATTGGGACCTCACGGAGGAAATCAAGCAAAATGAATTCAAGGACCTTGTAAATAAAGTAGGGAAAAGTGTTTATTCACCCTTGACCTGGATTCTTCGGGGACCTAAATCAAAATTAAAAAATCCAACCTTCTTTTTGCGGAAAAATGAGGAAAAAACATGTTGAATGATAAGGATGAACATTTGCACGTTCCCAAAAATGTGCCTTTGTGGCGTGAGAGTTGGTACTTCAATCTCATGGACCCAAAAAATAATATTTTTAGCGTTTCGACAATGGGCTATATGCCCACTGAGTGTGAGAGCCATTACTTTTCAATTCTTTATATTGATAATATTCTCTATACACACATAAATTATCAGAAATTGAAAAGCGCAAAGGACATCAAAGAGAATCCATCGGATGGATATCAGAGTTTTACAATCCTAAAGGAGCATAAGGAATGGGCGATTCAACTGCAAAAGCGGAATTTTCAATTGGACTACATTTGGACAGGTAGATTCCCCGTATATGAGTATCCCGGTGGCTGGCGAATCCCAGGTATTCTTGAGCAGCAGCATTATGAACAATCGGGTTTTGTAAAGGGAACTATCACCCTTAAGGATGGGTCGATACGAGAAATTGATGGCTTTGGGCATCGCGACCATAGTTGGGGCATTCGAAATTGGGTGAACATTGATGAATGGTATTGGACCTCTGTACAATTTGTAAATGGCGAATTAGCTCTGAATTGCTGGTTAAACAACGTTAAAGGAAAACATTTCGTACATGGATTTCTTTCATCGGCTAACCAAAATATTCCCCTCAAAAAAATCGAGATTCAGACCCAATTTCAAGTCGATAACCTCAATCAACCCAAATTCGCGGATTTTTTACTCACTGATAACCAAGAGAACCAATATAACCTAACCGCTGAAACTCTTTATCTCATTTCTTTGCCCCAGTCCAGTAAAGAGGGGACTTCTTATATTTACGAAACCATTTCAAAATTTGAAATGAATGGGGAAACAGGATATGGGGTTGCTGAATATTTAAAAAGTATAAAAAAGAAACAATAAAGAATAATTAATTAGTTTGAGAGAGAAATGAGGTTGAAGAAAAAAATAAAGGAAGAAACTTATTAAAAATATACCGAAAACCTTGAAGTAGTTGAAAATGCTGCGCGTAAAGAACGAAAAAAAAGCGTTAATTGGGATTTAGTTAAAAAACGATGTAATCCAAAACAAATAGAAGCCATTAAATTATTTGTCGAATATAGATTATGTGAACTTACTGCAAGCATTACTGAAATAGATTTATACGATTTTGTTAATCTATTAATTTCTTTTGGGATTTCAAGAGGATAAAATTAAAATAGAAAATAAAAGACAGACTTATCGATTTGGATGGACTGAAAAAATGACTAATAAATCGATAGTATATTGGGTCTCGCCCACTGAGATGTTTGCGTTGAAAAATACGCCAAAAGATATGGTCACCAATAATTTAGTGAAAACGCGATTGATTTTAAACAAAATTTTGGATAATATCAATGATGGCGATAAGGTTGCGATAAAAGTTCATGTGGGAGAGGCGTATAATACACATTACTTACGCCCTGATTATATACGCGAAGTTGTTGAATCAATTAAATTAAAGGGAGGTATTCCGACCTTAATAGAAACTCAGGGGATTGGGACAAACATAAATATTGTAGAGATTTCGGACGATTACTCTGTCCACCTTGGACACCGGAAAAATGCCAAGGATCATTTAAAGCTCGCGAATCTACATGGATACACCGAATCAGTAGTCGGTGCACCATTGAAATTCATTGATGGTGATAAGGGGCTCGATGGAAAAGTTATTAATATAGATGGAATTCATTTCAAAGAAGTTTCTGTGGGTGCAGGGCTCTTTGAGTTCGATAAGCTCGTGGTTGTTGCACATTTCAAAGGCCATGCAGAGGCGTGCTTTGGAGGCGCTTTAAAGCAAATTGGTCAAGGTTGTGTCACGAAAAAAAATAAACATCTCGCCCATTATGAAGGGCTTCTAAAAATAAAGCCCAAATTCTGCAATATTGCCAAATGTAATCAAGAATGTATTAGTTTATGTCCGGTTAATGCAATTAATTTAGAGGGTGAATCAGCGGTAATTGATGAGTCTACTTGTTTTGGCTGTTTCCTGTGTTCTAAAAAATGCCCGATACCAAGAGCAATAAAAGTACCGTTACCAAATAATATCAAAGACTTTGTAGAACGGGTGATTGATAATGCTACAGCAGTGGTAAACTCATTTAAAGCAGAAAATATGCGATATATTAATTTTGGATTTGAAGTAACCTTAATGTGTGACTGCCTTTCTAACGCTGGTTCACCCATTGTTCCAGATCTCGGTATTTTTGGCGCATATGATCCTGTTGCTATTGATAAAGCCTGTATTGATGCGGAAACTGCTGCTCCGGGATTACCTATCTTTAAAGATGGACAATGGACCCAACCCCTCGCTCCTGGTATTGAAAAATTTAAAGAGTTTTTTGGAGGGTTCGTCGATAGCAATTACCAGTTTGAATCCGCCATCAGAAATAAAATCGGGACGACAGAATATAATTTAATTCAAATCTAATCTTAAAAAATCTCCTATATATCTCTTCGAATGATATCCATTTTCTTTACTTCATTTGGACGCATAGACTATAATTTTTTTAAACTATAGGAATTATATTCAATCAAATTCGATATCTTTACTGCATTAAAAAGGGATAATTATGCTCGAATATATTATACTAGCAATCCTTCAAGGACTAGTAGAATGGCTCCCTATCAGCTCAAAAAGCCAGATTATGATAGTTTCCATAGCATTTCTAGGGATTTCTGCTCCAGAGGCGTTTAGTCTCGCAATTTTTATGCATTTAGGTACTGCCTTAGCAGCTTTAACTAAATTTAGACGGGAATTTTATGGCGCCATTAAAGCCTGTTTCCCAAATCCCCCTAAGGACCTTAGTTCCACTAATTTTAAAATGCGAAATTGGATAATTATTGCGACCATAGGCACTGCATTAACGGCTATGCCTCTTTTCTTCTTCGTTGAGCATATATTTGAAGCAACCCCGATGAATGGCGATTTCGTAACATTATTTATCGCCACTTTATTAATTGTAACAGGAATAATACTGCTTACGACTAAGCGAATCTATGGGAAAAAGAGAATTGAGTCTGAACCAAAAGAGAACGTCAATAAACAGAGTTTTATATCAGGGTTACTACAAGGAATTGCTATTCTACCCGGCATCTCACGATCAGCTATGACTGTTTCTGCAAATTTATTCGGAAATTATGATCGCGAGGAGGCGGTTCGGCTTAGTTTTATCATGTCAGTTCCAGCGGTTTTGGCTGCGATCGCGGTGGATTATCTATTTGGAGAGTACCCAATCTTTGGCATTATAGATCCAGTAACTTTTCTAATAGTTACACTTGTGACTTTTCTAGTAGGCTACTTTATGATGGACCTAATTATTCGCTTCGCCAGAAAAATCCAGTTCGGCTATTTCTGTATTGCCTTTGGCGTTATCGCGTTCATACTCATCGTGCCTTTCTTGTTCCATTGAATATAGTAACGCTTTTAATTTCTTATTTTTAAACTGGCAAGTGGTAGTTGATTAAGGTGGAATGGTCTAAGAGAAAAGCTATCCTTCTTTTATTGATAATAGCATTTATATTTCTATTTTTACTAGTTTTCTAGGCGATGGAAACCTCATAGCAGGTGATATAGCTTTATTTAAGTTCTTAGATCCGCATCAAACTACTCTATTAGACCAATTTTTCATCATCTTTTCTAATTGGGGTCCGGGATACTTTGGCCTGGGAATTTATTTCATGATCGGGTTTTCGATTATGCTTTTAGGACTTTCCTTAAAATATTCTTCTTTACGCCCTATGCGATTCATGCTACTATTGATCATTTTCGGGTTTATTGTAGGGTATTTGGGAATAACTATTGTTCTAAAAGGAATTATTAACAGACCGCGCCCATTTATGTATTGGGAGTTTCAACTTTCATCTCACTTTCAAAGCAATGCTTGAATTCTGTTTAGCGATCCAGAATCAATCTTTAGCGATCCGAGTTTTCCTTCTGGACATGCGACCGTCGGTTTTATTTTTGTAACCCCATTCCTTCTGCTCTATAAAAAGAATTGGATTCAAGCACTTGCTCTTTTTTATGGCATTTTAGTAGGATATGCACGCATATTCATAGGCGTTCATTATCCATTAGATGTCTTTGTTGGAAGCATAATTGGAATTCTGACAGTAGCATTATTTTACCTTCTGTTTAAACGATACTTACTTCCTAAAATGCCTAGGTTTCAATTAGAAATCTCTGCGAAAAATGATCATAACTAAGTGCGCTGATGAAACTTTTACTTTCATATTTCTTACAGTTCCTGTAATTGATAATCGGAATTTCCGATATTGTAATCCAAAGCATATTTTATGTAAGGGATTTCCTGAGGGACACTAATTTTCCAAGCAGGATTTAGTTTCTTGAGTATAGAGAAACTGAAAATATCTATTGCTACGGGTTATCACCAGCCAGTAAATATCCTAAATGTGCCTTAATTCCCCCCATGGCGAACTTCTTGGGCTTGGATCAAAGTTTCAATGGCATCCATTATCGTTAAATTTGGTTTAAAATAAGTATTCAATTCCGCAATTCCTTTGTGAATATTCTTTTTATTGATATGCATTAGAATCCGATCTCGTTTATCTAAATAGCCAAAAGCATTTTTCAAAGCTCCTGACATATATACTTGCATATGAAATTTGAGAACAGGGAGTGATATGGAAAATTCATATCCCCGCGGAGAATTTAGTAGCTGAATTTCTGTTTGGTAGAAATCTATGAAAGGTACCCGGTGCTTTTCACAAATCTCAAATAAGGGAGAATCTTCAATTTGAAAATTTTTAAAATCGACAGCACATGCATCTCCTACAACAAGATCCATTCCTTCAAGATTTTTCAAAACGGTTTCTAATATCGTAGGATGGGACGTCGTTGGATATGGTTCATTAGATACAAGATTTATTTTAATTAGGATTTTTCCCGTAATTTTGGATTTAAAATAAGTTAAAACTCGATTAACAAAAGTTATTCTATCTTGAGATTTCGAATAAAAAATTATTGAGTTCATATCTCTTCCATAAATCTCATGTTATTATTCAGAATAAATCTCATATTACTATAACAAGATGAATAAATTTGGTAATCTCCTTTTTAAAAGTAGATTAATTGCCTTTAAATAGACTTTATTTTTTCAGTACTGATTGGCATATGGATATCACAATCAAAAAAAGACGAGAATTCCTTACTATTGTGTAGAAATCTGTTCAAGAAGAAAAACCAGAGGCTAGTCAATTGATCGAAGATGGCTCCAATGTTCTGAAGGTAAAAACTAATTTAAAGTTGAAAACATGTAATTTAATATCTTATTTTTGAGACGGGAAGTGATAATTTGAAGTCTCCGGAGAGGATTTTTTCTTTGAGTTCCTTTGCGAGTTTAATAGCACCGAACCGATCTGATTGTCGGAGCATAATGGGGATGTCCCGATCTAAAATTTTAATAGTGCCGAGCCTGCCTTCAAATGCCTTTCCCGGACAGAGATTAATGCAATTACCACAATTGAAACAATATGTGGAGTCGATGCCTGTTTCTTGGGAAAAGGCATTCAAGGGGCAATTCGTTTCCATGATACAGTCTGAACAGGAGATACATTTCTCTCGATCATAGGAGATTTGAAGATCTATATCTTGCCAAACATCAGCATAATGAATAGTTCCTAGAGGAAGGCGTCCTTTGACATCCGCAACGGTCAATTCAATTTGGTCATCTGTTTTTGTCGCATGCTCAAAAATTTCCTCATTCAGAATGGGAATAGCAATTGCCAAGGAATTAATCACTTCAGGTCCATCGGAGGTAATAAAGCCGCCCATATATTCAGGATTCATATCATGCATTTCGGCAATAGCCATCAGATTTGGCTTTTCTTTGGAGCTACGTGTTCCAGGCCCTATTATATACCCGATTCCGCCATTCATTAGAATAGGGGTCCCAATCCCAATGATACCTAAATTAGGATCTTTCGTAAGGGGGTTTAGCTCGCCACACCCACAAAATATTGCTTCGGCAAAATTTCCTTGGAAAGGTTGGGCTGAAAAGATGGTTTTCAAGGATTCAGAGTGCGGATTCACATAAGCTAAATAGTTTTTGAAAGCATTTCTAGTTGCCATCATTTTAGCAAAAGGAATTTCTTTTAAATTAGTTATTGATTCAAGTGTTTCTCCTTCAATGGTCTCGACTCTTACTTGAATATTCTTTTGTTCAACTAAATCGCGAAATAAATGGCCGCCCCCATATTTTTCAGGGGCAGAGACGCTGTGCGCCGTTCCATAAATAATAGTGTCAATAACGCCTAACCATTCATTCGGACAAGGGCCGACATAGCAAGGGACATCATTCAAATAGAGCTCTTTGGCTTTTTTGAAAATTGCAACTTCTGCAACTTTAAAGGATAGAATTGCAATGGTTCCACTCATTATTCCTTTAGTTGCAGTTGTAACGACATCAATATCATCCATATTTATGGTTTGACCTTCTCGAACGATATTGCAAAGCTCGTCTGCCGTCATTACAACTGCAGTACCTCTTGCAAGTTTATGATTAATTTCTTCAAGCGTCTTTTTAGTTGGGATAAGCCATCACTTCTCTTCAAGCGTTTGAACAAATGTTTTAAAAAGTTCGGTCAATTTTTGCCCTTCATTTATGTACATTTTAGTGGCGTATAAGCGAAGGGAATCAATACCATCTTCTTCCAATTTCTTTTCGAAAGTGTTAATTCTATTCTCAATAATAAGCGTTGCTTTACCGACAGGACCTTCTTCAGGACCTTCGCCTAAGAAGATTCCATCAGCACCTTTATCAAAAGCGAATTTAATTATATCATAGGGGAGCATTGCAGTAGAAGGGACTTGGATGATCCGAATATTTGCCGGATATTGTAATTTTTTTATGCCAGCATTATCCGCTGCCGCTGCAGCAATTCTACTTTCTAAAAAGGCAAGGATAATAGGGCGATCTTCATTGGCACTCTCTTCAAGAATTCCCTCTATCAGAAGTTTTAATTGCATTAAAGTTAAATGATTTAAATCCAAGGCATTTTGAGGGCATTCAGGCACACATGCGCCACAACCCACACAAGCAAAAGAATTGATTAAAATGCGGGTATTGGACTTTTCAATTGCATTATAGGGGCAAATATCAATGCAAAGTCCGCAATTATTACATATATTGGGGTTAATAACTGCAATATCAGGGCTTAATTCAATAATTTCCTGTCTTAGAATCTCTTCAACTTTAGCAGCAACTGAGTTTGCCTGAAGAACAGATTCTGTAATATCTTGGGGACCTAAAGCAGTCCCACAGGCAAATATTCCGCTGATATTTGTATTGACGGGGCGTAATTTTAAATGATCTTCTTTGATGAAGCCGTCCTCCGTCATTAATAACCCAAAAATATTTGCAGTTTCAATTGTCCCTTCAGATGGTTCCAGTGCCGTTGAGAGGACGAGTAGGTCTGTTTCAAGGCTTATCAATTCGCCTGTAAGGGTATCTTCCATCCGTATATTCAAACGACCTGTTGCAGAATTTTGAGAAACATCGGATACCTTTCCGCGAAGAAAATGGACATTTTGACTCTGGACATATTTATAATAGTATTCAAAAAATCCTGTGGCGCGAATATCAGTGTAAGAAATAGTTATATCAATATCTTTGTCAATTTTTTTTATCATGCTTGCATATTTTATTGCAGACATACAGCAAACTTGGGAACAATATTGATGACCAGAAGGCTGCTCATCTCGAGATCCTATACACTGCAAAAATACTACAGATTTAGGGCGTTTGCCATCCGAAAGTCGTTTTAACTGCCCTTTAGTTGGTCCATTGATATCTAATAAACGGGCAAGTTGCATAATAGTGATTACATCGGGGAATCTTTTATAGCCCAGATAAGGTTTCTTGAGAGCATCATATTCTTTATGACCTGTAGCAACAATAATAGCGCCAACTTCTAATTCGTGGTTTTGTGGTTCATCTCGAAAATTAATTGCCATAGAGGAACATACCTCCACGCATTTTTGGCAAATTGAAGATTCTTCATTTAGATTTTTTTGTATAGCTTTTAAATATAAGCAAGAATTTGGATTTATCACAAATGCATTCGGAACCGCTTCCGGGAAACTCCGATAGATTGCTTTATGGGTACCAATATTACAGTTCCATTCATCCACAACATCTACGGGACAGACTTCTGCACATCTTCCACAAGATGAACATTTATTTATTTCAACATAGCGAGGTGTCTGAGTTAAAGTAACCTTAAAATTCCCGATCGAACCATCAATTTTCAAAGGTATTGTCCCAGGCAATAATGTTATATGGGGATTTTGGGAAATCTCTGACATTAAGGGACTTATTGTACACATTGCGCACTCTTCTTCGGGATATGTTTTGACAAGCTTTACCATATTTCCGCCAATAGTAAAATCTTTTTCAGATAGATAAATAGAATACCCTGTCTTTGCTAAAGATAATGCTGCAGAGATTCCAGCAATTCCCCCACCTAAAATTAAAACCTTTTTCTTCACGGCTTGTCGAATATTTTCAAGGGGATATATTTTTTGGGCTTTATTGACTGCACCTCGGATGAGAGCAATTACCTTTCGGGTTGCTTTTTCAGGTGAATCTTCAGAATTTACCCAAGAACACTGTTCTCGAATATTGACAATTTCTAATAAATAGGGATTCAGGCGTGCATCTTCAAGAACAGTCTGGAACATTGTTTTATGCACTCGAAGGCTACATGCGGCAATAATAATTTTATTTAATGCATATTCAACAATCATTTTCTTAAGTAAATTCTGTCCAGGAAGGGAACACATAAAAGTATTTGATTTAACTACAATGATATTTTCCCATTTTTCTACTTCCCGAATTACATTTTCCAGATCAATGACTTCAGCAATGTTTTTGCCACATTTGCAGATAAAAACACCTATCCTATCTGGGAAACCACTATACATAATTATAACCTTTCATTCTTTTCTTTAATACATTAAATAAGTCTCAATTTACTTAGAATGGGGTCGAGCTTAACCGAATGGGTTTGGAGCCCTACCACATTAAAAGGATCAGCGCCGAGACTCAATGCGAGTAATTGAGCAATATTGAGATGCATTATTCCCATTTCGACTGCCATATTTTTTTCAATTATTGCCTCTGATCTATCGAATTGGAAGGCACACATCGGACACATATTAATAAGAATCTCGGCTCCTGCATCTTTTACGCTCATTAACTTGTCATAAGCAGCAGCATAGGATATCTCACGATTGAGGAATCGGTGACGAAATCCGGAGCCACAGCAGAGATTTTTCTCAGGATACCAAGAAATCGATTCAGCACCTGTAAGTTGCACTAACTCATCCAAACCTTGCACATTTTCGGGATCACCTAATGTATCCTTAGGGAAGAGTTTGTAAAAATGACAACCATGATGAGTAGCAATTCGCATTCCATTAAAATCGACTTCTACCTTATCCTTAATTGCTTCTTTCCATTTATAAAGGACTTGGAAGAGATGGAATACGTTTTCTGCCTTGAGGTATTCTTTTTTAACTTTTAATCCCACTTTGGTGAGGATATCTTTTACTTGCTCATATAAAGAAGGATTATGGTTCATCCACTCGCAGGCTTCTTTGTTTACTCCATAGCAAGTGGAACACATAGTCGCAAAAAAAGGATGGTTTGTTTCATTCGCTAATGTGAAATTCCGCGCAGCTAGAACTGCCGTGATTAATGGTGAAACAATATCTAGGTTCATACCCATGCCAGTGCAACAGGATTGCCTAGGATCATCATAATAATCAACCCCAAGTTTATCTAAAACAAATCTTGCTGAACTTTCAGCGCCTGGGTACTCTAATCCAATGAAACAACTTTTGAACAGATAGAATCCATGTTCAGGTATACTTTTACTCATTAACTTCATTCCAAGATACTCGTTAAAATCCCTGACTACACTCTTTTTCAGCATTATCAAGCATTTCTATTACTTGATCTATACCTGCCAATTCTAAGACTGTTTTGATTTGTTCTCTTGCCTCGAATGGTAATTCTCGAGGGGCAATCGGATTCATACCCAATTGTAGTAGGATTTCTGGTAAATTTTCTCGGATCTTTTTCCATTCTTCCCCTAATTCTTGATCGAAAAGCTCGGTGGGTATCGAGAAGGGTGTAAGCCCAAGTCCAAAATTTTTAAGACTAATTAAATAATTTTTAAAAGGGAATAATTTTTTCCATCCGAATCCTTGCAAATTGGCAAGGTTACGAAGAATATGAATCAATAAACCCGGATTATTGCTTCGAGGACATCTTAGATTGCAGGAAAAACAGGAGAAACAGTACCAAATATCTTCAGATTGCAGAATACTTTCTTTATGCCCCATCAAGAGGTCATGCACCAATTTTCGAGGACGATAGGGGGTGTATCGAGCAGCTGGGCACACACTTGAACAATTGCCACATTGAATGCACTTTTTCAATCCGAAATCTTTCGGAATACGCACATCACTTAATAACTCTTTTAAAAAAGAATTGTCATAGTGAATTTCCTTTAGATTTTTACTCAAACCACCATCCCTTTTAAAAATATTTTTCCTCCATGAATTTGCTGAAGCGTTCCTGTATTTGTTGCGGGGTTAAAGGAATATTTTGAACTTCTGCATTGAAGGGTTTCACATATATTTGAATAAACTTTGGACCAGAGACAATATTTTCACAAAATTTTACTATTGTTTCAGGATTATAGGCAGCGCACGTTTGTTGTATTCCAAAACTTTTAGCAATTGATTCTAAATCTACTTGATTATAGGCAGCCGTCATTTGATTTCCAGTTGAACCATGAGTGCCATTATCAATTGCAAGAATGGTTAGATTCTGTGGATGAAGCTGGCTGATAGTGCAAAGCGCATTTGGATTCGTTAAAATACTTCCATCGCCATCGATTACAATAACTTCATCAGAGATATTCAGAGCCACTCCAAGACCTATAAGCGAAACTTGTCCAAAACTGCCTGTCATATAAAAATTGGAGACTTGATCACAGATAGTATAGAGTTCTTTGCTGGGAAAGCCAAGATTTGAAATAATAATTTTTCCACTAAGATATTCTTGGAGTCCTTGTAGAATTTCAAACCGCGTCATGCTGGGTTCTGTGACAGATTTTATAATATGTAATTCAATATCATGTTCTCGTGATGGATACTCTGGCGAAGCTAATTGCAATTCGCTATTTTCCCAAATTTGAGGACTTAGCAGAATTCCATAGGGTGTATAATGCTCAAATGCTTCTTGTAGAGCACGATTTAATTCTGATAATTGAGATTCCTCATGAATTTCAATAAAAGGGATATCGAGTGCTTCAAATAACCGGGTTAAATGCTGGCCCATCGCATATTGGGCGAGAATAGTTTCTTGGTAAAGACCGCGCCAACTTATTAAAATGGGCAAGGGAATTTTATGAATTACAGCCAGCGATAATAACGCATTGATAGAGTTTCCGATCCCACCACTTTGAATTATTAGGATGGATCTCTGAGCTCCAGCTAAATACGCGCCGGTGGCTATGCCAATACCCTCTTCCTCCCGGTTTAAAGGGATATGAATAAAATTTTGAGAACATAATACAAGTAAATTCCGAATTTTCTCACAAGGAACGGAAAAAACATATTTTATGTTATTCTCTTTTAGAATTTTAATGATTTGTTCTTCTGGAGCCATCATATTAAGATTTCCTTTATTTTATCAAGAGGTACATCTGCATTGTCAACTGTTAAAATAGGGGATATAGAATAGAGTTCTTGATCTTCCTTCAGGCGTTCAATCCCGCCTCCAGTAATATTAAGCAGAATTGGATCTTTTATGTCAATAATTTTGGCGTCAACTGCCTTTTGAAGGCTCGCAAGCGCAACAGCGGCCTCATAGACTATGTCAATACCTTCAGTCTCGTAAAAGATTTTTTCTGCAATATCAAGTTCATCATTTGTAATTCCATACATTCTCCCTTTGGTATCAGTTAATGCATCAAAAACTCCACCAGGAATACTATAGGGGGGCGCTCGATTAGTTAGCATTTTTGCCTTCACTTCTTTAATATTATTGAGTGCATCGGGCATATCTCTATTAGGTACTAATTCTCGTGATTTTAAAGCCCATGCATTGACAATAGGCGCATATGGAAGATTTTGACTTAAGTGCAATTGAGGTAAATAAGTTCCAAATCGACCATCTGCTCGAAGCCGAAGTGCAGCTTCCCAAACCGAAATCCCTCCGGTGCCACTCCCAATCGCCTGGAAATAATGTTTAGGCATTTTCTTCAAAATACGGACACAATCATAAAGAACAGTCGCCATTCCATCTCTGCGAGCAACATTCTTCGCACCTCCCTCTGGAACAAAAGATGTATCAGAACTTAATTGCCCCATGACACGCGTGTTTAATCGGCAAGCTTCAGTATAATCATTTCCTTCTCTTAGAGTTATTAATCTAATCGATTCCCCATTGGTAGCAGGAACCCAAAAGGTCTCAAAATTTTCTTTCGGAACGAATAATACCACAGGAACTTGAATTAACTGCGATATATAAGCAAAGGCCCTCGCAGTATTTCCCGCTGAAGCTAAGTAAATGCCCTTATACCCATTTTCTATTACCCTAGGAAAGGTAATCAATGCTTCATATTCTTTAAAAGTGCAAGTCTTGACATTGGCACCCTTTTCAGGCCAATAACCATTATAAGAAATATAAAGTGATTCTAAACCTAATTCCCTTGCTAACTCTACACTCTTATAGGTGGTCGGACCACTACTATCAATTTTTAATGGGGTCTGAACCGGCAACCAATCGATAAATTTCCAAATTCCATTCAAATTTTGTACATTGAATTTCTTTTCATTAAAAGCCGTCCGTATTAAAACCGAATGATTTAAGCAATCCAGAGTGTAATATTCTTCTAAATATTGTTTGCAATATGGACAATAAAGCTGATATTTCCCCATGATAATCCTATCTAAGCTCAATTAAAATACTAAATTCAAATCAATTATTATACTGAAATTTTTAATATTAATCTTGTTATTCGTCTATCAACAAAAATTTCGTTTGATATCGTAACTTATTACATTAAAAGCTTTAAAGAGTTAAAATCAGCAATGTCAGAAGAAAATACTCCTCATTCACAATCAAATGACATTCCCAAATCAGACCATAAAATAACTGATTTATATTATTCCTTCAATTTTGAATTGACCAAAATTTCAGATTCAAAGGCATCTACACTTATTATGATTTCTGGTCAAAGCATTCTAATTACGGCATTTTTACTTGCCAATATAATTCATCAGCCAAATGTAGTACCAGTGGCAATTGGATTTTCGCTTTCCATTATTTTTAATGTCTTAACCATTTCCTTTGCTATTGCTGCGCTGCGTCCCCGCACTTTTAAACAAAGCTTATTTTATAAGTATATCACGGAACATACCAAAGAAGAATTTATCAATGAATTTACTAAATTTCAACAGCTTTCAAAGGAAGAAAATGATAAACATTACGCAGAATTAATTTATCATATTTCGACTATTCTTACTAAGAAAATGCGATATGTCCTGTGGGGCTCCATTATCCTTTTTATTGGTATTGGATTACTTGCAATTTCCATTTTCATCCTGGTTTTTCAAATTTTTATTTGAATATTGAAAATGGAAGATTTCATTAAAAAGAGAATTAGGAATTATACTTTTTCAAAATAGAACCCGAATTTTAAATCTACTACCTTTACATCTCCCTGAAGACCCCAGTTTTGGGCTTCCTCAGGCAATTCTGTAAGCAATTGTAATGTTCCAGCACCGGTGACCTGTTGAAGACTTGTTTTAGACTGTTCAATAGAGGAACATAGGTCTTCATTTGGACAAATTACAATCAGATTGATGCGATCTTTAACATGAAGACCATTCTTTTTTCTGGCTTGTTGAATATGTCTTTGAAGTTCTTTAATTATCCTTTCTATTTTTAAATCCTCTGATACCTGCATATCTAGAGCAACGATTGCATTGGGAAGCTGTTTTATTTTGAAATTTTCATTTTCTTCGATTTTACTGACGATTTTCATAGTTTTTATGTTAGCTTGGTTAGAAATGATATCAAGGAGATTCATGAGTAGAGGACTTTCATTCTTCAATTCTATCTGAGCTTCTCGACAAGGATACCGTAATTTCACATCGTTCTCTTGGCGAATCGCTAAAATTGTATCAACAATTTGTTTTACCTGCTCCATTGCCTCTTCTAGAGTAGTATCTATCAATGGCGATTCAACGTTCGGCCACTGAATGAGTTGTATGCTTTCTGGGGCACCCAGTTCAATAGGTTGAATTAAATAATGGTAAAATTCTTCCGTTAAAAAAGGGAGGACAGGATGAGCTAAAAGGGCTAAGCGTTTTAAAACATAATATAGAGTATTGAAGGCTGCTTTTTTGGTGCCCTCTTCTGCCTCAGGTTTTGTTCGATTTCTAATAATTCGAATATACCAGTGACTTAAGTCATCAAGGAAGAATTTTTGCAAGATTTTTGGAATCTTAGGCAGCGCATAGTGATTAAAACGATCTATCAATTCCACATTAAGGGAATTTATTCGTGAAAGAAGCCATTTATCTTCGGTTTGTAGTTCTAAATCGGTAATTTCTCCCTTATAAAGTTCAAAATTAGCCATTTTCATATAGGACGTAGCAAAAACATAGGTATTATAGAGTACATTGAGTTGTCGAAAAGTATCTTTCAGTTCGGTTGGTGCAAGCTTCAAATCTTCGCCGGAGGCGGTACTTTTCACACAATAGAATCGGAAGGATTCGGAACCGAATTGTGCAATCAAATCATCGGGTGGGATAACATTTCCAAGCGATTTGCTCATAGGACGCCCCTGTTCATCCAATACAAAGCCATGCATGTAGCAGGCATTGAATGCGCGGGTTTGGGACGAAACTATGCTTGAACTAGTCAGGGTATTAAACCACCCCCGAATCTGGTCTTTTCCTTCCAAAATAAAGTCTCCAATCGTCCAATCATCATAGTTCAAGGCGCGACCAACAGAGGGATATACACTCCACATACCTGAACCGCTATCTAGCCAAACATCAAGGACATCTGGGATTCTACGCTTTATTCCACCGCATTTACATTCCCAAGTAACCTGATCTATCCAAGGGCGATGTAAATCCTCGGGAATAGTGCCTGACTTTTCTTCAAGCTCCTTGACCGACCCAATCACTTCAACATCCTCACATTTATCACATTCCCAAATTGAAAGTGGAGTTCCCCAAAACCGTTGGCGACTGATGCACCAATCCATCAAATTCTTGATCCAGCTTTCAAACCAGCGCCCTGCAAATTCAGGTTCCCAGTATATTTTCTTATTTTCCTCGACCATAAGTGTATTTACCGCACTCATTTTAAAGAACCACTGCGGAACGGTTCGATAAATCAATGGGCTTTTGCATCGCCAGCAATGGGCGTACTCATGCTCTAATTGATCATCAGAAAGAAGCAGCCCTTTGCGGTTCAAATCGGATATAATGACAGGATCAGCATCCTTTATGAATTTACCTTGATAATTTCCCCCTTCTTCCGTAAATATTCCCGCTGCATCAAGTGGCGAAAAGGCGGGAATTCTATATTTTGAATTAACACCGCCTGCAAGGTAATCCTCCATGCCATGCCCGGGGGCACAATGAACTAACCCTGAACCCCCTTTATCTATTGTAACATATTCGGTCGAGAGTATCACGGTATGGGCATTCGAGTTCTCTTTTTCAAATTCCATATTTTTCGGGACTTCATCGGCAAGTGGAAATTCATATTTTAACCCTTCTAAGGTTTCGCCTAGAAATTCTTCGATAACTTCAAATTGTTTTCCTAAAGTTGCTACTATAAAAGTTGAAAGTGCTTTGGCCACAATCCAAATCTCATCTCCAACTTTAGCTTTGATATAATCATAGGAAGGATTCGCCATTACCGCAAGATTGGCGGGTAATGTCCAGGGAGTAGTTGTGAAAATGATCAGATATTCGTTCTCTCTATCTTTTATAGGAAATTTAACAAAGAGAGAATGATCTTTCACAAAATAGTAGAGAAACTCATGCTTTGCTAATGCAGTTTCACAACGAGGGCAGGTATTGAGCGGCTTCTCGCCTTTATAGAGGTAGCCTTTCTCCCATGCTTTTTTTAATGCCCACCATATGCCCTCAATATATTTATTATGCAACGTCATATAGGGATTTTCCCAATCGTAAAAGCACCCCAACCGCTTAAATTGAGCATTCATTTTCCAGAGATTGTTGACCGCAAATTCTTTGCATTCGGCCACGAAATTCTCAATCCCATACTCTTCTATCTGCTTCTTATTAGTTATATCCAATTTCTTCTCGACAATTACCTCAATAGGCAACCCATGCATATCGTATCCTGGATTAATTCGCACGTAATTTTCTTTGCGTAACATCTTATAGCGAATTACGAGATCCTTTAGGACTTTATTCCAAGCAGTGCCTAAATGGATAAGCCCCGTCGTATAAGGAGGGCCATCAATAAATTTCCAATCTGGTAACTCCTTTGTTTGATCCCATATCGTCTGAAAAATTCCATTCTCATCCCAGAATTTTAGAATCCGCTCTTCTAATTCCTGAAAATTCACTTGTTTGGGCAATTCTTTCACTGTCATTTAAAACCATCTCAATAATTAGTTAATAAAATGGAGGGATTCTTGGCTTTGATAAAAATAGAATCTTAATAAATAATAAAACGAACCCTCACATAAAACACCATTTTAAATTGTTATTAATAAAAACCTATAATTATTTTTAAATGTTTAGTCCACCCTTGATTATTAAGAGGTATGGGTTTAATGGTGAAAATATATACTGCAATGGTCACGCCTTTTCGAGCAGATGCTGAAATTGATTTTGATTTGTTAGAGAATTTAATTAATTGGCAAAAGAATCTACAAGTAGATGGACTGCTTTTTTGTGGTACGAATGGCGAGTTTTCTTCATTGAGTTTTGATGAGGTTCAATCAATTATCAGATTCGTTTCAGAAACAAAGGATGAAGATTTTGAAATTATCGCAGGAACCGGAAGATCTAGCTTGAAAGAAACTATATCATTATGTAAGTTTGCTGAAGAGCTGGCAGATTTAGCTCTTATTGTGCCTCCATATTATTTTAAAGATGTGGACCTTGTAGGGTTATATAATTACTTTAAATCGATTTTAGAAGAAACGAAAATTCCAATTATTCTTTATAATATTCCCAAAAATTCTGGAATAGAAATTAAGATTGAACTTTTAACGAAGTTGCAGAAATATAACAATTTCTTAGGCGTAAAAGACTCCTCTGGGCAATTAGAAAACACTAAAAACTTTATAGATTCATGTCCAAATCTCTCAGTTTTTGCAGGTAGCGATGCACTGATTCTCCCTTCCTTTACATTAGGCGTAAAGGGCGCAATCTCTGCTCTTGCGCAGTTATTTCCGAAAGAAATCCTTGAAATTAGAGATTGTTTCAACAATCATGAAACCGATGCTTGTGCTACTGCACAAGAGACCATTTTAAAGATACGTGAAATTATTAAGCAATTTCCCAATAGGGCTGCCATTAAATATGGACTTTCATTACGTGGATTTAATATGAGTTCAGTACGCCCGCCTTTAGCTGATTTAACATCCCAACAACAAAAAGAATTGAAAAAGAAATTGTCGCCTTTTATATCAAACTAAAATTGCCTAAATTTTTAAAAATATTACGGTCTTTATTATCGTTATAAACAAATTATCGTCATAAAAGGAGAAACAAAAAAAACAATGTTATTTAGAAAATACTAATCATAATAAAATTATCGTCATAAAAGAGCATTCACAAAAAGTAAAGCTAATTACTGATGAAGATCGTGAAGCATACGAGGCTTATTTCAAGGAAACCGAAGATTTTGTTGAAATGGATAGTGGAGTCGAATCTACCTAGGTTTTTTTCACGAATATTTTTTTTTAGAAAATTTTCAATCTAATCTAGAAAAGATGAATGTACTCTTTAGCGATTTTCGACTTCATGGAACCATATTAGTCCAATATAAGATTTGAAAAGTTTCTCTTCTCTAATCTTTGTCGGTAAAGACCACCTTTACAGAGCATGAAAAAAAGAAAACGATTAAAAATTTACATGGCAACTGGTTTTTTCTTTGCCCTGAGAATCTGGAAAGCCACGAAAATGCTGAGGATAAAAATTAAGGGAAACGCTATGAACCCTGGAATCCCAGGGGCACCCATTAACTCTATATCACAAATTAGGGTCCATCCACTGCCTGTCCCATTATACTCTTTAAAGTATTGAAGAATACCATTTGCATTGAATTTCATTTCGTATTTCAGCATGCCAAGCTGTCCAGTTGCAGTCCCCTTCCATGCCGCCATAGTCCCATCATAACCATTCGGTCCGCTCGTCCAAGTATAATTCATGCCTGCAAGATACGTATGAAGAGTCGAATTTACACAGGTTTGATTGTGTGGGATAAACATTGGCATAACCAGATAATCCCATCCATATGTACTATTGTAGATTGTGATTAGCGTAGTCGGCATAAGAAGTTGCCAAGTTCGATTTGTGACCGAATTATTATATTCTCTTACCCAAAGGCAATCACATAAAACACTTAACTTAGTTTTATTTGCTGCTATAATTATCGCTTTGACTTGATCGCCCACTTTCATAGCAATAGGGATATATTTAGATGCTATAAATGTTTTCACCTCCCAGATGGCTTCATCATTGACCTTTTGAGAGAAAGAATCGCTGGTAAAGGCTGTTGCTGCAGGAAGCGTCACTAAGCTCACCGAAAAGAGACTCAGCGCCACAAATATAAAGATCTTTGTTTTCAGGTTCATAATTACTTATTCTCCTAAGTTTTTTTATTTTTCTTTACTAATAGGTGGTATGACTGTTAATTTTTCAAATATATAAAATTTCTTTCACCATTTCATATGTCCAATAAATCGGGAGCAAAATCCTAAGCTATTACTAAAAGTGCTGTTAGGTTCAGTTTAATGGTTTCAAAAACAGTGAACCACTAGCCTTTTATCGTATGGAGGTGAAAGGAGGTGTAAATGTCTTAGCTTATTGGTCTTTCAAAAAAAAGGAGATAAAAAATTGGTAAAAATTTATAAAACGAATAAAAATTTATATGGCAACTGGTTTTTTCAAATATATAAAATTTTTTAACATTTCATATGTCCAATAAATCAGACCATCAGAATCATAATATTTGCACAAAATACGGTATGGAATTCTCCCCGATTCTTCCGACCTTGATGAATATACTTTGTAATTTAGAGAATGCTAATCACATTAAAATTGCAATCATAAAAGAGTATTTTCAAAAAGGAAAGCTAGTTATTGAGGAGGATCGTGAAGCATACAGATTATTTCAAATAAAACGAAGATTTCAGCGAAGAAGATAATGGAATCGAATCAATTTAGCTTCCTATAATTATGATTCTTATTACCTGTCAAAATTTTTATATAATCACATAAATAATTCTATTTCATGGCACGAATAGGGATGCGAAGAGAGAAACGCATAGCGCTCATCGCTCATGATCAAAGAAAAAAAGATTTGATAGAGTGGGCGGCATGGAATAAAGAAAGTCTTAAGAAACACAAACTTTTTGCAACAGGAACTACGGGACGGATTATTACAGAGAAGCTAGGTCTAGAAGTCTCTTCTTTTCAGAGTGGACCTTTAGGTGGTGATTCACAAATTGGAAGTCGGATTGTGGAGGGCGCAATTGATATTCTAATTTTCTTTTGGGACCCCTTAGAAAGCCAACCACATGATCCCGATATTAAAGCCCTTCTGAGACTTGCAGTCCTCTGGAATATACCCGTTGCCTGCAATAGAAGCAGCGCAGACTTTATCTTCTCATCCCCTTTAATGAACGAAAACTATGATCGCATTATCAGTGATTATGGCGAATATAGTACTAAACGGAAGGTTGATATTTAACGTAAAAGATGGTTTCCTAGAATTTTTTACATGTAGCTGTTAAAAAAAACATCTTTTTAATGAAGAATTCAATGTAAAGTTTAAAAAGAACATAGACTATAGTAATAGCATTAAGTTATTTTTTTAATTGAACTTGTATTTTTTAGGTTGTGAAAATTTGATAGTAGAAGATTATTCTATAAAACCACAGCATCGAGGAAGCAAAATTGGATTGAATGCGGCAGAGCGAACAATCTTCTTGAAGAATGAAGAAGGCATTGTTTCTGAAGTTCTTCCATTAGTCTATATTATTTGGCGAAAATCTAATGGTGAACAAACAATCCAAGAAATTATCGATTATACTATCCAACGCACTCAGAAAAAACGAGATTTCGTTGAAAAAATTGTTTCGGATATAATTTCAAATCTAAAAGAAAATAATCTGATTGTTCTTTAATTTTTTAAATTTTTTGATTGGTTTTAGAATTTATAGATTTTTACTTAGTTTTCTTCACAATTTTCATGGGTTTCAGTCCTTTCCATATAATTTTATAACCAATATAATCCAAAGCTTGCAATGGTAAATTGTAGTGACATAATATTTCGTTTATTTGCTCATATGAGTCTGTTTTAATTTCTCCTTTTAGTTTTTTTAGAAATCTCTTGGATACCAGTTGTTCACCTATTATATAATAATTAGGTATTTGGATTCTGGTCAAAGTTTCGGGGAGAATATTTAATTCTTGAGCCTTTTCTTTCAGAGAAACGATATCTTCTGAAATTTCAATGACTCCTAATCTATTTAATTCATATTCAATCTTTTCTTCTTCCAATTCCCTCAGAATCTTGATTAGTGGGGCTAAAGGAATTTGCTTACTATAAAAAATAACATTTCCTGCAAAATCTTCTTTGGTACAACTCAAATTTTCATTTACTGCAACTGTAATATTTATTTCAGCCTTTTTGAGTTTGGCAAGTTTATTTGTTAAATAAGAAGGTGTCCAGAACCCAATTATCTCTAAATAGTGTTCTAACCCCGCTTTATAGAACCCGAAATCAGGGATAATGACGTAGACTCCCGCCTTAATCAGACCGGGTTCTCTTTTTATTTCCCAACCTGAATTCAAGGCTCTAAAGTCTTGATAGAATTTGGCTTCTACATTGCTATCAAAATGGATAATGGATTCCTTGAGGGAAGGGAATAATATAGGGGTTTCAGAATCGAGTTCAAAATTAAAAATTCTCGGTTCCATCTGTACTTTGCTTTCAATCTTTGCATTTATTTTCCAAGTTTTAGCAGTTATAATTGCAGGTACTAATTTAGCCAATGAAGTTCCATATTTCTTGGTTTTTTTGAATAGCGAAGCGGGACCTGTGACTTTAATTTCCTCATTAATTTCGTACATTAACCCTAAGTATTTTATCGTCCTGAAAATCTGTTGATAATTCCCTTCCACTTGAAAACTCATTTCTAAAGCATCAAATAAGAGCGTTTGCGTGATAGATAGATTATATTGTCTTACAAGATCTTGCGACGAAGGAAGGTCGCAATTCACCAATATCTGCTCTTCTTCTAGATCAGAAAACATTGCCCCTTCTATAGCCTCTTGAGAAACATTGAAATTTATTGCGGCTTGTTCTAGCACTTTATTTCGTTCTTCTTCGGTAATAACAAACCCCCTTTCAAACAGAAAATTTCTGATTTCGTTAGCATTCAATTCAGAAGAAGGTTTGAACTCGCACTGCCGTTCTAAAAGCGTGCTTAACCCTCTTACTAATTTATATTTATCTCCTTCCAATTCTTCTAGCTTTTTTTGGAGCTCTTTATATTTCTTACCTTTATTTTCATTGAATAGAAAGATTATCTCCTCGGCTAACTCAATATCTTGCAAATATTTTGGCATAATATTATTTTTTTGACGTTGAACTACCAATAATTCCCTCGGTAGCATTATTTTTTTCGCCTATATGATGTCTTAACTTCTTTTGTGCTCTCTGTCACGAGCTCATATAATATTGCTTTTTTTCCTTCTCTTGGCCTTAGTAATCGCCCTAATCTCTGAACAAATTCTCTGGAACTCCCTGTACCACTCATAATTATTCCTACATTTGCTTCCGGGACATCAATTCCTTCATCCAATACTTGAGAGGAAACCAAAGCAGAATACTTTCCTTCTTTGAATTTTTTCAAAATCATCCCTCTCTCCTGCACATTTGTCTTATGAGTTATACATGGAATGAAAAACTTTTTCGATAATTCATAGACCATATCATTATACCGGGTGAAAATTATGATCCGGTCTTCTTTTTTCAATAACTCTTGAATTTTATCTATTTTATTTCTGGCATTAAAGGCAATGCGTTCGGCTTTATTTCTGGCTAAAATTGCCTTTCGGGCTCTTTGATCTCTGCCAGAGAGCATAATAACTTTTTCAAAGTCCTTATGACTTCTCATTATAATATTCTTTGAAGCCAGAAAATCCTTAAAAACTTTATTATATTTTTCATATTCGTCTTTTTCACTCTCAGTCAATTCAACCCCTATTCTTACTGTCTTATAAGGTGCTAAATATGTTCCAATAAGCTTTTCGGTGCCTATTTCATATATTTTTCCACCAATTAGCCTTGGTAACTCTTTATGTAATGCATCTTCGCGCTCATAAGTGGCAGTCAACCCCAATCGATAAGGCGCAGCAAACATTTCTGCAATCTGCCTATATCCTTCTGCGGGAAGATGATGTACCTCGTCAAAAATAAGTAATTTGAATTTGTTTCCTAATTGATCCGCATTCAAGTATGCCGAATCATAAGTTGAAACAGTTATAGAATATAACTCCTTCTTTTCTCCTGTAAATTCGCCTATCTTTATTTTAAATGCTTTTGCCAGATTCTCCTTCCATTGTGCAACCAAATCTAAGGTAGGCACGACAATGAAAGTCGAAGAATTAATTCTCTCTATAATTTTAATTGCCAATATGGTTTTGCCGGAGCCAGTAGGCATTACTACAATGCCTTTCTTTGCCTTTAACCATCGTTGTAACGCCTCCTTTTGATACCCTCTTAATTGAACATCTGTAGAAGATAAATCAGAGCATGGAATTAATTGTAGAACCGCATCCGCATAAGGAATTTCAGAATTCTTTAAATATTCAACTATATCTCGATAATATAAAGCAGGAGCTCTGTAACTTTTTATTCGTTCATCCCATTTTGTATTGGGAAGGCTATAGTCACCTTCCACCAATATAGTACCTTTATAATATATCAATTTCATTTTCATTTTTTATCATAAACGCCCTTTTCTTTTTATAAGATATTTATATAAATAATTTAAAGGTATTATTCATCCACTGTCTATGTGCTTCATCTAGAGTTGATTTGATTATGATAAGATTAATATAGAGAAGATGTGCTTCAATGCAATGCTGAATGCAAGAATCGGGGATATTCTGTAAATGTTTTAATCCAGTTAAATAGGAAAGAACCTCTAGTGGTGCTCTCCAATAATTGCCTGAGTATCTAACTTTTGGTGAATAGCCTTTGTCTGCTAAAGTATTCTTCAAATTCTTGATAGAGCCCTGATAAAGAATAAGGATTTGATGTTTTCCACTCATATTCTTTAAAATAGTTGCATCTGCTTTTTCACTATAAGATTTACTCCATTGAAAATCATCATAAAGTACTTCTTTCCATGCTTCAATGTTAATTTTATGTGTCACTTTTGTTTTAAAGGTAAGAAGCAGTATCTGCTCTTTAAATTGTTCTGTAATTTGGAAGTATGTATCATCTAAATATGAAATTATTTGCATTTCTGGATTTTGCTTTAATAGGAATGGTAGTATTTGAATAATTGGCTCAAGTTGATATCTTATCGCATTTACAAAGGGATCTGCTAAGTTGAACAGTTCCTGCCAAGAATCCCAGAATTCCCGATTTAAAAGTTCCCCTTTTGTATAATTTTCTATCAATTTCTGGGTTGAAGCTGGGCAGTTAATTAAAAATTTATCCCATTTATTAGGATTCTGCTGAATAAATTTTGCGAAATTAATAGCGCTTCCTCTTAACTTGTTCAAAATGAAAATTAGGCTTTTATTCTCCATACCTAGTCATTTATAGATAAAAAGACATATTTACCTTATGAAAAAAATTACAATTTATGACCGTTATTATGGGAAGAATGAGCATCAAGTTCTTGAAATTTTTATAGATGAGAATGGTAATTTAGTTTTTGAAGGTTATGATATCGGAGATTTTGTCAAAGAGTATTGGGGAGATAGTGATTACGAATATTGGTTATCTATAAAAGCGGAACATGTTCTTACGGTGTTATTAAGCTTAATCAAAGAATGTTTTGATAAAGGTCTTTTTAAAAATGATAGCGAATTTCGGAGTTGGCTTGAAAAAAACGGGATACCCAGTAATTTTCAAAGTTGGGTCTAATACTGAATTGAAAATTAGGATACTGAATTGATTACTTAGCAGAACGGTCTAATAAGGAATTATAAGATAAAATGAGGCGGTCATTGTCTCTAACTTGAATATTTGGTGAGATCAAAGGCAGATTGGTCTTACTGGTGGAATGATCCAGTTCAAACAGCCCTAACCGCCCATCGCCCCTTACGCTTCCAAACTTTTGTATCTGGAAAATATTGATCTTTTATAAAAATGAAATAAGCAAAATTTATAATAGTTCCGTCCGATCTTAAGGAAAAAAATAATTTGTGAACATCTTGATTCGAAAAATCGATTTAGAAATGGTATATAATCGGCTCTCTGATTTAAAATCGACAGGGAAAAAAATTATCGGAGTCTTTCCGCACACACTCATCCCGGATGAGTTAATCTATGCGGCAGGTGCGATTCCAATAAAATTAGTTTTGGGAGGCGATGATCACTTAACCGCGATAGGGACAGAGTATCTGACGCAAGCAACCTGCCCTTTTGCGCGCGGTTGTATTGGATATTTTGATCAATCGTTTTCCATTTATTCATTGATTGATGCTTTCATTGGGGGAAATTTTTGTAATGGTGATCTTACCGCTTCAGAGATGATCACGAAATTTTTTAAAATTCCTTGGTTAAGAGTCACTTTTCCCACAACTATACAGCCCTTCTCTCTTATATTTTTAAAAAGGGAATATATGAGATTGAAAGAATCTCTCGAAGTATTGCTGGAAACTCAAATTCTTCCAGAAGACCTGTTTGCTGCTATCGAAAAATATAATAAGCTTCGAGTTTCACTATTCGATTTAAATCGTCTAATGAAAGAGCCTATCTCATTAATGGGGACGGATTTGCATAATTTAATGCATCTGCTATTCCTTCTCGGGCCAGATGAGGTATTCCAAATTATAGATAGCTTGGAGATGAAGCCTAACAATTCTGCAGTTGGCAGAATTCCTATCCTCCTTTCGGGCTCTGGGATCGCTTTAGGCGATGAGTTAATTTCCGTAATTGAAGAACTAAATGCCAGAGTTGTTGTGAATGATTCTTGGACAGGTATTTATCAATATAACGAAAAAATCACCTACTCATCAGCGGAAGCCCCTATTGATATACTCGCAAATTATTATCTTCTGAAGAATGAATCAGCCCGAATGGTTCCCAATGTACGAAGGGTTCCCCGAGTTTTAAAACTAATTAAAGAGTTCAATATCAAGGGCGTTATAAACCATATTTTAAAATTCTGCGATCCCTACATTGCGCACCGTATTATATTTAAAACCAGCCTCCAAGATGCCGATATCCCAGTTTTGGAATTAGAGCGAGACTATGCAACAAGTCTAGAGCAATTGAAGACGCGGATTGGAGCTTTTCTTGAAATGATTGCTTGAGGATGTAGTATGAGCCAAGGAAAAAGGATGGTTGATGATCTTTTCATCGGTACTTTTTTAAAATTAAATGTTAAATTCTTTTCAGGGCAGGATCAACTCAAATTAGCTCGCAGAATGCATAAAAAGGTTATCTCAATGGCTTTGCCGCCTGGGATAGAGTTAGTTTTGGCGGCAGATGCCGTTCCCATTTTCCTATGCCGTGTGGGCGATTATTCATCTCAATCATTTCTGCGAACCGCCCGCTTGTATCAGAACTTTGTTGGCTGGGATCTACTCGCCAGAGGTGTCCGATTTCTACGACCATTATTAGGAGACCGGTTTTTCTCAGATATGATTGACCAATTCTTAACTACCTTGTATAACACTTATGAAAAATATGTGGCCATTGCAGAAAGTGAAGGAACTCCGTTGGATGCCTGTTTTGGAACCCGGTTATTATTGGGAGCAACTTGGCCTAATCTCAAAGATATTCAAGGGACTCTTGGCTATGGCACACGGTGTAACTGGTTTTCAAAAGTTTTTGAAGAAGTGGAGCAGAAGAGCCCCTTGGTTTTTATAGAAATCCCTAATTCAAATTCAGATTATGCTGAGGAAATGATGGTCGATAGTTTAAACCAAGCAATCGCTAAGCTAGAGCAAATCACCGGGAGTACTATTACCAATGAAAAACTTCGTAAGAAAGCTATGATTACCAATGAAATCAGGGAATCTTACCTAAAAATTTTAGAAATTTGGAGCAAGGATAAAATTCGATTGCATCCGCTCACTTTTACAAATTTACTTTCCTTACTTCACATTGGTTATACTGATTTTCTATGTGATCCCAAATTTTTTAGCCAAACACTTCATCAATTAGCAACGGACCTGCAACATTTGAAAAATGGAGGTTTTAACACCGGCCTAATGCCGAAATTAATTTTAGTTAATGCCTTTGGAGGCTATGAACCGCATTTACCAGAAATCATGGATAATTTAGGGGGGCGACTTTTAATTGCAGATTGGGAAGTGCTTAGGATTCTAGATAAAATTGACGTTAATAATGGTAATATGCTTCAAAACTACGTCCATTATCTTATGGGTTTCGAATCCACATGGTTTGATAATACTGCTTTGGTAAATCGTTATATCGCAATAGCATCAAAATATAAAGTTGATGGTATTTTATTTAATAGTCTTTATGGTTGCAAATCTATTACCCCTTCCTTGAAACTGTTTAAAACAAAATTGCAGGAAATGAATTTTGCCTTAGTCGATATTGGATTTCAAAATGTCGGTGACAATATCGAGCAGTTAAAAACTCGGATTGGCGCTATATTGGAAATTATCCGAGAACAGAAAGGCTAATCAATATTAATTGGGTATTAATCTTAATGTATCTTTAAAAATAAGGATGCGATAGAGCAAACGATCTCTCTTTTGGTTCCATTCCTTAGCAAGATTCAATTTTAAATTCGATTGCAATGGAAATGGTGAATCATCCAGCAATTCCTGAATCTTTTGATTATGAATCGTCAATTCATTAGAAACACTTTCGATTTCATTAGTAATCCAATCCTTGTTAGAAAAATCATTGCTCTTTTTGCTTTTTTTCAAAGAACTTTCTAAGATGCCAAGTTTTTCAGAGATCTCATTGAATACCATATCAAAAATGGAATGGATTGTGATGAGATAGTTCGTAACAACCTTTTCTTCATCTACTACCAAGGGACGATCTTGAAAAGGACGCTCTAATTTGAATTTTGTTGAAACTTTTTCTTCATTTATTCTTTCATGATAAATTAACTCACTTATTTTATTGATAGCCGCTTGTACATTGAGCCCATTTTTGAATGAGACTTCATAATATCCTCGTAATCCATTAGCATTGACAAACTGCTCAATATCCGAATCCTCTACTGCCTTAAACTGAAAGAGGTCTGCTTTGGTGCCGATTAGAAGAATGGGAACTTCACTCAAATTTTGATGAATAAAATCAATCCAATTCGGCAATTTTTTAAAAGTTTCTGCACGGGTTAAATCGAACAATAATAGAATGCCCGAAACGCCCATCATATAGTGTGGCTGCAGAGTTTTATAGCGTTCTTGCCCAGTAAAATTCCAAACCACGAGGCTCATTTCGATATCAACATTTTTCAGTATTTTTACAGCAAAAGAAACTCCATAGACCTGTTCATGTATTTGTTCTATACTATCTTCGAATTTTGAGCTACAAAACTTATTTAACTCACTCTTCCCAACGTTTGGCTCGCCTAAAACGGTTATTTTAAATTTATATCGAGTTGATATCAGAATAGCCATCCTCAAATTAAGTAGATTGTAGCACTATATCTATATTCCCTCTGCTACTTAAAGTACTTGGCAATATGACGCTAAGAAACAATTTTTATAAAATTAGAAGACTGGCAAGATCGGACTTAAATACCTAATTAAACTTTCAAAACTGACGCCTTTAGAAATTACGGAGCGAATCGCCAAACTATGGATTGCCCCCTGATAAACGCAGACCTCTATGATGACATGAAAGAAGTGAGGGATAGATCAATTGAAAAAATAAAGGCATATAAAAGCCCTTAATAAACATGGATTGTAATTTGAGTCTTTTTTGTTGCAATAGTGGCAAAACAGGTTTGATTATCAACGAAATATATTTTCAAGGAGACATTTCGTAAGAAGAAAGATGTTATTTTCACACTTCCAGTGAATGAGCACATCTTGGAATATATTTTCAAACTGATGAAGCAGAATTACTAATTTAGAATTATAAATATGGAGATTCTCAAATGCAATTAGTACCACAGTTGAATATACACCGTATTCAAAAAAATTTTAATATCATGATGATTGACCTAATATATTTTCAAGGAGACGTTTCGTAAGAAGAAAGATGTCGGTTTCACCCTTCCAGTGAATGAGCACATCTTGGAATATATTTTCAAATTGGTGAAGCAGAATTGCTAATTTAGAATGATAAATACGGAGATTCTCAGATGCAATTAAGACTATAGTTGAATATACTCCATATTCAAAAAAGATTTTGATATCATGATGATCGACCATTTTCATCGGTTGCTTACTTTGCATCATTTCTGCCAAGATATCTTTAATTCCTGTAAGACTAGAGCTTATAAGGTCAGGATTATATAAAGTTGTTTTTTTGATGAAAGAATAATAAAATAGCGTTGCTCCATTCGGTGCAATAATGAAAAGTTCTTTCATTTTTTCCCGCCATAAAAATTCGGTAAAGGTTTCAAAACTGAGAAAAATTAGGACCCAAATTGTAAGGCAAATAATTATGCCAATATCTCCAATTATAACGGATATTTCTCCGGGAATAGGTATAAAATCGCGTTCAAAATCAGTCTGAATTATATAAAAACCAAAAAATCCCGCAGCTGCCATAAAAGTGGCAAACATTTTTTTACGTACTTCCCCTTTCATCCTAAAAATTAACGAATAAATATAATTGAGAGTTACAATTATCATAGAAATTGGAATTACAATGGTAGAAAATTCTGTTAATCCATTAATGGTATGAATAAAGAATATTTCAATGAAAATACAAATTATTGTGAAGATTGTAAATCCAAATTTTGTTTTTCCTAACATTTTTTCTGAAAAAAAAACTAATCCAGTTATTGCACACAACCCCGTAGCTTGGAATGTTAAATAGAGGCTAAAGAGTTGATAATCAAGATATAAGAAATAACAATAATATATCATGATTATTTCCATTATACCACAGAATAAAACAAAAATTCCGAAGCCTATTAAAACTGATAAATCTATTCCAGTTCTTTTTTCCTTCTTGACCTTAGAAAAGGATAAAATACAAAAGAAAAACGCCATTAATGAGGCTGCAAATCGAAATAATAATGAGGTGAATTCCAAAAGATTTAATGCCATGGTATTTTCCCTCTACTCGTTGTTTAAGTAGAAATTATAAGATTTATTTGAATTTTTTAAATGTAATTAGATTTGATTATAAAAATTTTTAGGTTATAATAAAACGATTAGATTCCAGCCGATTTGATGAACAATATACTAAAAATAGCTTAAGCTTAAAAAGAAATATAATATCCCAATAGAGACTATAAAGAAATACAATGTACTCTCTATTTTAGAAGGAACAGAATTCATCATCTCTCCTGAGAAGGAGGGATCAGAATTCAAAGAGGAGGTCGGATTGGAAGGCGAACTCAACACATCTGTTTATCAAGATTTGTTAAGTTCTGCGTACTAGATAGTTCGAAATGGAAATAATTAGAAATCCTTAAAAACTTCTTTTGCGACACGAATAAGCTCTGATGCTTTATGATAATTTTGCATTTGAAAATGCATATGCACAAGTGCTTTTAACGAATTGAACGCTGAAACTTCATCATTTCGCTTTAAAGCGCGGATTGCGTATTTTGTACAACGATCTATTACACCATTCAAATCTGAGATTGGATCCATTTACTTATCACCCGTTAATTATTGTTAATAAAATTAAAGCCGCGTTTGATAAAAAATCAAAGAATATCCTTATATTATTTTCATTGAATCCATTCTGAAAAATTCTGAATAATTGAATCCATTTTGTAAAAAGCATTATAACAGACTCTCCAGCATTCCCCTTACTATAATTTAAATCCAATTTCAAGTGAATAAAATTTTTCAAGTAAATTCCAAAATACAGATATTATTGGTATAAAATTGGTATCTTTAAGAAAGATGAGATGGTATGGTCAATTTAAATGGTATTATCAATTTAGATCGCTTATTTTATCCTAGAAACGTAGCATTGATCGGCGTGAGCGATATCATAGTTAAAGGAGCAACTCCTTTTTTATACGCCTTACGGAAAGTGAATTTCCCAAATCCCATTTACTGTGTTAATTCCACCAGAAAAAAAGTGTTTAATGAGAATACATATTCTAGCATATTGGATATTCCAGCTGAAATTGATTATGCTATTATTGGAGTACCAGCTAAAGATATCCTTCAGGTCGTCAAAGAGTGCAGTCAAAAAGGGGTGAAATTTGTCACAATCTTCACTTCAGGATTTAGCGAGCTAGGAACAGAAGAGGGGCGACTATTAGAGAAAGAGATTCTCAAATACACTAGGAATGGTATGCGGATAGTCGGTCCGAATTGTTTGGGAGTATATTGTCAGGGAAGTAGGGTCACAGTAACCGAAATTCTGGATATCCCTGCAGAGGTAGGTGATATGGCTTTTCTTTCTCAATCGGGCGGTCATACAAGTTCCTTTTTTTATATTGGAACAAATAGAGGAATTCCCTTCAATAAAGTAGTCAGCATAGGGAATCAATGCGATCTGACGCTTCAGGATTTCATTGAATATTTTGGGAATGATGAACAAATCAAAGTTATTTCCTGTTATGTGGAACGAATCAAAGATATACATCGCTTTTTAGAGGTGTTACGGCACGTTTCCCAAAAGAAACCCGTAATTTTCTGGAAAGGTGGGGCTACTAGCGAAGGAATCATCGCAGCCTCGTCACATACTGGAGCAATCAGTTCCTCGTATGAAATATTTAAGGCAGTAATCAATCAGCATGGTGGTATCATTGCAGAATCTATGGAAGAGCTGGCGGATCTGACCCTTGGTGCACGTATATTAGCAAAGAAACCTTTAGGGCGTAAAATAGCAATTGTGGTGCCCGGAGGCGGAACAGCGGTTGAAATGACCGACGAAACTGTGAGGAACGGATTAGAGGTCCCAGAATTACCGGCGGAGACCCGCGAGAAAATTCAAGGACTTGTTCAAGATGTAAATACAAGTACAAGAAATCCGGTGGATTTGGGTATTCTTGGATGGATTTCAGATGTCTTTGCAAAGACTATTGCCTATCTCGCAGAAGCACCCGTTGATATAGTGGTATTTTATCTTATGACTGAACGAGTCCCAGATATGGCGGAACGATTGGGCGATCACGCATTCAATAAATCGTTTTTACGGAAAATAAAACTGGCTATGAGAACCTCTACTAAACCCCTTATTTGTGTGCTTCCAAATTTCAATATCAACGATCCAGAGATAGCAATAATAAGGCGGAACCTTATTCAAGGGTTAAATAAGATGAATATCCCATATTTTCCCTCTATGATGCGGGCTGCTAATGTCATATCTAAATTGATAAAATATCAAAAATTCGTAAATGCACAAAAAATATAAAAATTTTAGGCGCGAGATTTCGTAACATATTTCGCAGAGAAATCATCAATAGTGCGAATCATACTTAGCCAAGATTCAATGCGGGTTTTTGAGATAATTGAATTATCAGTGCCTGGAATGAATCCGTGCAGGCACCCTTTTTTTAAAAAGCCTTTGAGATGTTTATAAACCAAGCGCCTTACTTTTTCGGGACTATAATATTGTAACCAAGTGGTATCGATCGATCCGAACAGTGCTAAGCGATCTTGAATATGTTGCTTGAGTGAGTAAATATCGTTTGACTTCATTTCCACAGAATGCCACCCATCCAATCCCGAAACAATAATACAATCATCCAGAAATTCCCAGCCTTCCGAATCGGGGTCCTCTGGTCGATTAGTTTTAAATCGCCCATCGCTATGTATTACGACTTTAACGCCTTTAGAATGGGCGTGTTTAGTTAATTCAGAATATAGAGGTTTGAAGATTTTTTTCCAGATCGGCGGACGAAAATAGGGTCCATGGGTATCAGCTTGATCATCACCCAAAAAAATTGCAGGTAGCTCGAGCTTAGCAAGATAGTCCTCGTGTTTCATTAGGAACTTTGTTCTATCTTTTAAATATTGACTATATTTTCCGATTCCTTCCTTTAAATTATAATCTTTATAAATATTTTTAAAGAAAAGCCTCATTCGTTGCAAGGAAAATATATGTAACCATCCCGACATTAGCCCTCTAATAAACAAGACCGGAACAATCTGTTCTCTTAGAAGAGTCTTCCCCATTTTTTGATTCAATGCAATTTCTATGGCGCCATAAAACCGTTCAAAATCAAATGAGTTCATAAAATTGGTATAATATTTAATCATTCTATCGCCAATATCATCTTCATATATTAACTCTACTTCAATCATATCACCGGTATTGATATCTAAATCCCAAATTTTCCCATCTGCTAATACGATGCCTTCTTCTTCACTATCCCTCCGTGTCTTTTTCCCTAAAAAGTCCAAAAATAGTGGTTCGGGAATTCCCCAACCATCATAGCCTAGTTTTATTGGGACTCTAAAAATAGTATGGAAGATCTTCTCAAAATTTTCCTCAGAACGAGATAGATTTATAAAATTCGTTAAGAGCCGTTTAGGGAAAATTTTAAGGACTTTATTTGGTTTAAATTGCCTGGATTCAATCCCTAAATAGAATTTTTTCAAATACACGACCATTTCTTGAATTAAACTAAGTGAACGGAGACCTTCTCGCATAAAACGCGGTAATTTATAATACTGCATGATCATTTTAGTTAATGGAAGTGTAACCGCCCCAATTTCGAATCTTGGCAGTCGATCTATCGGATTCTCCCTGTTCAATACCGCGTTAAATCGCTCATATGGTGTGATCATATCACATTAATTCCCTTTTGCTGTATATAAATTCATAGTTTAATTAGTTTCACTTTGTAGCCATTCATTTGAGGCATTCCAGATAATTTGTCTAATTTATGAGAATCGGTTAATTGGTTAATATTTTCACCAGGATGCTCGTTTGCAAATGATAACTGGGGATTTTTGTGGCCCCATCCATGCGGATAGCAAATAACACCCGGTATAATATCCTCCGTTATTTCAATGGGCACCTCGACGGACCCCAACTCATTTTGGAGGATAACCACTTCATCTTGATTTAAATTCAAGCGATTCGCATCATAGGGATTTATCCATAATTTGGGTGCATCCTCATTGCGCCATAAAAATCCAATGTTATGTAGCCACGAGTTTGAAGTTTTTAGGTGCCGCCGGCCTATGACAAAGAATTCATTATCTTGGAGTGTGTATTTCGGGTTCTTTTCAAGCCTTTCTTTGAGTTCATTTCTGCATAATTCTATTTGCTCTTCGATTTGAGGGTTTAATACCGAAATTTTCTTATTTTTAGTCTGAAGATACTTTTTTAGAACGCCATATTCATTCTTAGATAAGACAATTGTTCCCTTTTTCTTTAATTGCTTTAGCGTTAATGCTTCAGACGATAGATAAGGGATTTTTTTATTTAAGACCTGTCCTAAGAAGAAGAGGAGGCGGAGTAATTTTTCCGGATCAAACCTCTTGTGCCTAAATCTGTAAAATTTGGGAATGAGATCAAAAATAATGTTCCCAAAGGCTGTGAGCTTCATTAAATGGATTAAGCTCAATAGAATTTCCCACTCGGCTTTTGGACCGTATTCATCGGGCGTTGTAGAGGGCGCTACGTATTCGATATGGGGGAAAAGCTGGTAGTTCAAATTAAAAACGGAGTAATTAGAATGTTCTAACGGTGTTTTCACTGGTAGGATATAGTTTGCCGCAAGTAAAGCAGTCTCATTGATATAGTAATCAAGGACGACACATAATTCTAATTCTTTCAATGCCTCCTTAAATTCGTTGGAATTCGGAGCACTTAAAACGGGATTTCCCCCTGAAATAATTAAAGCTCGCACCTTATTATCAGATTTTAGAATTTCTCTTGCCAATGTGCCTAATGGGAAGGCACCCATTACATCAGGATAATTGCCTATCCGACTTCGAAGTTTATCGAATGATCCCATGCCCAAAAGCCCACCTAATTGGGCTATATTTATCAAATTTCTCCCGAAAATTTTCCCTCCAGGGCGATCCAACTTACCCGTAAGGATATTTAGGACCTCCACAGCCCAAGCATTTAGGGTGCTGAAGGTGGATAACGCAGTCCCTATGCGTCCATAAAGCACTGCTCTTTTGGTATTTACAAATTTATGAGTGAGAGCAGAGATTTTTACAGCAGAAATTTGGCAGACTTGCTCAGCTAATTCAGGTGTGAAATCACTTAATAAGGAATTTAATAATTCAAAATATGTACAGTTCTTTTGCAGAAATTCTGCATCAATTAGATTCTCTCTAACAATAATATTCAGCATTGCTAAGAATAAGTAAATATCTGTGTCGGGGACGATGGGAATATAATGCTCCGCATCGCTTGCAAAGGCTTTGGCGGTTTCATTCTTTCGCGGATCAATTACATAAATCTCGCCCCCTCTCTTAAGAATATTCCTCATTACCTGGGGCACATTCGCACAGATAGCCAAACTTAAATTCGTTATTAGGGGATTTGAGCCCACAATGATAAAAAGATCGGTGTTGGGTAAATCGGGAATTGGATTTATGATTGAACTCCCATATAGAAAGTTTTGCGCTACAAAATTGTTATTATTATCAACTGAACCAGCATTATACATCATCTTACTTTTTAAGGCGCTCATAAATCCAGAAACAAAAAGGCTATGCGCATAATTCTGCAAAGAATTTGTCCCCATATAGTAAGCAATCGCATTGGGAGAATGTTTTATCTGGATTTCTTGTATTTTATCAGCGATCTCATGAAGCGCTTGCCTCCAAGAAATCTGTTGAAATCGATTCCCCATGCGTTTTAGAGGCCTTCGAATGCGATCCTTATCATTCGTTATATGTCCCCATGCAAGACCTTTCGGACAACAGTAGCCTTTGCTGAGCGGGTGTTCTTTATCGGGGTTTACAGATATAACTCTATTATTTTCAACTTCTACAAGCAATCCACACCCAGCGTTGCAGTTGGGGCAGGTGAATTTTTTAATATGAACCACTATTTTTTGTTTTTTTATTTATTTCAGTACAATGAAAACCTAAATATTTCATATAAAGGCATACCATTATAATAAGATATTATCAATAGTATTAATTTTTATTTCATATCTTTTTCGAAAAGGAAGCTGAAATAGATGAGTGATGAGTTATCGTTCGTTGGAATTCCAACTTTTCTGAAGCGCCCTTTCACAAAAAATTTGGAAAATGTTGATGTCGCGATAATTGGAGCCCCCCTTGATCAGGGAGTAATGGATCGCCCCGGGACGCGATTTGGTCCTCGGGCACTTCGAGAGGCTTCACAGATGTGGGGCGCTTTTCTCCAACCAGAACGTGGCATGTATGATGTTGAGCTTAACCAGTTCATTTTGAAAGACACCAGAATCATTGATTATGGAGATGTGACAGTAGTACCTACATTGTGTGAAATGAATTTAGATGCCATCACGCATGAGATTCGTAAATTGGTGAATAGAAAAATATTTCCAATAGTTCTGGGTGGCGATCATTCCATTAGTTTCGCTGTAGTCAAAGCTTTCAAGAATGTGAAAATGATTGTGGTGCAATTTGATAGCCATTTAGATTTTTTAGATGATTCAAGCGGTTTGAGCATAAGTCATGCCAATCCCATGAAACGAATTGCTGAATTGGAAAGTGTAGAGAACATCACTCAAATAGGAATTAGAGGGTTCGGTAATCCGGTATTCATGGCAGATGCCGCTAAAAAAGCTGGCTCAAAGATCATTACTGCCGAAACAGCTATGAAACAAGGATTAGATTGGGTCATTGACCAAGTTCCCGAAGCTGAAAATATTTATGTCACGATTGACATAGATGTTATAGATCCTTCCCAAGCCCCTGGAACTGGTACGCCGGAACCGGGTGGATTTACTTACCTTCAAATGCGCGAAATGCTGAGGAAACTGCCATATAAAGGAAAAATCATTGGATTTGACGTAGTGGAAGTGAATCCCCTATATGACCCTTGTCAACTCACGGCCCAAATTGCAGTCCGACTCATAATAGATTTGTTAGCTAAAATAAGGTCTTAATTAGTGATTAAGAACCGCGATTTGGTCCCTGGACACTTCGAGAGGCTTCACAGATGTGGGGTGCATTTTTCCACTCAGAACGCGGCATATATGACATTGAGCTCGACCAGTTCGTCTTGAAAAATAATCACAGCACAAGTTGCAGTCAGACTCATAATAGATCTGTTAGCTAAAATCAGTTAAATAAGATTAGATATCGATTAAATAACTTTCAATAGCAAAAATTCATAATTCATTTCAAGAAATATTATACCTTATTATTTTTATGAATATTTCCGTTCTGCTAAGTAGATAAAAGTAGTATCATTTCGGTACTTTGAGGTACTTGGCTTAGCCCTCGAATGACGGTTTCCTTGAGTTCACGGAGCTCTCCGTCCGTCATCATCATCTGGACTCCTTCCGCGGGAACGGAGCTCGCTACATCTTGAGGGATCTGCTGTAAATCCTGCAAATAGACCCCGAATATATTGAGAAGGGCAAGCAGATGCCGATTCATCGTAAATCCACAAAATTTACAGACAAATAATTCGGATTTACAGCGAGTGATTTTACCGCATCGCAAACAGCGACACGAGGTATTTCG
>Ga0315310_10000171_pt1 | contig 43697 bp, 42 predicted proteins | sample TDP5_MG_FD_203630 | JGI IMG/M metagenome (GOLD analysis project Ga0315310, IMG submission 203630) | Freshwater sediment microbial communities from Lake Towuti, South Sulawesi, Indonesia - TDP5 | ecosystem: Environmental > Aquatic > Freshwater > Lake > Sediment | place: Indonesia: South Sulawesi...
TGCCCGGCGTGATCGATACTAACTTCTCTGCAAGTTCAACCTGTTTGGCATTGTAGTAATCGTTCCCGGCGAAGTGAACCAGTCTCTCCGCTTGATCGAGTATGGCTTTCTTTACTTCAGGGTGATTATAGCCGACGTTCATCACGGCGACAGCCGAGGAGAAGTCCAAGTAGACGTTTCCATCCACATCCCTTACCAGGGCTCCTTCGGCGTCATCCGCGACCATCGGATATGGGACCATCGTAGAAGTCATAATCACTCGTTTGTGTCGCTGAACTATCACGTTGGCTTTCGGTCTTACTGGATTGGAAATCATAGGGCCTTTCATGTTATTTCTTTCCTTTGGCTTTCAGTATGTTTGCCGCTTTGGTTGGAAGTCCCCATATCTCAATGAATCCAGGTGACCAAGTTTGGTCGAAGGTTGTCTCAATGTTGTACGTTGCCAAGTTCGCATCATATAGCGAGAACGGGGAGGATCGCGAGACAACCGTTGCTGAGCCCTTGTACAGCTTCAGCTTGACTTCACCAGTCGCCCGTTCCTGAGTCTTATCAGTGAATTCTTCAAGATCCTCCCTGAGTGGCTCCATCCAGAGCCCAGCGTAAACGAGAAACGTCCATTGGGCGTCGACTTGTTGCTTGAATAACAATTCATGTCTCGTCAGGACGGTCTTCTCAAGCTCTCTATGAGCTTCAAGTAGCACTGTTGCGGCAGGGCATTCATAACATTCTCTGGACTTGATCCCGACAAGTCTATCCTCCATATGATCGACACGCCCCACCCCATGTCTCCCAGCTCTCGCGTTCAATGTCTCTACTATCTCCAGAGGGCTCATCTTCCCCCCGTCAATGCTCACAGGAACGCCGCCCTCAAATCCGACAGACACGAACTCAGGGTCGGAGGGCGCCTTCTCGGGGGATACCGTCCATTCGAATATCTCGTCTGGTGGCTCATGCCCCGGATCTTCGAGAACGCCGCACTCTATCGATCTTCCCCATAAGTTCTGATCTATGCTGTACGGATTGTCAAGGTCAACGGGGATAGGTATGCCATGCTTCTGGGCATACTTGATCTCCTCATCCCTAGAAAGGTTCCATTCCCTGATAGGTGCAACTATCTTCAGATCTGGCGCCAAGGACTTGATCGTAACATCGAAGCGAACTTGGTCGTTGCCTTTGCCAGTGGATCCATGCGCTACAGCCGTGGCATCTTCCTTCCGAGCAACCTCAACAAGTTTACTCGCTATCAATGGCCGGGAAAGTGCGCTACTCAGAGGATATTTTTCCTCGTAGAGTGCATTCGCCTTAATTGCTCTGAAGACATAGCTCTCAACAAACTCCTTCCTCGCATCGATTGAGTAGTGATTGACAGCACCGACCACCTTTGACTTCTTCTCTATCGCCTCCAGATCTTCCCGTTGCCCTACATCCACTGTTACCGTCACCACATCCGCATCTTGCTTCTCCTGCATCCATCTCACCGCCACTGATGTATCCAGACCCCCCGAATACGCCAGCACAATTTTTTCCTTCATGCTTCCACCGATTTTGGGCGCCTGTTACATGGGGCGTGCTATTATCGTTTGCGGTCGCCTTTGTCCAGCATCGGACGAACATGACCCATTCTGGTCAAAATCCTAGCTTAGCTATCAAAGGCAAAAGGACCCAATCAAGGAGTGACGATTTCGCAAAGCAACCTAAGTTAACGCCCCGTAAAGTTTTCCGAGGAATCGTGTCCGGCACAGGAAATGAATTCAACTGGAGACCACTAAAATTCGCCCGTCTATTAGACAACAGAAACACTAATCTTGTAGATCGCCCTTGCTATCTTGGGGAAAATCCATGAAAGGCTGCATCTTGATTAGAACTGAGGGCGGTAGGCACGGGGAGGTTGCCAGAGAGGTCAAGACAATCAGCGGTGTTAAGGCTGCGTTTCCCGTAATGGGTAGAACAGACGTGGTGGCGTTGTTGGAAGCTCCGGATTTGAAGTCTATCAGCAAACTGGTCCTGAGAATAGGAGGAGTAGCTGGCGTGGCTGCTACGGAGACCCTTCTCGCATTGGAGGTGTGAGACCGATGATTCATGGTGTCGTGCTTCTGAAGGCTCCGGCAGGGGTTCAGGAAAAGGTGCTGAGTGATTCCCGAAAGATCAAAGGGGTTGTGGACGCGTTTTCAGTGTTTGGCAGGTATGACGCGGTGGTACTGATCGAAGGTGCGAGTTTCGACGAGCTACGAAGGACCGCAAAGCAGGTCAATGCGATCAAGGGAATAAAGAGCACTGAAACACTTCCCGAAGCCGAATAGCCCCCTCCTTTTTTCTTGTGTGCGCCTGCGTAGACAATTGAGAGGTATTACTGGATCGACTCGATTCTCATCCGCATCCTTACCGTGTGACCTAGATGGAAGCTTCGGCATTTGGTAGGGCAAACTGGCTGCCTCTAGTCTTCGAAGCATGTTTGGCGTCTGTTGTGGTCGAAGACAACATTGAACCGGTCGGACACATCCATTCTTCCTAGAATATGAGGAACGGTGTCGCTCTCCGCGAAGGCCACTCTTGTTCTAAAGATCTGCTCGCCCAGCTTCATCTCAATACCATCATGAATGAAGGATTTGACTGGCTCTCCTCCTATTCCAAGCAGAACATGCTCTTTTCCGTATTCGATTCTTAAGACGAGTAGAGTTTCACCGACATGCCTTGGAAAAAGGGAGATGTCCGCTCCACTGTCCACGTACGCTCTTATCCCTATCCATTCGCTTCTGGCGCTCCTATTTCGATGTCTGCTACTGGTCTGTAGACAACACCGAAAATCTTAGAATACTCGATACGCCAAGGGAAACAGATACCCTTATGCTCATTGCAACCAGAGTCTACAGAATTAGTGTGTCCTCGGTCGGAACATAGGTCAGAATGATGTTCCTATCGGGATATTTCCTCTTGGCTTCACAGTATGCTTCAGCGGGGTTCTTGGATGCAGAAACGATCCTCCCGTCTACTAACGATACATGAGAGCCGCCGTACCGGCGGATTTCTTCAAGGCTAATCGCGTCTGACATCGCAAGTTCCTCGGAAGAATATGATTGCGACTCCAAGTGCATCTAGCGGACATATGAGTACCTTCCTAAACGACGCCTAAGGAATTCTCCCCTTCTTGGCAGTTTCACTGGAGGATAGATCTGCGTGAGAGGCCACTTCAATTTCAATCGAACGTATTCTAGTCTTGCCAGCGTCGTCTTGTAGGGGTCGACTACTTCCTCCTCTAGGTTCAGTGCAAGTTTCGCGTCTATATCCGCCAGCTTCAAGACTAGGCTTTCCCTTTCTTTCTCATCCATTACTCGGGGATCCGCGCTCATGGCGGCGACATGGAAGCTGACGCCGTGGTCAAGAAGATTTCGAATAGCGTTGAAAGGAAGCTCGAAGCTTTCCGCCTTCGCGCCAGTCTTCTCAGCGAAGTTTTCAGGAGTTCCGGCCTTCAGGGACACCCTGACGTGAGGCTTCTTGAAGTTGGATATCTTCTTGACATAGTCCCGGTCAGCTCCGAAGAGAATGCCATTCGTTTCCAAGATGAATAGATTGAACTCGGATGCCTCGACAAGCTCCAGTACCTCCAGTAGATGCTCTTTCCCCAATGTGGGTTCTGCCCCTGAGATCCTGAGCTTCGTGACCCTGTATCCACGAGCTGTCTTACTCAGATTCGTGAAGACTTCCTGCGGCGAGTAGAATCGGCCGTATCGCTCAGGGAAGTCCCGGCTCCAATCTACCCAGCAGAATACGCACCGGAGGCAGCAACCGCAACTGTATCCCGTTGCTATTCCGCCGTAGACACCTGTAGCGTAGAAACCAGTGTACTTCCTCTCGTCATGACGGCATACGATTCTCTCCGTTTTCCTAGCTAGCTCCACCGGATCAAATAGCGGAGAGCCAGGTGTAACATAACGGGGATAGTTACGTAGTAGAGCCTCATCCGTTGAATCGTATCGTTCCAAGTTCAGTGTAACATACTGCTTGTCACAGCTAAGCATTTCCTCCATATTTCATATGGTCATATTACTGATGAATGTCCACGCATCTGAAGAGCACTCAAATCTTCCAAAGAACATCTACTCCATCCAGTCAAAGCTAGCCTCATCTATTATGCATCGATCTTAACGGTAACTGCTCTCAGAGAAGGTTTGATAGGTTCCCAGCGTTTGCAACAGTGTAAAGAGGAAAGGATTCGATCAGAAAGAGGGAAATACTGAAACCAATAGAAACGAGTTGAGCTTATTACTTCTCAGCGACCCATACAGTGCCTTCAGGAGAGTCTCTCAGGGTTACTCCCATTTTCTTAAGCCGCTCTCTGATCTCGTCCGCTTTCTTCCAGTCCCTCTGCTTTCTGGCTTGGTCCCGTTCCTCGATTAGGATCCTCGCTTCCTCAGAAATTTCCGGCGTCTTCTTCTCTTCTTGGAACAGGCCAAAGACCGAGCCTAAATCGTTGATTGTGGATAGGCTTGTCTCAACGAGCCTCTTGGAGGGTTTCATGTCAGCAATTCTATTCCCAACTCCTACCAGTTCGTGAAAGCTTGCAAGCGCGATCGCCGTGTTGAAGTCATTGTCCATGCCCATCAGAAATTTCTCCTTTGCCTCCGCTATCTCTTCCAGTAACTTGTTCTCCTCATCAGTTTGTACGGCTTGGTAGTTGGGGTCGCTGAGTATGCTCCTCAGCCGGTCACGTGTTTCATATATCCTCTCAAGCGTCGCTTGTGCTTGGATCAGGCCTTCTTCTGTGAAATCAACAGGACGTCTGTAATGCGTTGAGAGGACAAAGAACCTAAATGATTCTGCCCTATGCCTCTTAAGAAGGTCCCTGATCGTAACAAAGTTTCCAAGGGATTTTGACATCTTCTGTCCGCCGATACTGAGGAAGCCTGTGTGAATCCAATACTTTACGAAGGGTTCCTTTCCGGTGTAGGCTTCAGACTGGACTATTTCGTTCTCATGGTGAGGGAAGATGAGGTCCTTAGCGCCTCCGTGAATGTCGAGCTGTGGCCCAAGATACTTCATCGACATGGCGGAGCATTCCATATGCCATCCTGGTCTACCCTTCCCCCAGGGGCTGTCCCAAGCAGGCTCATTCTCTCCCGCTCGCTTCCACAAGACGAAGTCGTATGGACTCCTCTTCTTGCGATCGACCGCCACTCTCGCGCCGATCTGCATCGTCTCGAGCTTCTGATGCGATAATTTTCCGAAACCCTCAATCCTCGTGACATCAAAGTAGACTTCACCGCCCGCTTCATATGCGAAACCCTTCGTAATCAGAGCCTTAACCATGGCAATGATGTCGTCTATGTGATCCGAGACGCGAGGATAGTGATCAGCAGGCCTGATGTGAAGCGCCTTTACATCTTCGTGGAAAGCTTCCTCAAACCTTCTCGCCAGGGCCAGCGGCTCCTCATTCACCTCTTTGCCCCGAGCAATGATTTTGTCATCAATGTCTGTGATGTTAACGACGTATCTAACCTTGTAACCTTTGTACTCTAGGTAGCGGACGATGACATCGAAGGATATGTAGGTTCTGGCATGGCCTATGTGGCAGTAGTCATAGACAGTTGGGCCACACACGTAGACGCTGACCTTGCCTTCGCTGAGCGGTTCGAAAGGTTCCAGTCGCCCGGTCATTGTGTTATAGACTTGGAGTGACAAGCCTCATCACCAGTCGCAGCCGACGCAGGGCCTAGTCTCTCAAGATTCCGATCCTAATGAAGGTTAATCCCAAAACACATAAAGGCAAAGATGGACATGCGTCTTCGATACCTGTTCTCCGAAGTCACAGCGCGTCGACGAGAGTTAAGCCCTTGTGCTACGGCTACGGCCGTCACTGATCTTTGACATAAGTAGGCTCGGCTGAGCCATAGCGGTCATGGTCAGGGTGATCCTGGCGCATGGATGGCGAAAGCCAAAACCCAATATGACGACGTAGTCTACATCTATGACAGACCTAGGGGCCTCTATCTCCTGCGCCTATGCTTCTTGACTGCGATCGATTATGCGTCTAGCAGTCGTTCTGACTGCTGCGAGTAGAGTATCTAAGGGCAGATGTTCGTCCGCTGTAGAGTCGAATAGAATCGAAACTCTCGCCGGGAATTCGTCATCTGCGACCCATAGAATGAACGTCAAGGGAAGCTTCGGGAGCACTCTGACCTCGACGGCAACATCTCCGTAAGGCACCTCCCTTCCGTCCAGCGATAGGCAGACCTCTCTGAACAGTCGGGAAGATTTTCCGAATCTAGTCTCCAGCTCTCCAACGGGTAGTTTGTGGACTCCCCTGAAGAATGAGTCGCCCCATCTGAGCTGATAGCATTGAACGAGCTTCCCGCTGAGGTCGATGTCTTTCGCGTTTGTCAAGTATGCGAGAACCATTAGCCTGAAGTCGAGATCTCGGGGAACTGAACGGTCACGGACACATTCGATCCTTCTATGGCGTGGAGCGATCTCATAGTCATTGCCTAGAATCCTCAGTATGTAACGTTCCGCTGACTCCTCGTATCGAGCTAGGGTCCTCCTACACACATCCAAGGGCGGGGCCTTCTCTAGGGCTTTCCAAGCGGCATCTTCTCCAAGAGAGATTCCGGGCAATTTCTCTCACAGATCCTTTTCATCTCTACATGCAATATGATCTATCAAAAGCCTACCGCCGACCTAGAAGGGTACGATCACTACACATATTACACAAAACCCTTACCATCTTCATAATAGGGTGATGTTGAAACGGATGTTCTCGAAGCAATCCGGACACGTAGAAGCATAAGGAAATATGACCAAAGCCGAGATGTTGAGCCCGAGAAGCTTCTAGCATGCTTGGAAGCCGCTCACTGGGCACCGTCAGCCAGCAACAGACAACCTTGGCACTTCATCGTAATAAGGAATAGGGAGAGAAGAGAAGCGCTCGCCAAGATGCATCCCTACGGGAAATTCATGGCAGAGAGCCCAGTGGTGCTGGTCGTGCTGGGCGACCCACAAAAACATCCAAAATACTTCAAGTGCGACCCAGCCATTGCAACCCAGAACTTCCTTCTCGCAGCCCACGCTCAAGGCCTTGGGACGTGCTGGATAGGCGTGATAGACACGCCATTCGAGGAGGAGATGAAGCGACTGCTACGCGTGCCAGATAGCCTTAGGATTATATGCACAGTCTCAGTCGGATATCCAGCAGAGAAGCCTCAAAAAACTCGGCAACCCCTTGAGGAGCTGGTCACATACGAGAGTTACGAGGCAAAATCGAAATAGTTGATGGTCAGCGACCCAACCAACGGAAACATCCAAGCACCCGGAAGATGTAAGGGCGAATACGTCGCCGAGGGTAGGTGACAATTCACGTTTTGAATCAGGGAAATCCTAGACCGACGAGGAGACCATAGTTATCATGTTTCTGTGAGGTTCTTTCTCAGCTCTGAGATGCCAAGCGTCTCTGGATCTACGGGAAAGATGGGTCTCCGAATCTTCTTGTAGGCAAATGCGGCCAATCTGGTTCCATGTATTCCTGGAGCGTCTACTTCTATGATTTCTTTTGCTATGGGCTCGTGGACGGCTCTGAAATGAACAGCCGATTTCACCACGATAATCTTCTTTTCCGTTGGCTCGACGCCAAAGGCACGGTACTGTTGAAGATCAGTGGGTTGAACCCTGATCTCTGTCAGTATGATCTCGATACCGTCCACATCTAGCACAACCGTCCGCCCGAGGTTCGTTACCGTTCCAGTTTCCATAGGACCTTTCCGCAGGAATTTTCCATCGGATATGAGCTTCACATACCCAGTAACCTCAAGAGGGTCGCCGTGAAGCCTATCTGTCTTGCCGCCGACCTTCATGGTGACTCTGTTTCCCACTCCCGCATCAATAGCCCTCGCAACCGCTTCTGGATCACGAAGAACGCAGATCACGGCGTTCTTCGCCTTCCTTTTGATAAGTTCTCGAAGTATTGCGGTGCCATCGCAGGGTGCCCCTCCGCCTGGATTGTCAGCTTGATCCGCCAGTACGACAGGCCCCCCTTCAGCCTCGACCGCCCTCTTGACCGCCTCTTCAACCGGTACAACATCAGCTAGGAAGTGTCGGCGCAGGCTCCACACATAATCGGATATCTGTTTGGCTTTCTCCTCAGCAAGGGCCTTGTCGTTTTGGGCAGTCACGATAATACCCATTCCTGCATCTAATATGTCCGCAAAGGGGAATCCCGGCAGAACCGAGACGTTCAGTACGCGTTTATCCTCCTCAATCTTGTGGGCAAGCTCCATGACCGCCTTCATCGGGAAGTAATTGGTCTTCTGTTTCTGAGGTGAAGGCATCATGGGTGGCTTCTCAAGCGCTGCTGTTGGCCTTATCTCGTCGTTCAACATTCGAAACATGAAATTCGCCGCCTCCAAACCTCTTTCGTAGGTGTCAACGTGCGGATAGGTGTCATATCCCACTAGGATATCCGCCTCCTCTACCGCGTGCTTGGATATGTTGGCGTGAAGGTCGAGAGTAGCTATGACGGGCACCTCTTTTCCAACCGAACGACGGACCTTTTCGAGCATGTACCCCTCAACGCCGTCGTGTTTTTCGGAGACCATAGCTCCGTGTAGTTGAAGCAGCACTCCCTCAACCCTATCGGCGGACTCGATGCCCTCGAGGAGCTTCGCTAGCATGTAATCGAAGGCGTCGTTAGTAACAACTCCCCATGCGAAAGCGTTGTTCCAAATGGTCGGCACTAGTTCGAATCTCTTCTCCCTCGAGACTTCGATGAATGCCCCTCCGATCGTTCTGGTGCCTGAGAAGACCTTGAAAAATTCATCACCCTCGTAAAGGCCCATCTCCCTGAATTTCTTCAAGTCGGACAAAATATTTGAAAATGTGTTAGTTTCGTGAGCGATGCAACCTGTTATAACTTTCTTCATGTATTCCGATATTCAGGCTCAGTTATTAATCACTTTTCATCACTGACCGGATCGCTGAAACAATGTGCCGCCCTAACCACAGCTATGCCGTACGCTCGAAGAGGACGACAACAGAGAGAAGACGATAGCCAACTAACCAACGATCGGCCAGTTAGTTAGCAAACTAACTGATCGATGACGCCGGTCGATCGATCATTAAATCTGAGAACCTTTCATTCATGAATGTACAGTCGCACATCTACGGTTCAGTCAAGAAGGTTGCGAACACTCTTGCCGTTGTTGCGAGTCCTTAGAAGGGATCCTGCTCTTTCTTGAGATGTCGGAAGCTATTTAGGGAAATTGTTGGAGAGTAACAGTGGAAGTACGCAAAATGCCTCTGGTGCAATTCTGGGATCCGATAGGTCTCACGGCGGAGCAGAAGGTTAAGCTTCGGAAGGCTGTTGCTGATGCCTACAAGGAAGTAAGGCCCATGCTGAAAGACCACGAGGACCTCATCTGGGTGATATTCCATGAGATCCCTTCTGAAAACTGGATGATTGGACCCCTAAATGTCAAGGAGCTAAGGCAGAAGCTGGGAGGACGGTGAGAATCATGTTGCATTACGACGTGATTATTAGGAATGCTCGCGTCTTGGACGGTGCAGGAAATCCTTGGTTCAAGAGCGACTTGGGGATTCAGGCTGGAAAGATAGCCAAAGTGGGGAAACTTTCGGCACAGCAAGCTGACCGCACAATAGATGCTCATGAACTATGTGTTTCACCAGGATTCATCGACGTTCACAGTCACTCAGACGTGACTATTCCCTTCAATCCGCTGGTGGAGAGTGCCGTAAGACAGGGAATAACTACACTTGTCGTCGGCAGCTGCGGCATAAGTGTCGCACCAGTCAACAAGAAGAATGAAAGCCTCCTTCAGAGATATCTTTCACCATTCCTCCCTTCAGGGCAACAGCTCAAGATGGAGTGGTCATCTTTCAGTGAATACTTGAAATGGCAAGAGAACAAGGGCTGTGCCGTGAATATTTCAGGCCTCGTTGGTCATGGTACAGTCAGAATCGCTGCCATGGGGTTTGATGAACGAAAGCCGACCCGCGAAGAGTTGGAACACATGAAGAAACTTGTTGCCGAGGCCATGAAATCGGGCGCTTTCGGTCTGTCAACGGGACTCATCTACCCACCCGGCATCTTCTCAGACACAGCTGAACTCGTAGAACTGTCTCGTGTTGCAGCTGAGTATAGTGGAGTGTATTTCAGCCACATCAGAGGAGAAGGCGCAACTCTACTAGATGCTGTGAGAGAAGCAATTGCAATTGGCGAAAGGGCAGGTATTTCGGTTCAAGTCAGCCACCATAAAGCTGCTGGAAAGGCCAATTGGGGGAAGACGGTGGAAACGCTCAAGATGATGGAGGCGGCTCGGGAACGAGGGGTAGACGTGACATTTGACCAGTACCCCTACTCCGCCGCTATGACCACACTTGTCACACTTCTCCCGCCATGGGCTCATGAGGGGGGATTGGAGAGGACCCTTGAAAGGCTCAGAGACCCTGTTCAAAGGGAGAAGATGAGAAAGGACATTGAAAAAGGGATTCCTGGCTGGCAAAATTGGGTTGGTGATTGTGGGTGGGACAAAATCACGATATCGTCAGTAATTACCGAGAAGAACAAGATGGTTGAAGGCAAGAACCTCGCCGAAATTGCATCTCTGAGAAAGAAAGACGAATTCACTGCCCTCTGTGACTTGCTCTTGGAAGAGCAGGGCAATGCAACCATGGTAATGCATGCAATGGATGAAGAAGACGTACGAAGAGTGATGAAACATCATCTTCAGATGGTCGGAACTGACGCATGGACGGTCGCACCATACGGCGTCCTCGGAACAGGAAAACCACATCCAAGATTCTATGGCACCTACCCAAGAGTCCTCGGAAGATATGCAAGAGACGAGAAGCTTATGACGCTGGAGGAAGCGGTCAGAAAGAGCACATCTTTTCCGGCCGGAAAGCTTGGGCTACAGGACCGGGGAATCATAAAAGAAGGCTTCTGGGCAGACTTAGTCATCTTCGATCCAATGAAGATAATCGACAGAGCTACATTCGCAGATCCTCACAAGTATCCCGAAGGCATAGACTATGTTGTAGTCAATGGGAGGATTGTCTTGGAGAAGGGCTCGCACACAAAGAACCTAGCCGGAAAGGTTCTTAGACATACTGTTCATACTACAAACTAGAGACCCCTTTTCCCATGCACTGGCATGAGATGCCAAAGCAAAGTATCGTATGCACTCGATCTTCGAGAAGTACGATAAGCTTCCGAGAAACGCAGTTCGAACCTACTGAAAGTCCAGATAGAAGAAGACCACAAACCTCGACCTGTGAGAGCAAGATTACCATAAGTGTTTTAAGCATCTTCAGGACCAAAGCAACCTTTTTTGGGGAAAATCTTAATGTATCTTAAGGGTTTCGAACTATTCGTATTCGCAGCACTCTGTGTTCTGATATACATAGGCATCAATCTGGCAAAGCGCAAGCCACCATATGTTCGAGTGTTCCCAGCACTTGAACACATAGATGAGGCCGTGGGTCGCGCAGCAGAGATGGGCCGACCAGTTCACTACAGTACAGGTGTGGGTGGACTGCATGATGAATGGGCACCCGTGACTACTGCGGGGCTAGCCATAATGGGTGAAGTTGCAAAGGCGTGCGGCAAGTACAGTGTCCCCATGAGATACAGCACCGTGCTCGCATACCTGGTTCCGATTGCAGAGGATCTGATCAAGTTCGGCTACGACACCGCAGGCCATGTAGAACTCTACAATCCTGACATGGTCGTATACGCGGGAGAGGAGCAAAGAGCCCTAATGTCAGCGATGATGGGTTACATAATGAGAGAGAAGCCCGCCGTCAACATGCTCTTTGGAGCGACCAAATATGAAACCATCAACTTTCTCGGCACTGGCGCCATAGTCGGATGCATGCAGTTCGGCGGGACACCGAGACTATACTATCTTCCAGTGATGCTAGCCACCTGCGACTACTGTCTGCTCGGGGAGGAGGTCTACGCCGCAGGCGCAGCAGTAACAAGGGAACCATCGCAGCTGGGCAGCATCAAAGGAATAGACTACTTTAAGCTCCTAGTTGTCGGGCTCATGATGATCTCGTTGGCTCTAGCCCTTGCCGGATCAAATTTGTGGGGACAACTAGTCAAAATGTGAGGAGATACACATGTCTCTAATTCTTAAGAGAAGGGAGATACCCATTGCAATATTCGCTCTAGTCTCACTCCTTTTGCTAGCGGACTACTTCACAGGCGCATGGCCAGCTGTTTCCAGAGAAATAATCGGTTGGGCTATCATACTCTGGATGTTCTCCTACGTTCTGGGTGTGACCTCTCTGTTCCGATATCACCTGACAAGAATACAGAAACACTCCCAGTATTGGGCTTATAGCGCGGTCCTAATCGCATGTGTTTTTGTGTATCTCTTCTCTGGCCTATTGGGTGGCGTGGGCGGCATCTCGGGCATTCCTGCAAGCAAAGCATTCAACGATTTCCTATGGTTAAACGTTCTGGCACCACTCCAAACAGGCATACTATCCTACGTGGGCTTCTACATGTACACCATCTTCTTCCGAGGAGCAAGAACACGTTCATGGGATGTGGGAATCATGATGGTCGTCACTGTCATACTGATGCTGAATGTTGCACCAATCGGTGTAGCGATATGGCCAGGGTTTGGGCCTCTAGGTGACTGGTTAAATGGTGTCATAAACACAGGAGCATACAGAGGAATTATGATCGGTGTAGGCGTAGGGCTAATCGCTGTCTGGGTACGAGCAATGCTCGGATATGAAAGAGCATTCCTTGGTGAATTGTCGGGAGGTGCACAGTAAATGGGAGCGAAGGTCGCTCTAGGCGCATTTCCGTTGGCGGACAGACTAGTCTTCCTGTTATTCATCATACTGATGGCGATTCCCATTCTCAGGCCCATCGGGCTGCCGATACCTGTGACTGATGTAACCAGGAAGAGCTTCAAACTAATGGACAGCCTGAAGCAAGGAGACGTACTCGTAATGTGTTTCGAGCAAGACATGGGCACGTACTACTCTGGCGCTCCACCGGACGAGGCTGGGCTCAAACATGCGTTCCTCCTAGCGAAGCAAAGGGGTGTGAAAGTGATTCTATTCGGGACGAGTACTGCAGGTTCCAAGGTATACATAGACGCCGTATTAATTGATACCGAGGAATTCTGGAAACCGCTCAAATACGGTGAGGACTGGGTGAACTTTGGATGGCTCCCCGGATTTGAGACCGCTATGGCAGGTTTCGCTAGAGACGTCCAAGGGACATGCAAGGTCGACGTAAACGGGAAGAGAGTCGAAGAGTTGCCAATGATGAAGAACATAAAAACACTCAACGACATAACAGGGATCTGGTACTCCACAAACACCAATCCAGACATGCTGCCGCGCCAGTGGTCCCCTCTGGAATGGAAGGGGCTCAAATGGAGCATATGTCAAACGCTGTTTGCAAGTGTCCCGTGGATCATGCCTTATGTTGATAAAGGCTCAATAACAAGCTATGTAGCAGACCAACGAGGAGCAGGAGAATATGAAATGCTTCTCGGCAAACTCGGCATGGGTGCCACGTTCATGGACGCCCAATCGATCGGACACCTCTACGGAATAGCACTGATCATCATAGCAAACATATACTACCTCTACACGCGAGCCACTAAGAAGTCAGCTTCTAAGGAGAAGTGATGAAACATGGAGTGGTACATAGCAGTAATCGAAGCTGTAGTGATGCTATTCGCCTGGAGCCTACTGTACAAAGAGAATCCGTTCTACAGACTTGGAGAGCACCTATGCATCGGTCTCTACCTAGGCTACACTCTGTACATGGGCATAGATGTTCTTCTCAAGAGAGTCTTCATTCCTCTCGCTACCGGAAGAGGAACAATTAGCCTTGTCCTAGCTATGATCCTTGGCCTATTCTTCTACACTCGATACGTCAAGCCTGTAGCGTTTCTTGGACGATGGTCCACAGGCGTGTTGATGGGAGTGGGTTCCGGCGTAGCTGTGATGGGTGCAATCAAGCCGATGATAGTCGGGCAGCTTGAGCAGGGCAACTGGTTCGCGCCAGGCATGACGGGCTTCAACAATTTCGTAATGACAGTAGCCACGGTGTCCTCTATAGCCTACTTCCTCTTCACCTACAAGCCTGTAGGTTGGCTAGGGTATGTGTCGACGCTCGGGCGAGCCATTCTGATGGCTTGCTTCGGAGTCACATTAGGAACGTTCCTTCTGTCAAACATAGGCTTTCCAATTGGAATGCTGATGAAGCTGACAGTGACGCCCGGGTCCTACGTGAGCCTACTGGCTGTAGCTGTGATAGCATACGATGTACTCGCTGGCCGAAAACGCGTGTCCACCAAATAAAGCATACAAGCTGCGATACGTATTTCCCAAAGAACTAGGCGGCATCAGACTGATCCCGCCTAGCCAATATTTTTCAAATCTAAGCCACACCTTAGTGTAGCATCTGAGAGTGAAATCTTGCTCGATGTTCTCATCCGAAACGGCATGATCATCAATGGTACTGGGAATCCTTGGTACAAAGGTGACATGGGCGTAGAGGCGGGAAAAATCAGGTCAATCGGACGACTGGGCGAGGGCAGGGCAAAATATGAGATTGATGCTAGAGGATTCGCGGTTTCACCGGGTTTCATAGACACTCACAGCCATTCTGATCTAATGCTTCTGGCGAACCCAGAAGCGAAACAGAAAATTCTGCAAGGAGTAACGACCGAGCTACTAGGCCAAGACGGTGTAGCTGTTGCACCTATAAAAAGAGAGAACATTGCCTCGTGGAGGAATTACGTATCCGGACTCCTTGGCGACCCGGACTTGGATTGGAATTGGTCTACTCTTGACGAATATCTATCAAGGGTCGAAAAATGTGGCACATCAACGAATATTGCATGTCTTGCACCTCATGGTAATATCCGGATGTACGTCATGGGCATGACGGACCGAAAGCCCAGTGAAAGCGATCTGGAACAGATGAAGGCTCTCCTAGCTGACGCCATGGAACAAGGCGCTGTCGGACTCTCTACGGGACTGATTTACGCACCTTGCACGTACGCCCAAACCGAAGAACTCGTAGAGCTCTGCAAGGTTGCAGCAACGTACGAAGGCATTTTCGTGGTCCACATGCGAAATGAAGGAGACCAGCTTATCGAGTCTCTAAACGAAGTCATCAGAATTGGAGAACAATCGTCTATCCCGGTCCATGTGTCTCACCACAAAGCCGCAGGAAGGTCCAACTGGGGAAAGACCAAAGATACTCTGGAACTCATAGACAAGAACAGAGCGAAGGGAGTTGACATAACATGTGACCAGTACCCTTATCGTGCCGGCTCGACTTTCCTCAGTTCTTTATTGCCACCTTGGGCGCATGTGGGTGGCACTCAGAAACTGCTAGAGAGATTAACAAATCCTCATGATCGTGAGAAGATCAAGAAAGACATTGAAGAAGATATTCCGGGATGGGAGAACTGGGCAAACTACTGCGGATGGGAAGGCATAGTTATAAGCTCTGTGCGGACAGAGAAGAATAAGCCCCTAGAGGGTAAGAGTCTGAGTCAGATAGCGAAGATCACCGGAAAGGATGAATTCGCCACCCTCTTCGACCTGCTTCTTGCGGAAGAGGGAGCAGGGTCGATGGTGCTCTTTGCGATGGATGAGAAAGATATTCGCAGAATAATGATGCATCCAGCGCAGATGGTCTGCACGGATGGCCTGCTAGGTGGAAAACCGCATCCTCGAGTGTACGGAGCTTTTCCCAGAGTATTAGGACGTTACGTTCGCGAGGAACACGTTCTCACTCTTGAACAAGCTATCAGAAAGATGACTTCTCTTCCTGCACAAAGATTGAAGTTGTGGGATAGAGGGCTATTGAAGGAAGGATTCTGGGCGGACATTGTTGTGTTTGATCCAAAAACAATCATTGACAAAGCTACGTTCGAGGACCCGCATCATCATCCTGACGGCATCAACTATGTGTTCGTGAATGGCGAACTTGTTGTGGAGAAGGGTAAACACACGGGGGCGCGGAAAGGAAAGGTTCTAAGACATCGACACTGATGAAAAGCGACCAGTGTCCATAGCGGATATCTGTCTAGTCTTGAAATGAAGGGATTACATTGAGTGGAGAAGTTGTCTATGAGAGCGATACGACAGATCTGAAGCTGAAACACCGAAGAAAAAGGATTCTAGAAGTCCTTTTTATCTTGGGTTTTGATATCATGCTACTTGTTCTTCTCTTCTCCTTCCTTGAATGGTACGCGATACCGCTTTACTTCCTTGGAGTATTGTTGTTCTTTCCATCCCCATATGTTTTGATCCCAGACAAATACACAATAATGAAAGACGGTACTATCCATGCTGGCAAAAGAACCCTTCAACTCAAAAAGAAACATAAGGTAAGCGCGAACACAAAAGATGAATTCGTTTCAATCTCTGCTAGCTTCGGACACGAGTTGTTGAGATTGTACACTTCTGAGCCCGACAAGGTTGACATGCTCCTGAGAGCCGTGCTCGAAGGCCTGAAGTGATTACAAAACGCAGTCGGCGAAAGAGAATTCGCTCCTGAATGCACTAATCAAGCAAAGAGATATATTGAATTCGGGGTGTAGTCAAGGAATTCACGTCGCACAGACTAACAGAGGTTTCAGTCCACGGCGGATGCATCAAAGATGCTGGATGAAATCAACTACATACTCGCTACAGATGTTGGGAGTACAACCACCAAAGCCCGCTTTTTCAAGAAGACAGGCGACGAGTACAGATATGTGATCAGCGGTGAAGCACCCACAACCGTTGAGGCACCATATGAAGACGTAACTCTAGGCGTACGCAATGCCGTACGACAGATTGAGGAATTAACTGGGCGCCAACTACTCGACGAGAACGGCATCATAACAAAGGGCTTAGAGGATCAAGGCGTAGATCTCTACTGTACAACAAGCAGCGCAGGTGGGGGTCTTCAGATGATGGTGGCCGGTGTCGTAAAGTCCATGACCGCTGAGAGCGCTGAGAGAGCAGCTTTGGGTGCTGGCGCAATAGTAATGGATGCAATAGCAGTGGATGATGGTAGGAAAGACCACGAAAAAGTCCGGGCCATCAGAACCCTAAGGCCAGATATGGTGCTGATAGGGGGAGGCATCGATGGCGGAACGATATCGCATGTTATGCAGATAGCAGAGTTGGTCAAGTCCGCTGAGCCAAAGCCAAGATTGGGAATGGGCTACAAGCTCCCCGTCATCTTCGCAGGCAACATCAATGCGAGGAAACCCATCAACGACAGCCTTGGAGACATATTCAGCTTAACGATGGTGGACAATCTGCGTCCCACCCTTGAAGAAGAAAACACCGAGCAGGCCAGAGCCGCCATTCATCAACTGTTCATGGAGCATGTCATGTCTCACGCCCCGGGCTACAACAAGCTGGCGAAGTGGACGGAAGTTCCGATCATGCCCACACCAGCGGGAGAAGGCACAATGATGCGAGTCATAGCTGAAAACCTGAAGACTAACCTTCTAGGAGTAGGATTGGGCGGAGCAACTACAAACGTCTACTCAATTGTAGACGAGAAGTTCGTTAGAACCGTGAGCGCCAACCTAGGGATGAGCTACAGCATATGCAACGTCATGAAAGAAACAGGAATAGCAAACATCATTCGCTGGCTTCCGTTCGACATGCCTGAAGAAAGCGTGGAGAATCGACTTGTAAACAAGATGAACCGGCCGACTACTATTCCACAGACTTTGCAAGAATTGGTTACTGAGCATGCAGTGGCACGGGAAGCCCTCCGCCTCGGCCTGCAACATCACAAGACACTCGCCCGAGGCTTGAAAGGAGTGTTGAGAGAACGTACAATGGAAATAGAGAGATTCCGAAGAATGGAAGAAGCCACATACATCGACATGATGAAAATCCCCGTCATAGTGGGCACAGGCGGATTACTGTCTCATGCCCCCAGAAGATCCCAATCGTTCCTCATCCTGAGTGACGCGTTCCAAGCAGAAGGCGTGACAAGACTCTTCCAAGACAGCGTCTTCATGATGCCGCATCTAGGTGTATTGTCAACAGTCCACAAGAAAGCATCCTGGGAGATTTTCGAAAAGGACTGCCTAGTGAGACTAGGAACTATCATTGCTCCCAGAGGGCAAGCTCTCGAAGGTGAGGAAGTTCTCACAGTAACTCTCGAGATGCCGGATGGATCGATCTGCAAGGAAACGCTCAGATTCGGAGAACTGAAAAGAGTTAAACTAGGCGAGGGAAAGAAGGCCAAAGCAGTAGTCGAAGTCACGAGGCTTTTCGACATAGGACTAGGGCCAGGAAACAAACTTGAGACTAAGATAGAAGGAGGAGTTGTGGGTGTCGTAATGGACGCCCGAGGCAGGCCCCTTGTTCTTCCAGAATACCATGCCGTTCGAAAGACCAAGTTACTTGAATGGTTCAAGGCTCTGGAACTCTATCCTGAGTCATTTCTCGAAGAGGTATCCAAGCAATGAAAGCCAAAGCGGAAGTCGCACACGCATACACGCCAGGTTTGAAAGTCCAGATGACAACAACCGTCAGGAAGACCAGACGTCTCTCAACCTTCGGGGACATCTTGGTAAATGAAGGAGACACCGTGGATTTCGACACAATAGTTGCTAGAACCTATCTGCCCGGTGAGCCCCACCTCCTCAGAGCAGCTCATCTATTAGGACTCGAAGACGACCCAAAGGACGTCGTTAAATACATGTCCAAGAAGGTGGGTGATCCCGTAGACGAGGGAGAGGTTTTCGCAGAATGCTCATTGCTGTTCGGTCTGGTGAAGAAATCTTGTGCATCGCCGGTAAAAGGCTACATCGAGAGTTTCTCTGAGAACTCAGGATATATTGTGATTAGAGAGCCCAAAACTGTCGTCGAGGTCAGATCCTACGTGCCAGGTAAAGTCACTGAAGTCCTACCCAAGGAAGGGGTGGTTGTTGAATTGAATGCGGCTCTGATCCAGGGAATCTTTGGGATAGGTGGCGAAACAAATGGAATTCTAAGAATGGCTATTAATTCGCCGAAAGACATCCTCGATGCTGACGCGATAACGGACCAAGACAACGGAAAGATTATTGTGGCAGGTTCTATGGTGACGGGGGAGGCTATGGCTAAAGCAGCAAAACTTGGAGTGAAAGGTATTGTCTCTGGGGGAGTGAACTACAGAGAGCTTGTGAACTTCGTTGGCCATAGGATTGGCGTAGGAATCACTGGAGACGAACAAGTCGGATTCACCTTGATCGTTACAGAAGGCTTCGGCAAAATGAACATGTCGAAGAGAGTGTTTAGTCTTCTACAGCGCTTCGAAGGATACAAGGCGTCAATGTCTGGAGCAACACAGATCAGAGCAGGAGTGCTGAGGCCTGAGATTATTGTTCCCCACAAGGAGCTATCCAGTCAGGAGGTTGGGATCCAAGACTCGATCGGAGGAATGAAACCTGGCACCCCCATCAGAGTGATCAGAGAGCCGTACTTCGGAGCAATGGGAAAGGTTGTCAGCCTACCTGCTGAATTACAGAAGATCGAGACTGAGTCGAGCGTACGTATAGTCGAAGTTGAGCTGGAAAGTGGCGGAAAAGTGATGGTGCCTAGAGCCAACGTTGAAATAATCGAGGAATGAATGAGCGCTTATTCTTCGGGGCGTTAGTGCTACTCGCTTTCTTCTCCTTTTCCAGTTGCTTCTTCAACGCTTCCACCCGCTGAATTAGCTTGTCAAGGTTTTCTCTCCTGCTAAGCAAAGTAACCAGATCTTCTCCTCTGCTCCCAAACATTGGAAGGATCGGTGAGAGAAAGAGAAAGAGGAAATGGGCGCTCAAGTAGGAGAATGGACCAATCGCTTGAAGAAGCATTGTAGAAGGAACGTCAGCGCCACTTCTGACGATTAATCGAGCGATTCTCTCGATGAGTTCGTCTTCCTGTTCCGGAGTAAGACTAGTTGGTAGATAGAAGCTGCCTTCTGACATGATCCATCATTGAACGATGTTCAAACCGACTTCTTGGATCCTGTGCATAATAATCTTTCCTGATTGGTTTGTCCAGTCAAAAGACTTAATTCAAGAGCTAAGGCCTTTGGATTGCCAGCACAGGAGAACTGTTGATCTTGAGCCAGAGTTACGAGAAAAGGACGCTCAAATCAAGAAAGATATTTGAAAGAGCCAAGAAAGTGTTCCCTGCAGGAATCTCATATAGGATTCGTTCAATTGAACCCTACCCCTTCTATGTCAGCAAAGCTAGGGGCAGCAAGGTGACCGACATCGACGGAAACACCTACACAGACTACTGGTGTGGCCATTTTGCACTGATTCTTGGACACTCTCCTCCAAAAGTCGTGAGAGCGGTTAAGGAACAGGCTGAGAAGGGTTTTCACTATGGCATCTCCCATGAATTAGAGGTGAAGTTGGCTGAACAGATCTGTAAAATGGTGCCAAGTGCTCAACTGCTCAGGTTCTGTGGATCAGGAACTGAGGCCAACATGTTTGCTACAAGACTTGCGCGCACATACACTCACAGAACGAAGATTGGGAAATTCGAAGGAAACTGGCATGGAGCGTACGATCCTCTCCACATTGCTACCAGACCTCCTTTCGATAAACTCCCGTCTGGCGGCCTTACAGCAGGTACCCTCAAGGATACTGTGGTCCTTCCCTACAACAACCTGGAAGAGACAAGAAGAATCATGAATGAGCACGAACTTGCCTCCGTCGTGATCGAACCGGTCATGGGAGCCGGTGGCATGATTCCGGCAAAGCTAGAGTTTCTCAAAGGGCTAGCTGAGCTTTGCGAGGAACGCGGCACCACTATGATCTTCGACGAAGTGATTACCGGATTCCGATTAGGCCCAGGCGGAGCACAGAAGAAGTGGGGAATCATGCCTGATCTCACAATACTAGGAAAGATCCCAGGCGGAGGGCTGCCGATAGGCGCCATTACTGGCAAGAGAGAGATCATGGAACACATGGATCATACGAAGTATGAGGTCCCAGAGTATTGCTTCCATGGTGGAACTTACACAGGAAACCCAATGTCCATGGCGGCTGGCCTTGTCACGCTGAAGATTCTAGAGGACGGATCGGCCTACAAGAAGATAGATGCATTTGGCGATAAAGCACGCAAAGAACTGGGGGACATCTTCGGCCGCGCCGGCTTTGACATCCACATGACAGGTGTCGGCTCGATCTTCGGATGTCACTTCACAAAAGTGCCAGTTGTCGACATGATCACTGCCAGTACAGGCGACAAAGAACTGTCCAAGAAATTTACCACACATCTACTAGACAAGAAGATATTCGCACTCACTCCAGAGCTAGTCCACTGCGCAATCTCAGCCGCACACACAAAGAGCGACATCGACGAATTCCTGTCCGCAGCAGAAGAATTTGCCAAGCATGAAAAGCAATTTCGGTGACAACTGAAAGGCCTAGACTCATCGAAGACCTGCTTCACATAACGATGGGTTCGCTCTCGGACAAAAGGTGGCACTCATGTTTTCTTTAGTCTGAGAACTTCCCCACGCGACACCTTTCGCCATTTCTCGTACTCTGCCAGCCGTACTACTTCCCTGAAACGTTGACTCAGCTCAATGATCTCAGGCTCTGAGAGCCAATCTGTTCTATAGCCTAGTCGAGACGTGACTGGTAAGCCTTCTGCCAATTTTCTGAAAGCATCATAGTAGTCAGTAAATCGGGTGAAACTAGGAACGATGCCATATTTTTTGGGATAAATAAAGCGAGGACATGCTGGTTCCAACTCTATAGGGTTACAACTCGCCGACACGACAGGATACCGTTCAACTGCTCTCTTGCCGACCTTGATCGTGTCCTCAAAACTGTCCTTTGTCTCTCCGGAAAGGCCTGATGAGAAGTATAGCTGCAGAGGAATGATCTCGCTCTTGACATCATCAAGCCATCGGAACAGTTCTTCATTGCTATAGTAGAATCCCTTGTTCAGCTTGCGAACTGACTCCGAGCCAGATTCCGGTGAGAGAGCAATGGTGGAATATAGAGGATTGAAAGTGCGCTTGAAGTCTGAGAGAAATCCTTTATCAGAGATTGACCACAGTAAGAATTCTGCACTGATATCGATTCTCTCTTCTCGAATGAGAGCAAATAGCTCTTGATAGTAATCTCGCTTACTGGGGAACGGATCGAAGTCCATATAAGCGCATGATATCTTCGCCTCTTCAAATCGTGCCAATGTCTCAACGACTTTCTGAGTAGAGCGATAGACTGGCTTGTTGCGTCCCGTAAGGATACGAAAGGAGTTTTCTCCCCCTCCACAATACGAACAATTCATGGAGCATCCACGCCCGAGGCACAACCATCCCTGTGTCTTCAGCTTGGCTTTGTGGGCAAAAGGATCCAAGTCTCCTAGTTGTGAGACAAATGTACGGTATTTGCTGAAGTTTGAAAGAAGATGAAAGTTGGAGAAATCCAGCCTGTCCAGATCAGACTCGTCGGCCAAGTATCTCCTGTCGTTTTGCTTCAGAGCAGTTCCATCTCGATATGTTAGATTTGGTACTTCCTCAAGTTGTCCCTTCGCCAGTTGCTTAACTAGTCCAAGAAGGGGAACCTCAGCATCACCCGACACAATAGCGTCAATGTTGTTAAACTGTAATAGGATCTCTTGTGCAAAAAAAGTGGCTGTGAATCCCCCTAGAACGACAAACGCATTGGAGCACTGTTTGACAATATCAGCAATTCGAATTGCGTCATACGAGTGAACGTACCAGTGCAGATCAATCGCTACAACGGACACCTCATAGTCTTTGAATAGACTTTCAATGGTGAAGAGTCGATTGCACATCCTCTCGATGCCAGTGTGGACTATCTTAGTTTCGTATCCTTCCTTGTCTAGGATGTCGGCGAGGGCTAGTGTCCCCATTGGCATGATGACGTAAGTCAACGAGTCGGCTGTATTAGGATGTGACATCTTGACGTGGGTTGTCGGGTGTAGAAAGAGACAATCTACCTTCTTCACGAACTATTACAGCTCCTTTCTCAGCAACCTTGTGACGTGAACTATGTGGAAGCCGTAAGACTCCAACATTGATTTCACAAAAGTCTGTCGATTATCCACAGAAGAGATTTGACACCTTTCTAGTCCACATTGTTTCATAGAATGAAGGCTGTGAGACAGTAGAGAAGAAAGCAGTTCAGGGTTCTCTTGCCTCATCCTCCATCGGAAAACCTTCCCACATTTGAACCGATGACTCACCAAATAATCATAGAACAGAAATGGGAATGGTGATGGGTTCTCCCTGATAGCTTCGAATAGATTCGGTGACCAATGAAGAAAACCTTCGATCGATCTTCTGGAGAACATCGTGCCACTTTTGTGTGCAACTGAACCAGTATCACCGAAGAAATTGACCATCCTCTGAGTCATAATTGGGTCTTTCAATGAGAGGCAGTGTTCTCTCAGGGGAAATTGGCACGTCTGTGCATCTATCGTTGAGAACTCATTCTGAGTCATGTCACCAGTCGTAAATGCTCCTTTCGACCCATGCTTCTCCTCTATTTTATCCTGAACTTCGTCTATGGTTTGATCATAGCAAAACAAGGCTTTCTCTTCCTGAAACCCGCGCTCCTCGAGAGAACGAGAATCGACCTCTTGAGGTTTCATAGAGTCCAGATCGTACGAGAAGTCTGATAGAGAACTAGGAAAAGAGACTGGAGGAACAATTTGGCTATGAATCTCCACTTCTAAGCTCTCGCTTCCGGCGGATCTTGCAAGCTCCTCTGCTTTTGCAAAGAAAAAGTCTGAGCTTTCCTGAAGGTCTGACTTGTCAAGCCAATACGGTTGAGTGAGGAAAAGAGTGAGGTTGCCGTTGTCTTTGAGATACAAGAACGCAAAACAGAAAACCTGGTCTACTAAGGCTCCGTTACTCAGCAACCTAGAGATCGTTAGAGGGCAAAACCGTTGTATGCTCTTTCCACGATAGTTTATGAGGTCTGAGATCATCCCGAGAGGGAATGAGATGAAATCTGGACCTGAATAGATGAACGGGGCTTTGACAAATAGGTCCGAGGGCAAGCGATTCTCAAGTCTAAGCTCCGTCATGATGTCCATGAAGTAATCGCTGAGCTTTATGAAGTTTGTAATACGTTAGGCCTCCCATCACCCTAATGATTAGGCGCTCTTCAGAAAGCATTAATTGCGAATATTGGATATTGGCCTCTAAAGGTGATCTCTTTGAGAATCGCAACCGGAACAATCTCACATGAAACAAACACGTTCTGTGTGCATCCGACAACACTTGACAATTTCAAGTATGATACTCTGGCCCCACGATCTGTGAAGACAGGTTATCTGAATGCGAAGGATTTCTTTGAAGAGTTCACTGGTACAAAATCTGTTGCTGGGGGCTTCATCGATGCATCGAGGAATCTAGGGTTTGAGTTGGTTCCGACAGTATGGGCTGACGCCACCCCGGGAGGCACAGTCGCTAAGGAGACTTTTGATTGTCTGCTTTCGGCACTGCTTAAGGCGCTTCGGGAGTACGGAAAGGTTGATGGTGTTCTTCTAGGTCTCCACGGCGGTGGATACAGTGAAGTTCACACCGACTTAGAGGGGAAGGTTCTCAAAAAAGTTCAAGCGGTCGTTGGCAAAGACACCCCGGTTATCACAACGCTGGATCTTCACGCAAACGTCAGTCAACTAATGGTTGATGTTGCATGTGCACTGGTTGGCTATGATACCTACCCGCACGTGGACATGTATGAACGTGCGATCGAAGCTGCGGAGATACTGGTTTCAACCGTCAAGGGCCAAGTCAAGCCGACAATGGCTATGGAGAAGCCACCACTAATCATTCCTCTCCAAGGACAATTCACGGGCAAATACCCAATGAATAAACTCATCGAGAAAGCCCACCAAATAGAAAAGGAAAAAGGAGTTCTAAACGTCACTGTATCCGCATGCTTCCCATTAACCGACTGTATCGACACAGGCACCTCCCTAATCGTCACCACCAACAATGACATGGATCTGGCAAAGGCAAAAGCAAAAGAACTGGCGGATCTGGCGTGGAACCTACGAAAAGACTTCCTCGTTACACCTACACCCATCAACCAAGCCGTCAAGGAAGCAATGAGCGAAAAAGGCCTGACTATTCTTGCAGATATTGGAGACAACCCTGGAGCTGGAGGAGCTACCGATGGAACAGCACTCCTTGAGGCGTTAATAAAGGCAGACGCCAAGAATACTGTTGTCGCCGTCATAAGAGATCCTGAAGCAGTTGCAAAGGCGATTCGGGCCGGGGTCGGGAACCAAATCACAATGAAGATCGGAGGAAAGACCGACAGATTCCACGGCGATCCCTTGGAAGTGACAGGATATGTGCGCTTGATCTCAGATGGTCTATTCCGCCACCGTGGGCCAATGGCAACCGGTGTTGAGATGAGAATGGGCAAGACCGTGGTGTTAGATGTAAAGGGCATCGATGTTATTCTGACCGAGCTAAGAATACAGCCAATGGACCTGCAGCTCTATCGAAGCGTCGGAATCGAGCCCTCCGAGAAGCAGATAGTCGTGGTTAAGTCCTCAGTTCATTACAGGGCGGCTCATACTCCGATCGCCAAGAAGATCATAGAGGTTGACACGCCTGGCATAACTGGACCAAACCTCAAGCGATACCTGTTCAAGAAAGTAAGACGACCCATCTTCCCATTGGACGACATCTAAGACAACAGAGAAAGAAAACCAGAAGTCTTGGTGCCGAGGGGAGGATTCGAACCCCCATAGAGCGGCTCTGCAGGCCGCCGCATAACCTCTCTGCCACCTCGGCTCGGCGCCTACTCTTTTGAGCAGGAGGTTTTTCAACTTTTTCGACGGAAGGATCGTGTCGCCTGAGATTTGGCGTTGTGATGTCAAGTACAGCTCAGTGGAAGACCTATAAGTGATTCCTGATCAAGTTTCTGACTTCACCATGTCTGTACTATGGCTAGTATGTGAATTGAACAGGAGGTTTATGCGGAGTTCGGTTGTTGCCTGAGAGAGGAGCTGCCGCAACTGATCAAAGATCCATGCTCACTCTGATAGGTCTGACTCTCTTCGCCATGGTGGCCTCAAACATGCTTGCGCCTACGCTGTACCTTTACGCTATCGAGCTCGGGGCGTCACTTGCACTTGTAGGCCTGATAGCCTCCTCAGCCTCGGCTGCAAGGCTCCTTTCAAGGATCCCTATGGGGCTTCTCTCAGACCGGTTTGGCCGTCGGCCGTTGGTCCGCCTTGGAACAATTGGAGTTGCTGGCTCCCTACTGCTGCTCTACTCAGCGCATACACCTTCTCACATCCTTGTCGCATATGTCATCAACACCCTAGCGTCTATGTCCATATTCACTATTGGACTCACAATGGCTTCCGAGATTTATTCTTCACAGAAAGCAACCGGGGTCTCCCTTTTTGCGCTGTCATCTTCTCTCGCCATGTTCATCGCACCGGGAATCTGCAGCTTTCTCTTACTTCTATTCCGAATCCGGGAAACCTATCTCATCGCATCTTTGATCGGGCTTGGAGGAGTGCTCGGCTCAATCCACGTAGCCGCGTCCCCGGGATCAAGAACCTCTCTAAACATAAGGAAAAGCCTGAGAAATGTCTTTAGAGATGAGAACATCCGGTTCGCTGCGATACTCGAGACATTCTTCTCTCTAGCCTTCAATTCGATCTTCGTCTTCTTCCCTCTCTACCTTTCAGAAAGATTCCAGCTTACTTCAGCTGAAGTCTCTTTTCTCATCACCATGTATTCTCTAGCCATGATGTCGATCAGGCTACTTCTTCCCCGGCTATTTCGAAGGATCGATGAGAAAACCATGATCGGCTTAGGGTTCCTCGAATATGCACTAGCACTGATGGCTTTACCTCTCGGCAACACCCTCGTCCATTTCTCGGTCCTCATCTTCGCCGCCGGGATGGCACACGGCATAATCTTTCCCTCAATGGCACTGGTCGTGTCTAAGTCGAGTGGCTTCGACCTCGCCCTTGCCAACTCTGTCTATCTCGGGGTTGGAGACCTAGTCACGATGGTCGCTCTCCCAATAGTTGCGTCATTCATCGAAATATTTGGATACGGCTCAGTATACTCAGCGACCTCGATTGGGATGCTGATGGGCCTAGCCTATGTTGTGATAAAGAGAAGGTAGAAGCGTCTGGCCAAACAGGGAGGGATTCTCCGAGTCCATCTCGAGCCTAGATCGGTACTGCTCTGCCTCGTCGAAGCGGATCGTTGGAGTTATTGCCGTCGGAGAGAACCATTGACATACGTGTATCGCGTCATCAGCCAAGTCAATTTTGCTGAGGATCCTGGGAACATTGTCAGAGCCTAACCATCTAAAGGTGGGAACACTTCTTTCAGAAAAACGACAGTAAACACGAAGATGCTGTATAGACATGCTAAAATAAGCAAATGATACCTACGAGGCTCCCTACCTCAAGGACGATTGAAACATGACCAGCGAGGCCCTGACGGAATCGATTGAATCTCGACTTCTAGACGCAGCCCTTAGAGGCATGAGGAACGCGAAGGTTCTATGGGGATTCAGAGTTGGAGCAGCAGTGCTAGGCGATGACGATGAGATCTATGAGGGATGTAATGTTGAAAGCGAGGTGGCGGGGCTCGGAGTATGCGCAGAGAGAAACGCCATTGACCATGCAGTCATTCACGGAAACAGAAGGATCAAGGCCGTCGCAGTCGTCGCAGACCATCCCTCGATTGAGAATCTTGCACCATGCGGTGCCTGCCGCCAGTACATAAAGGAATTCGCAGACGGAGACATCTGGGTCGTGATGGCCATGGCGAAAGGCGGCTCCATCCAGAAACAGACAAAACTGAGGCGAAAGATAGGTGAAATGTTGCCATACCCATACCGCACAAACGCGTTCCACGCCCAAACACGCCTCCGGGATCTTGTTCAGCAATAGTTTCCTGCAGACGAGTCCCACTGCATGTTCAGCCTGAACCGACACTTCAAGTAGATTCGAAGAATAAGGACTATGCAGACTACCGCAGAACGCTGAGCTATTGAATACCAACGTCGCTTAACCTTGACCAATAAGTGACCTTTAAGTACGCTCACAAGGCCTTGGAGCTTCAATTTGAGATAATAGAATTCCGTAGAGGTTTGATCGTTGAAAAGTGACATGAAGAGAATTCTGGTAACAGGTGCGTTCGGTCAGATCGGCTCCGAATTGACGATGGAACTCCGCGAGAGATATGGCAATGACAACGTGGTGGCTGTTGGACACAGAACGAAGCCGAGCGAGAAAATGCTCAATTCTGGTCCGTTTGGCTTCGTCGATGTAACCAAAAGGGAGACTGTCGAAGAGTTCGTGAAGAAGCATGATGTTGACACAATCTACCATTTAGCCGCCGTCCTGTCAGCTGTAGGAGAGAAGAAGCCGCAGCTCGCCTGGGAAGTGAATATAGACGGGCTTTATAATATCCTTGAGATCGCCAGAGAAAATGGGATTGTCCGAGTATTCTGGCCAAGTTCCATTGCGGTCTTCGGCCTGGGAGCTCCTCGCAGGAATACCCCACAGGAGACGGTGCTGCGGCCAAAGACAGTCTACGGGGTCAGTAAAGTTGCAGGGGAGTTGCTGTGTGACTATTACTTTAGACGGTTCGGCCTTGACGTGCGAGGCGTTCGCTATCCCGGCATAATCAGCAGCGAGACTCCTCCTGGCGGTGGCGCGACAGATTACGCTGTAGAAATATTCTATGAAGCGATTAAGCACAAGAGATACACGTGCTTCGTGAGAGAGGATACGGTCCTTCCGATGATGTACATGCCCGACTGTATCAAGGCAACGATACAGCTGATGGAGGCCAATCTGTCTCAGCTCAAACATCACTCTGATTTTAACTTGGCAGGCATGAGTTTCTCAGCGGGAGAACTGGCCGCAGAGATTAGGAAGCACATTCCTGAATTCACATGTGAATATAGGCCTGACTTCAGGCAGGAGATCGCCGACTCTTGGCCCATGTCCATCGATGATGGTGCTGCCCGTGAAGAGTGGGGATGGAGACCAAGCTATGACTTGGCTACTATGACCAAAGATATGTTGGAGAAGCTGAAGAAACGGTACATGGAAGGGCAGCTCAAGTAACGGACGGTTTAGAAGACATGAAGACAAACACTTTATGGTTTACTGTCTCCGAATCGCTGTTGAGGGGTTAATGTGAGATGAGGGATCCGGTAAGCTTCCTGAAGCAAGAATATGAACTCTTGGTCAGGGATCAGCTAGACTGGAAACTCAGAATTTTGCAGAGTAGTAGCTCACCCTGGTCAATAGTTGATGGAAAAGAGGTTCTCATGCTCTGTTCAAACAACTATTTGGGCTTAAGTAGCCATCCGAAATTGAAGCAGGCAGCTATCGAGGCCATTGAGAAGTACGGGGTTGGGTCGGGGTCGGTTAGGCCGATCGCAGGAAACATGGACATACATATGAAGCTCGAGGAGAGGCTTGCCAAGTTCAAACACACCGAGGCGTCCCTAACATTCTCAGCTGGTTTCACGGCAAATCAGGGACTCATCCCCCAATTGGCCGACGAGGGGGACTTGATAATCAGCGACGAGTTGAACCATGGAAGCATCATCGACGGTGTTCGACTTTCGAAGGCGGACCGGGCAATCTACAGGCATTGTGACGCAGATGACCTAGCCCAGGTCCTCGACAAGGCTGAGATGAAAAATTATCGCCGAATCTTGATAATCACAGACGGCGTCTTCAGCATGGACGGTGATATCGCCCCTGTCGATAAGATTGTGAAATTCGCGGAGGAACACGGAGCAATGACCTATGTTGACGACGCCCATGGAGACGGAGTCTTAGGTGAGAAGGGGCGTGGCGTCACCTCTCACTTCAAAGTCGAGGGGCGAGTTCATGTCGAGATGGGCACCTTCTCGAAAGCCTTCGGCGTCGTCGGCGGGTACGTCGCTGGAAGCAGAAACCTAGTCAACTATGCCTTCAACAAATCGAGAAGCTGGTTGCTGAGCGCCTCTGCTCCGCCTCCAGTGGCAGCCGCCTGCATGGCCGCGATTGATGTCGTCGAGAACGAGCCGCAGCATTTGGAAAACCTTTGGAAGAATACTCGGTACTTCAAGAAGGCGCTAAATGATTTGGGCTTCGACATCGGCCAAAGTCAAACCCCGATCACACCAGTTATCGTGGGCGAGAGCCCAGTGGCGAAAAAGATGAGTACAAGACTCTTTGAGGAGGGAGTATTCGCACTCCCCATTGTTTATCCTATGGTAGCCAAGGACAAGGCTCGCATAAGGACGATGATGAACGCTGCACTTGAACAGGAACACCTCGACTGTGCAGTCAACGCGTTCGAAAAAGTTGGAAGAGAGCTAAAGATAATTTAGGCCACGACCTAGCCAACTAGGGCTATGCTTCTTCGATCTTCATTCGAAGCCGCAGAAGCGGCTCACATGTCGCTGGATCTGACCATAGTCACTGAACTGAGTAGCGAAAACTATTGGGAAGAGAGGCCTTGTCCCCTTCCGTCTCTTACGTGAACGATTTAGTAGTTTTCGCAGAAGAGTTCAAAGTAGGCTCGGTCGTGAGCGCAGACAGGGCATTTCTCAGGTGCTTCTTTGGCTTCAAGGACATGGCCGCAGTTGCGACACTTCCACTTGACGGGAGAAGGCTTCTTGAATACTTGGCCAGTTTCGACATTGTTAAGAAGCTTGAGGTATCTTCTCTCATGCTCCACTTCGACAGATGCGACACGATGGAAAGTGTCCGCTACATCTCTGAATCCTTCTTTGTCTGCAACATCTGCGAAGTTGGGATACAGGGTTCCCCATTCCAGTTTCTCGCCTGCAGCAGCGGCCTTCAGGTTCTGCGTGGTGGTTCCTATTACCCCGGCCGGATACTCTGCCGTGATCTCAACATCTCCGCCTTGCAGCAACTTAAAGAAAAGTTGTGCATGCTCTTTTTCGTTATCAGCAGTCTCGGTGAATATGGCCGAGATCTGCTCAAAGCCTTCCTTTCGAGCCGCACTGGCAAAGAAGGTATATCGGGTTCTAGCTTGTGACTCTCCGGCAAATGCTGCTAGAAGGTTCTTCTCGGTCTTGCTTCCTTTTAGTTCCACGGTCAATCTCTCCTAACGAGTTAGCCGAATCTCATTGTTCAAACGGATTAACATTGCTGAAGATCACCGTTGTTGACGGCGTGAACTCCAAGTCAGCTCACCCTTTGCGGGAACCATAACCGAAAGCAAGCCCCTTCGACCAGATTGAGAGGGTTGATTGAGTCGCGAGGATTCAGAGAGCTGAAGGTGCTCAAGTTTGGTGTTATAAGTAGACCGTGTAGCCTGCGATCGGAATAAGATAGTAGGTCTCAAGACACAGTGTAGTAGGTTCGGAAGAGAGGGTGCGCCTCTCTTCTTCGGGCAAGAATTCGGGCTAGCCCGAGGCCAGCTATGAATCCACCTACATGGGCCCAATAAGCGACAGAGGTGTCAGCCGCCAATAGCCCCAAGGTCAGTTGGTAGAGAAACCAGAACCCGATCAGAAAGTAAGCGGGCAGCCTGATCAGACGTATGAAGATCCCGAAGGTAACAGCCGTCCTAATCTTGACATTCGGAAAAAGGTAGACATATGCTCCAAGTAAGCCCGATATCGCTCCCGAAGCACCGATAGAAGGAACCGTTGAACTCCAATCCGAAACGAATTGAAGGAGAGATCCTGCGAATCCACAGATCAAATAGAAGGCGAGGTAGGGGACATGACCACAGAGATCCTCCACGTTGTCTCCGAAAATGTGCAGGTACAGCATGTTCCCTGCGAGATGCAGAACTCCTCCGTGCAGAAACATAGAGGTTAGGAACATATAGTAGACCCGTTGGTGGACAACTACGTCCGGCACGAAGCCATACAATCGAATCACCCGCTCAAAGAGCCTTGGATCGATAAGCATCTCCCAGAGAAAGACTATGACATTGACTATGATAAGGGCCCAAGTGATTATCGGCATTATTCGCGTAGGATTGTCGTCTCCGAGCGGAATCATCGAGTCACCATAACCATGAGGCTATCGTGAAGGCATTCCAGAGCTGTTCACCTGCTAGATTAAAAAGCCATCCCAAAGAGCAGATCTCGAGTCCCTATCGCTAGTAGGAAAGGCGACTCAACCGATCTATGATAGGCGCAGTATTCCTGAAACCCAGTGAGGTCTACTTTTATAGCTGGCAGTGCAGCTTCAATGATGAATCGGAACGGCCAACGCGAAGCCCCGCCCGGGTAGCCAAGCTAGGTTAAGGCGATGTGAGGCGAAATGCCTCTCGCAGGCCTCGAGATCTGAACCTGAATGGGCATAGACTGGCTAGCCATTGGCCCTACGGGCCGCATGGGTTCAAATCCCATCCCGGGCGCCAACTGAACCGGTTATCCACTTTTCTGCAACAGACACCCAACCGTGTTGATAGGTTTGCTAATCTCGCCGCGCAGTTCGGGAACTTGAAGCTCGGGTAATGTCGCAAGAATCACCGTCGCAGGGCCGGCCGATTTTCGCACATCCACTTCCGGTCGATCTGCTGACTTGAACCTCAGATGAGATTCCTTGGCAATTATTTCGGCCTCATGCAGGATACCATGCGATCCTACAGGGATGACTTCGTGGACGAAGTCAAGGTTAAGGAGCTTGAGAAGGTCGTTGGTATCCGCGACTAGTCCTTTCTCCTCGCCCGGGAGGACCTCGCTCCCGACAAGTGGAATTCCGATGGATACTACGCTATCCTTCTTTCTTGAGGCCCTCATCCTCAACTTGCTTCTCATGGCCATTCCGATGACGGTTACGCCAAGGCCAGTCTGCCTAACCGGAATGTTCTTTTCTGAGCTTCCAGTAACACTAAACTTTGGACTTAGCCCAGCCTGTTTTGCCTCGTTTCTGATACCCTGAACGATCTCGTACCCTGTTGGTCTTGGCTCGACGCAGAGAGTGTTGACTAAGCAGATGGGTCTGGCTCCTGTTGATAGGACCTCCATCAAGGCAACCCGAGCGGTAAACCTTCCCAAGCTATACCCGTCGACTTTGACCATGTCCATGGGCTTCGGCCCAATCCCCCCAGAAGAGTCGCAGCCAACAACCATGATCCGACGTTTGCCAAACACGAAGATGAGAACGTCTCTGAGCGTTTTGATCGAAGTGAGACTGAACTGTTCTGCCCTCAGATTCTCAGCCTCCCTCTTACGCTAACGTAGGCTAAAGTTGCAACAGCACTGTTCATAGTGGATGCCAGCAGCAGGAAAGGGAAGAAGGCGATCGCTGCGGCCCAGCCCAATGCTGGGACCGCCATTACGAACAGCGAGGTATTGATGGCTATTCCGCAGATCGCCGCGGGGACGAAGCCCCATCTGTAGTTGATGTTATTCACGAGACCCATAACTCCTCCAGTCGAAGCCATTCCCAACGCTATTGGTAGGTGGAGGATGCCGAGCGGCAACCCGTTCACGATAGACGTGATCACGTGGCCTATGCCCGTCACGAGAAGGCCGTCGATGGCGCCGAAGTAGAGTGCTGCGAAGAAGCCTGGGGAGGAGTCGAAGGCTACGGTCTGTATGGGGCTTGGCGGATGAATAAATGAGCCGATGACACATAGAGCAGAGAATATTGAGATGCGGGCAATTCTATATGTCTTGGATACTTTCCGAATAGTTGGCTTTTGAGACCTGTCCGTCAAGGAGACGCGATCTCCATTCGCGAATCGAGATGACGCTTGCGGTCTTCGATCTGATCGAGCAAGAGTTCTGCTTTCTGCAAGTCCTCAGGTGTGTTGACGTTCATGGTGATCTCTGCGGCCGTTATGATGAAGTTCTCTTGCTCAAGCTCAGGTTCATCGATTTTTTCTCCGTCAATTACGTTTATGCCGGTAGGTATTAGGCGGCTTCCTCCGAGATCTATCCTCATACCAATCTTGCGATAGGATTCCTCGGTAACCATGACGGAAAGGCAGGGTTTTCCGCACTCCTCGTACCTTCTCAGAACGTCCTCGATGAACTCGTTGGTGACCAGGGGAAGGTCGGCGGAAATTATCAATACTTCACGTAGTCCGAGATCTTTTATGGCATGCCTCATATCCAAGACAAAATCGAGCCCAGGCGTCTCGAAGGTTTCGAAGGAAAGTTCTCTTGCCCTTCTCGCGGTTTGCGGTGTGTGCTTGCTTACCGTGACTATGATTCGGTCGATCCCAGCGGCGTTCTTTAAAGCCTCCAAGACGTAGTCGATCATAGGCTTGCCTCGAATCTTCACCAGGGTTTTCTCCTCTGACCCACCCATACGTGTCCCCCTACCACCAGCCATGACTAGAGCAACTACACCCATCTAACCACCGCCAGAACAGTCACCAATGAGGCCATACGCGCAAGCTCATTGACAGCACCCATGACATCGCCAGTTAACCCTCGGAAATTCCTGTGTGAGATCCACACGATTATGAGTGCTGTTGCAATACCCGCAATCAGAGCCATGATTCCCGGGATACAGTGTAGCGAGATCGCGGTAACTAGGGAAATGGCTAGAGCCGATATCAGACGAAGATTTCGCCAATGTCCGTGCATGGCTTCAACAAATCGCCTTCCCAGGCCTGGGTGCGCTGACTCGCCGACCCAAGCGCAAGTCACCATGGCAAGTTTCGCCGAGACCTCAGATAAGACTAAAGCTTGGATTATGATCCCTGCACTCAGTTGAGCTATGCTGAGAGCAGTTGTTCCCAGCGTCACCAGCCCAAGTGCTAGACCTGCGGCACCTGTTTGTTTATCGTGCATCACTTCGATCTTCTGTTCGGGAGTGCCCGGAGACATTACGCCATCTACAAAGTCGAGGAGCCCGTCTGTGTGGTGAATGCCCGTTACGAGCAGAAGGAGACCTAGGGTCAACATTCCTACGATCAAACTTGGCAGAAAATGAAGAAGAACCCATCCGGACAAGCCAGTTAATAGACCGATGAAGCCTCCAATCAAGGGGAACAGATACATGTGCTTAGTAGCTTGAGCGAAGCAGTCGTCACATTCAGCGCATGTTCTTCCTTCACATTTCCCGACTGGGAGTATCGTGAGAAAGGAAACGAGCCCCCTCAGAACGAAGAGTATCCCCATTCGAGTCATCTCTCGCCGTGTCTTAACGCGTTGGTGTACATGTTCGACGAGCAACCTGCGATTAGACCGCCGATCGCGTCATTGACGATAGGCCCAAGCTTCTTCAAGATACCGGGTTTGTTCTGGTCGAACCGGATGAACTCGAAGATACCTCTTGCTCCAGCAATGTAGCTGGCTATGGTCATCCCAAGAAGCTCATCAGCTACAAGCCCGGGACGCCCCAAGAATCTCTCCTTGGATAGGCCAGGGATGAGCCCAGCTTTAGCATGCTCTTCAGCGCAATAGCAGGCAACCACCATACATGAAACATTTACATCTGATAGGGCATGTTGGAATTCTTCGGCTATGATGCTTGTAGCTCTCTCCTTAGATTCCACTCCAGGATGCGGAACGAACAGCTCCAATGCCGTATCTATCAAGTCCTTTAACGTGATACCATGTCTTTCAAGGTAGCTGAGCAGAGGCGTTTCTCTCCCAACAGGCTTTGAGGCATCACTCATGTGGAACAAGCTTGTCACCGTTGTGACTTAATCTTTAATCACATGACAGGGGTATTTCCCTGTATCTCCGAGTCGATATCCCCGGCAAGAGTTTTCACACCCTTAGTGGCGCAAGAAGAAGGATCGGAATGATCATTAGAATCAAAAATGCAGCCACTGTTGTTTTCATAATGTGCAATGCAATCAGAATATGTTCATTCGAGAGAAAGTTACCGCAATCACCTAACACATACGAGCCCGGTTTCTCTAATTGAACATTCAGCAGACCGGCCATAGCGGACATGGGCCATCCTGCATTCAGGCTCTCAGTCTTACCTCTGTCTCTCACTAATATCCTCCAAGCGTTTCTCCAGTCTTGATTTGAAACGAATGCTGCTATGATGATCAAAAGCGCTGTTAGGCGCGCCGGAACATAATTAGCAAAAGTGTCCAGCTTAGCCGAAAACCAGCCGATGTCAGCATGCTCCGGGTCTTTATATCCGATGATAGAATCAAGAGTATTTATCACGCGAAATGCGACAGCCCCGGGTACCCCAAAGATAGCGAAATAAAATAGCGGCGAAGTTATTCCATCGACAGTTCCCTCCGCAACCGATTCGACAGCAGCCGATATTGTCTGTTGCTCGTCAAGCTCGGCTGTATTTCGTCTTACAATGCGCTGTAGGAAGAGCTTTGCTCTAGGGAGATCGCCCTTCCCGAGGATGTTTGCTATCGGAAGAGCATGGTCCTCCATTGACCTGATGGCGAACGTCATCTTTAGGAGTAATACTGAGATGACTATTTGTGTAGGAAAGCCAAGATAGATTCTTGTCGCAACGAGCATAAGGTGGGTGGCAGCGGCAAACAGTGCGACCAGCGATAGACCCAGCAGAATTCCGTTGATCTTATTGAGCATCGCATTGTTGGTTGTAAGTCCACGCTTGAGAGCTCGGATTGTCTTACCAATCCAGACGGTTAGATGAACCTTCTCGGAGGGTTCTCCAACCGTAATGTCGACGAGTAGCGCTAACGCTAATGTGAGCAACGGAATCGCGGCACCAGTTACGCCCTGAAGGGACATCTATCAAGCCTCTACGGGAGCGCCCCGGTCAATTTATGGCTTCTGAGACTGTGACACGATTTTTCTCATAGACCCCAATAGCCTCTCATTCTCTTGTCTCGTCCTTATGGCGATTCTAATGTAATACCCATCAAGGCCTGTGAAAGAGCTGCAATCTCTGATCAGTATACCATGTTCCAACATCTTCTCCTTCAGTCTAGAGGCTGTTAAGCCTGAGCGCCGAATATCCACAAAGATAAAGTTGGCATTAGCCGGAAAAACTCTAAAACCACCAACTCTGCTTAGTTCGTTCAATAAGAACACTTTTTCCTCTTCGATCAATTTCTCAGTTCTCTTTAGGTACTCTAGGTCTCGCAGAGCAGCTGCCGCGGCGGCTTGTCCCAGACAATTGACATTCCACGGAATCTTGACTTTAGAAAGAACTTCGATGATGTCTCTGCAAGCGACACCATATCCTACTCTCAGGCCCGTCAATCCAAAAGCCTTCGTAAAAGATCTCAGAACCAAGATGTTCCCATAGGTCCGAACCTTGTCTGCTAATGAGAAACGCCGTTTTCCATAGACAAACTCCATGAAATCTTCGTCGATGAAGACTAGAATATCTCTTTGCAGGGTCTCCTCAGCTATTTCGAGAATATCCTCGCTTGAAATCAGAGTGCTTGTGGGATTATTTGGATTACAAAGGAAAACTATTCTTGTCTTTGAGCTCACTTTGTTTAGCAAATCTTTAGAACGGAGCTCAAAGTCGGGAGCAGGGGAAAGAAAGTTGATCTTTCCACCCATCTTTTTCGCGGCTTTCTCGTATTCTCCAAAGGTAGGCGTTGGTATGAGGATCTCTGTGCCTCCATCTACGAACGACTCGGCAAAAATGTAGATGAGTTCGGATGATCCGTTCCCAACGATTACGTTTTCCGCCGTTATGCCACCGATATATTGGGCGACGGCTTCCTTAAGAGATGTTGAATCCGAGTCGGGGTAGAGTGGAATCTGCCAAGAACTTGTCTTGATTGCCTCTAGAGCCTTCAAGGAGGGACCTAGAGGATTGACATTCGAGCTAAAGTCTAGGACCTCGCCACGTTGAAGATCACGCTCTCTAGCTACGCTCCAGATATCCCCTCCGTGTACGCAGGGGATTAACCCCCTCACCTCGGGTCGAGCCAACTCAAGAATCGACTTCATACGCGATCTCTACCGTTCGAGCTTCTCCATCCTACTGAGCAGATTAAGAACTACGGGCATCAGCTCTCTGCCCCTTATGCGTAAGTCCTCTCGAAGCCATACTTTTCAGACTCGCAATCCACAGAGTTCTGTACTGAGTTTCCTTAGTGGCCGATCGGCCATGCGGTCTACTACGATAATGATCGCGCACATACGAATCATTGTTCCATCCACTATGATGTACCAAACGACTGCGAAAAATCTTATAAACGGCAAGTTAAAGCTTTGGATGGATTATCCAACCAGAGGACCGCGCATGTCCTACCGCAAAACGAAATTCGCTATAATATCTTTGGCGATAGTTCTGTTCATTGTCGTCGGCTTCATGTGGTATGCGCAGCGCCCAATTACAGTGAAGCCGCCTGCTTTCCCCACAACGGTCGCAGATGATTTCGGGAGAAACGTAACTCTCTCGAAGCTTCCTCAGAGAATAGTTTCTCTGGCGCCTAGCAACACAGAGATTCTATTTGCTCTAGGCTTAGGCTCCAAAGTGGTTGGCGTAACCAAGTTTTGCGACTACCCACCAGAAGTCCTAGAGAGAGTTAAGAAAGGCAACATCACAATAATAGGCGGCTTCGCTGATCCGAGTATTGAAAGGATAGTAGCGTTAAATCCAGATTTGGTGTTGGCAGCGTCGAGTCTCCAAGAGAAAATCGTAAACGATCTTGAAGAGAAGGGTCTTGCAGTCCTAGCTCTAAATCCCAAGAAAACTGACCAGATTATTGCGAACATAAGACTGGTTGGAAAAGTCGGCGGGAAACTTGAAGAGGCTGGGAAGCTTACTAATGAGATGCAACGGGTAATTGATACCGTAGTCAGTAGGGCTAAGAGCACCACACACAGGCCGAGGGTTTACTACGAAGTCTGGTATGAGCCATTGTGGACAATTGGGCCCGGAACATGGCAGAGCGAGCTCATCGAGATGGCCGGGGGCCTGAACATATTCGCGGATGCCAAAACGCCCTATCCAATCGTAAGCGCCGAAGCAGTGATCAAACGCGATCCAGAGATAATAATCGTTCCGATTGGCTACATGGGTGGGGTGAAAAAAGAAGACTTCGAGAAGCGCCCCGGCTGGAGGGCCATAAGTGCTGTAAGGAGTGGTAGAATCTGCCAGATAGATGAAAACATCGTAGTTAGACCAGGCCCAAGGATCGTTCAAGGTTTGCAGCAGCTAGCCAGGTTAATTCATCCAGAGATCTTTAGCGCTAGCTCAATCCTCTCATCCGAAAATGCATGGCCACTGCAAATCGCACTGCGTGCAACTCCACCTCAAAGGAATCTCGTTGGGCTCCATTACCAAACCTGCCGTCATGATTCTATCAAAAGAAGGGGAGATCCTGACAGAAATTTATCATGTCGTACGCTTCACTAGCGACAACTCGATCTACATGTTCTTTCGCGGCTGCAATTTTCGCTGTACAGGATGCATCCTAAAATTGTCGCCTTGGGACTGCCATCTCACCCATGACGTCCAACATCAGCTTCAAACACTCCATCACGTTAGAACTCTTTCACTCAATGAGGTCCAAAGAATAATAGAGCCATTGGGCATCGAGAAAGCCGTACTCGGTGGTGGAGAGCCCACCATCGACGCGCAGCTAGTGGATGTGATCAGATTGCTCGACAGCCTTGACGTAACGACCATCTTGTTGTCCAACGGATATGCGTTCAACGAGAACAGAATAGAAGAATTAGAAGACGCTGCGCTCGATGAGATCTGTGTGAGCATTAAGGCGCTTAGAGACGCTCTCCACATCGAGTACACTGGGAAATCGAATCAAAGAGTCCTAAAGAATTTCAACCTTCTAAGTAGAAGTGGAATTCGGATTCGAGCCGAGAGCGTTCTGATTCCACAACTGATAGAACACGACGAAATCAAGAGCATAGCCAGTTTCATCGCGTCCGTCGACTCATCCATTCCTTATCGGATTGACGGATACGTTCCTGTCCGAGAAGCGCATTGGAGGCAGCCACTTAGGGAAGAAATACTCCAAGCGGTTGAAGAAGCCAAAGAACATCTTGAAAACGTTTCATACACTTACAGCGGAATGGAGCTGAAAGGCAACGTACTCAATATCTATCCACCGCTTCAACACGAATTGTGAATTGATCTTATCATAAGTTGTGGTAGCCAGAGTTTTGATAACTCGACAGGCGTTCAGAAAACTGCTCAGTCGTGATGACGACTTGAAAGCATGTGAGGCCGAATATCTACGACGTTATAGAAGATGGAAGTGCATCATAGTCATCCTCATAGTACTGCTAGGTCTAGTTACGATTGTTTCATTGAGCATGGGGTTCGCTGAGATACCAATATCGCATATCGTTAGGATCTTGGTTAATGAAGTTCCAATCCTTGGCAACCTGCCCAGTGGTTCAGGTCTCTCGGAGAGTGAGAGGATTATAATTACGCAGATCAGGCTTCCGAGAATCTTCGCGGGAATTCTGGTCGGCGTCAGCTTAGCCGCATCAGGCGCTGTGTTCCAAGGGATCTTTAGAAACCCTATGGCAGATCCATATGTTCTCGGAGTCTCCTCAGGGGCGGCTTTGGGCGCAGCACTCGCAATAGTGCTTAAAGTAGGGTTCACTTTCTTTGGCATCGACACAATTCCAATCATGGCGTTTATCGGCGCCGTAGCGGCCACTCTCACTGTATACAATATCGCTAGAGTTGGCTCGAGAACTCCGGTGGTAACCCTACTGCTATCCGGTATAGCGGTTAGCATCTTTCTATCCGCCATCGTCTCCATGTTGCAGGTGGTTGCTGGCTGGGAACTGCATGAATTGGTCTTCTGGCTTATGGGGGGTTTCTCTTATGCGAAGTGGAAGGATGTATGGGCTATCCTGCCGCTCGTATGCATAGGCATAACTCTAGTATACCTTTTCGCTAGGGACCTCAACGTAATGGCTCTAGGTGAGGAGGAAGCTCAACATTTAGGTGTTGATATCGAAAAGTCGAAGAAGATCCTAATCGTTCTAGGCTCCTTACTAACAGCCTCTGCTGTATCGATTAGCGGATTAATCGGCTTCGTCGGATTGATAGTGCCTCACTTAACGAGGATTCTGGTAGGTCCTGACCACAGAATACTTCTACCATCTTCACTTTTGACAGGCGCCATATTCCTCGTCTCTTGTGACGCCTTAGCGCGAGTCGTCTTTGCACCCTCAGAATTACCGGTTGGAATAATAACAGCTCTTTCAGGCGGGCCTTTCTTCATCTATCTGTTGCGCAAGAAGAAGGGAAGCTATTCGCTCTGAGGGAAAGAGGATTTGGTTTCGTTAGAGATAGATGGTGTCAGTTGCCGCTACGAGTCGATCGAAGTCCTAGACAGTTTGAGCTTCTCGGCGAAGGAAGGGGAGTTCATAGGAGTCCTCGGACCGAACGGATCTGGAAAGACAACATTACTAAGAACAATAAGTAGAACGTTGAAGCCGCATAGAGGCGTTGTCCTACTGGATAGTAGAGACATTTATCAAATGGCACATAGGGATGTCGCCAAGCAGGTGGCTGTTGTTCCTCAGGACTCGGTTGTCGCATTTGACTTCACAGTCTTAGATGTGGTTCTGATGGGACGGAATCCCCATTTGAATAGGTTTCAATTTGAGAGCTCTGATGATCTATTGATCGCTAAAGAGTCCATGGAGTTGACGGAAACTTGGCATCTGGCTGACAGACCCATAGCGGAGGTAAGCGGCGGGGAACGACAGCGCATAGTCATCGCTAGAGCCCTAGCGCAGAAGCCTAAGGTACTTTTGCTCGATGAACCCACATTGCACCTTGATATCAACAGCCAAATCGAAGTCTTAGATCTATTGAAGAGATTGTGTAAAGAGAGTAAGCTCGTCATTGCCGTCTTCCATGATTTCAATTTGGCTGCAAGATACTGTGACAAAATCATCCTGTTGCATAATAAAAAGATAGTTTCCCTCGGAGAACCAGAAAAAGTTCTGACGAAAGAAAACATATCACATGCATTTCGGGTTGAAGCGTTCGTCAAGCATCATCCAATAACCGGTTCTCTCTACGTGGTTCCCCTCTTGAGATCTATGTCAAGGAAGATGAGAAAGGAAGACTTCAGAATTCACATAATATGTGGAGGTGGCTCAGGCACCTCACTCATGACGAAACTTGTTAGAGAGGGATGGAACGTCACTGCAGGCGTGCTCAATATCTTAGATACGGATCATGAGGTTGCTCAAACGCTCGGCATCCCGACTGCCACCGAGGCCCCGTTTTCACCAATAACAAAGGAAGCATACGAGGAAAATTTGAGGCTAATCCAGCAATCAGGCGCAGTCATAGTAGCAGAACTCTTGATAGGCCATGGTAACCTGAAGAACTTGAAGGCGGTGCAGGCCGCGTTGGAAAAGAGCATTCCGACCATAGTTATTAACAACATACCAATAGAGAGCCGAGATTTCACCAACGGCGAAGCAGAGAGGCTCTTCAAACAATTACTGGCAAAGAGAGCCATCATTGTAAAAACCGAGGAGGAAGGTATACGAGTCCTTGAGTTGTTGAGAAATCAAAGATTCTCCTGAGGTTAGCGTGCGCGATGAAGGTTGCCGTTTTATGGAGTGGGGGCAAAGAATCATGCCTCGCCTATCATAAGGCTGTGGCTCAAGGCCATGAGGTAGCTTTTCTCCTCACATTCATTCTGAATGACTGGCCAAGTCTATGCCATCCCATCTCAATGATGTCGCTTCAGTCCGAGGCTTTGGAGATAAGGCACTTGACCTTCAAGGTGAGAGAGCCCTACATGGAGGGCTACAGAGAGGTCATAGCGAATTTGGCGAAGGAAGAAGGAAATGAAGGCATAGTGACTGGAGACATTTGGATAGATGATCACAGGCGATGGATAGAGAACGTGTGTAGTGGGCTACCAGTAATCCCGATCATGCCGCTCTGGGGAACCAGTGGCGCCCAACTGTTGGGTGAAGTTGTCTCAGAGGGCTTCAAGCCGGTCTTCACTTGCGTGAAGGAACCTTGGTTCAACGAGAAATGGCTTGGCCGTCAACTCGACAGAGAATGTTTAGAAGAGCTAGGGAATCTCCACAGAAGGTTCGGGATAGACCTTTGTGGGGAAAGTGGCGAGTACCACACAATGGTCCTCGACGGGCCAACGTTCAGAGAAGCTATTCGAATCGAGGAATCAAGTAAGGAGAAGAAGAACTCCATGTTTTTCCTGAGGGTTCACCGCCTTTCCTTGCAACATAAGACCGCGTAGGGGGGAACGTTGCATCCCAAGAAATCGGATCTCGTGAGGAATGTGAGGGGCATCAAAGAGACCTGCCTGGAACTCCAGCAGTTGTTGGAGAGGGCTGTGGCGAGAAACTTGGCGTCGGCGATTCTTCTCTCAGGCGGCCTAGACACAAGCATCCTGGCTTCAATAAGTTCGAGATACGTTTCATTGAAGGCGTTTACAGTTGCCTTCGATGAGGCGGAGGCACCTGACCTTAGATACGCAGAACAGATGGCAAAGCATCTAGGGTTGGAGCATAGTGTTCACCTCTTTAGTCGAGCAGAAGTTTTCCAGGCCGTTCCGCAAGTTATTGAGGCGATACATACCTTTGATCCTATGGAGATACGGAACGATCTGGCGATTTTTATTGCCCTGAAACATGTGAAAAACAATAACTTGACAGCCGTGATGACCGGCGATGGCTGCGATGAGCTCTTCGCTGGGTACAGTTTCTTCTTCGATCACAGTGAGGAACAGCTGCGATTGGAGTTGGTGAAGATGCGACGTATTATGGAATTCTCGTCTGTTACGTTAGGGAAGGCTCTTGGAGTAGAAGTCAAGCTTCCCTTTC
>Ga0315310_10000172_pt1 | contig 43576 bp, 42 predicted proteins | sample TDP5_MG_FD_203630 | JGI IMG/M metagenome (GOLD analysis project Ga0315310, IMG submission 203630) | Freshwater sediment microbial communities from Lake Towuti, South Sulawesi, Indonesia - TDP5 | ecosystem: Environmental > Aquatic > Freshwater > Lake > Sediment | place: Indonesia: South Sulawesi...
TATAATTTGTGTGAAGTAAAAGACATCTTGCTCAGTAAGAGTTTCACTACCAAAGAAATGTATAAAAGGCGAGAAAACGCATTATTTCGTTACTTATGTTACCTTACGGAGGAAATTTATGTGCCGAAGAGAATCCTCGTCGCTTTAGGCGGCAATGCTATAAAGCAGGCAGACGAGAAGGGGACCCCAGAAGAGCAGTTCAGAAATTGCACGACAACCTGCAAACTTTTGGCAGAGATCGTGTGGGAGATGGGAAAAGACGACAGGTTGATCATAACGCATGGTAACGGTCCACAAGCCGGCAACCTCATGGTACAACAAGAAGAAGCTAAGCACATCGTTCCTGCTCAAACCATGGACATAGTTGGAGCGATGACACAAGGACAAATTGGCTACATGCTCCAACAGACATTGATGAACTTCCTAAAAGGTATGGGGATAGAGACGCCAGTCTGCGCAGTAGTAAACCGGGTACTGGTAGACAAGAACGATCCAGAGTTCTTTGGTGAAGTTGCCTCAAAACCTGTTGGTAACTTCTTCACCGAGGAAGAGGCTATGAAAATCAAGAAGGAACATCTGGAATACATTATAAAGAAGGTCAAACCCACGGGTGACAAAGTCTGGAGAAGATGCGTCCCTTCTCCCGATCCGATAGCCAACGTTGAAAGCGTGGCCATCAGAGAATTAGTTGACGCCGGCGTCATCGTTATCGCTTCTGGGGGCGGAGGTATACCAGTCATACTGGACGAACAGAGACATTATAAAGGTGTAGAGGCGGTGATAGATAAAGATCTGGCTGGCGAAAGGCTGGCTGAGGTCGTTGACGCAGACGTGTTCTTAATTTTGACCGACGTAGAGAAAGCGAAGCTGAACTTCGGTAAACCTGACCAGAAAGATGTAGATAAGATGACCCTTGCAGAAGCTAAGAAGTATCTGGAAGAGGGACATTTTCTTCCAGGAAGCATGGGACCTAAGGTCAAGGCATGCATACGGTTCCTTGAATGGGGTGGAGAGAAAGCAATAATCACTTCACTAGACAAAGCTGTTCAAGCGCTTAAAGGTAAAACAGGTACTCTGATTTATCAAGGTTAAAATCTGCAATTGATTTTCGATAACATGCTCATAATACAGTAGCACTCTACGCGGGAAAGGGGAAAAATAAATAAAATAAATTCAAATAACAAATACCAGGTGTTAACATGATGTTTAAAGACAGAGATATTTTATCGATTAAGGATCTAAGCCGAAAAGAAATAGAGCATATTTTTAGTGTCGCTAACAAGATGGAAGACTTTTTGACCGCGAGAACAAAGTGCTCTCTTTTACAAGATACGATATTGGCAACACTTTTCTTTGAACCGAGTACACGCACACGCTTAAGCTTTGAAGCCGCAATGCATAGGCTTGGGGGTTCCGTGATAGGTTTTGCAAGTCCGGAAGTGTCACGTGCTGGAGATGTATATGCTGAAACTCTTGAAGATATGGCACGAATGGTTCAGATATACGCTGATGTTGTTGCAATTAGGCATCCTGATGCTAATGCGCCGGCTAGATTTGCTGAAGCTGCTAATATTCCAGTCATAAATGCAGGTGCTGGTGTGACTTCTGTTAAGACAGCAGGAATTTTGGGCGAACACCCAACACAGGCGCTGCTGGATTTGTATACTATCAAGAAGGAAAGAGGAGAAATAGATGGGCTTAAAATCCTATGTATTGGTAATGTGACATCTAGAGCTACTCATTCCTTAGGTCTTGGTTTAGCAAAGTTTAACGCCCACGTTTATCTTATTTCGCCAGAAATTCTTCATGTATCTAAAGCAATGAGAGACAGCTTTGATGACGCTGGTCTCAGCCATGAAGAAATCTCAGGAGTAGAGGATATAATAAGCGAGGTAGATGTCATATATACGGTTAGTTCCAGATTTGCTACAAAAACCGAAAAAACTGAAGACGCGTATCGCATTGATTTAAACAAATTGAAAAAAGCAAAAAAGAGTTTGATTATCTTACATCCGTTACCCAGGCTCGATGAACTTCCTACCGAAATCGATAGTACTCCCTACGCTAAATACTTTGTTCAGGCATACAATGGTTTAGTCGTTAGAATGGCCTTGTTAGCCTTGGTATCCGGCAAAATCTTCTGAGCGTCTTAGGCTCAAAATATTTAAACTTTGGCAGAATCAGTGATACCATCCTCTTCATCCCCAATCTCAATTTCTTGAGGAATCTACCTTTCTTCTTTTATTGCTTTAGCTGTAGCTTTTATCGCTTCAATGATTTTGTAGTAGCCGGTACACCGACATATGTTTCCCTTTAAATAGTCTTTAATTTCATCTTCACTTGGATTTGGATTCTCATGCAATAGAGCTTTTGCCATCAACTCCATACCTGGAGTACAGTATCCACATGCTATGGCACCGTGCTTCACGAACTTGTCCTGAATTGGGTGTAGTTGCCCCACGACAGCTAACCCCTCGATGGTTGTTATATCTCGGCTTTCGACAGCTGCTGCAAGCGTTAAACATGAGAGAACGGGTTTACCATCGATCAAGACTGTGCATGCACCACATTCGCCAGTTCCGCAACCAAATTTTGTACCGGTTAGATGGAGATCTTCTCTCAGCACCTCTAAGAGAGTCTTGTTTGGTTTAATACGTGTCTCGTACTCTTCTCCATTGACTTTCAATATTATCGGTTTTTCCAATTTATATGCCTCCCTTTTAATGACGGTTACCTTTCCTTTTTTAGTGCTGCAAGTATTTTTTCGGGGGTTATTGGAAGTTCCTTGATTCTTCCGCCCGTTGCGTTGTAGATCGCGTTGGCCACGGCTGCAGCAACGGGATTAATGGCGGCTTCCCCCAATCCTTTAGCGCCGAAGGGTCCAGTAGGCTCCACTGTATCAGCAAAGAAGATTTCTAGATCGGGCATATCAGCTGCTGTGAGTATTTTATAGTCTACAGGGAATGGATTTAATACCTTTCCAGTAGCTTTATCGATTAAAAATTTCTCCGTGAGAGCATAGCCTAGTCCCATATGAAGCCCTCCGCCTATTTGGGCCTCTGCACCGTCTGGACTTATCACGACGCCCACGTCAGCCCCCCCTACCGCGTTAGCAACCCTAATTTCCCCTGTTTCCATATCTACTCCTACTTCTATGAAATAGGCGGCGAAATGGGGTGGGCAAGCCAGAGCCCTACCGCTGTAACATCCCATTATCGTTCCCAACTGTTGTGTTTTGGAGTCGGCATAAGTGGCGACTTCGGCGACAGTTACAGCTTTCTGGGGTGAGCCCTTTACACAAACTTTTTGGTCCTTAACTTCTAAGTCATCTACGGAAGCCTCCAACATCCTCGCAGCCCACTTAAGAAGGGTTTTTTTGGCTTCCGCCGCAGCGGCTTTAACGACTCCACCAACTACGTAGGTACTTCTGCTACCATGTTGCATGCAGTTATAAGGAGCAACATCGGTATTGGAATCAGGCACTGTTACATCTTCGTATTTTATACCTAATTCCTCTGCGACTATTTGAGCTAATACTTGCTGATTCCCTGTACCAGGATCTGCTAAAGCCACTATTAAATTGGCCGTGCCATCCTCATTAACCTTTACTATGGCTCCGCTATAATCCTGCATGAACTTGGATGGCGTAGGCGATCCACAGCCAGAAGTGTGGAACCCCCATGCCATCCCGATCCCTCGTCCCCTAGGCAGTCTTTTCCTTCTTTCCCACCCTATTAATTCGGCACCCTTTCTGATTAAATACTCTACACCACAGCTTCTTATGACAGATGAAATCGTGGGACCCTGCCCATAGAACAAATCGCCTTCCCTAGTATAATTCTTCAGCCTAAGCTCGAGGGGGTCCATCCCCAGCTCCTCTGCAACCGTGTCCATGTGTGACTCAATAGCGAAATGAGCTTGTGGACCTCCAGCTCCACGCATTGCAGATGCTGGCGGAGTATTTGTGTACACCGAAAACCCGTCAACTTTTTTGTTAGGACACCTATAGAACGAGAAGGAAAAGCCACACATAATCGCACAGATGCCATAACCGGATATAGCATATGCTCCATTGTCATCAAATGCTATCATTTCTTGAGCGGTTAAGGTGCCGTCTCTCTTAACTCCCATTTTTAGCCTAATAATGAATAAGTGTCTATGGTTTTCGTAAGCCACGTCCTCTCTGCCAGGTTCCCATTTGACCGGGAGGCCTGTTTTTAAAGCTAGTAAGGCGCAGATAGGGGTGTCAATGTTCATAGAGATGCCCTGGCCGAATGAGCCACCTAACATTGTTTGGTGAACATTAATTTTGTATAATGGCATACCCAAAGATAAGCTCAAGCTATGGCGTAGATTGTGTATAGATTGAGTGGTCGCCCAGACATTTAACCGCCCATCAGGTTCAGGAACGCATACAGTATCACGCGGTTCCAGAGGGAAGTTTAGTTGGCGTGGAGTCTTGTATTCCTCCTCCACTATGAGGTCGGCATCTCTGAAGCCCTTCTCTACATCTCCATCAGCCATTTTAACGGTTCCAATGATGTTGTTCTTAACCTCAACCCTCTCATTGCCCAACAAGATGGTCTCGTGGATTCTGGGGGCACCAGGTTCCATAGCCTCGATGGGATCGAAAACCGCTGGTAACTCTTCATATTGTACATCTATTAGCTCTATGGCCTTCTGGGCAGCATCTAAGCTTGTAGCAGCTACAGCGGCTATCCTGTCTCCGACGTGGCGAGCTTTTTCCTCAAGGATATAACTATCTAATGCTTCAGTTTTGAAGTAGCCTTTAACACAAGGTATTTTAGGGACATCCTTATAGGTAATGACAGCTTTTACCCCAGGGAGCCTCTCCGCTTCGCTTGTATTGATTTTTTTGACCCTTGCGTGGGGATATGGGCTTCTCAGTATTCTTGCGTATAACATCCTCGGAAGGTATATATCACTGGTGTACTTTAACGCACCAGTTGCCTTCATTACTGCTTCTTTCCTCGGATATCTCTTTCCAATCACGTAGAATTTCTCTTTCATCTTTTCACCCTCCAGATAATATCAGTTATCGGTGAGATGCGATATGTTCGCCGCTTCTTCGTTCACATTCAGCGTAACTAACATCTGTCCCAAGTTAGTCATCCTCCTACTCTATCCAAGGCCTTTTTTAGTGCACGCCTCACCAAAACCTTACTCACCTCTACCTTGTAAAAGGGGGAGCCGCGGATAGAGGTTGGGCGTGGTTTCAACTCCTCGGATGCCACTTGGGCCGCTTTTTCAATAATTGCTTCTTCCATCTTCTTCCCATTAAGCAGGGCCTCCGCTCTCTTAGACCTAATCAGGGTGGGCCCTACGCCTCCTCCGATCACTATTCTCGTTTCTTTACAGACTTTGTTTAACAGGGTAATTCGAACGGCCACATTTACTATGGCGAGGTCCATTGCTGTTCTACCGATCTTAAAGAAGGCTGTTCCCGAATGAGCTGGTGGATTTCGTACTTGAATTTCCGTGAGTAACTCGCCACTCGTTAATGCAGTTTTCCCAACGTTTACAAAAATTTCTTCTAGAGGAACAACTCTTTCCCCGGTTGGGCCGATTATCTTCACCCTAGCATCTAAAGCTACCAGTGCCGGAGGAGTATCTGCAGAAGGGAGCGCGTGGCATATATTACCCCCAATGGTGGCCATATTCCTGATCTGGATAGACCCCATTTTATGCGCTGCTTCTGCTAGAACAATATAAGCTCCCTTTTTGAGTAGCATAGAAGTTTCTAATTCGCGAATAGTTGTTAGAGCCCCAATCTTTACGCCCTCTTCATCCGGCTTGATATAGTTTAGGTTTGGAATTCGTTGTATGTTCACGACTTTTTTTGGGGCCATCTCTTGAAGTCTCATGTCTACAAGAAGATCTGTTCCACCAGCTAACACCTTTGCGTCGTTACCGTATTTAGAGAGAAGCTCGATAGCCTCTTCAAGTGTTTTTGGCTCGAAATAATCAAATTCTGGCAGATGACGGGTACTCAATTTGAGGGCACTCAATTTGTCTCACACTTGTGTGTTACTATGTTGTTAAGATAAGGCTTTTGGCGCCTGAGGAGCTATCCATTCCCCGAGTAATGGTCCGTGAATGCTTATAGTTTACTCCTCGAACCCTTTCCAACGGAGGTATGGTGCCCAGAGCGGAAGCGTATGCCACCTCTATGCTCAGCTACTTTTACCTGCTTTCGCCACAGAAATCGCAAGAGTTATCTTAAAAAGTGCATATACACGTTTGAAATGGAGTTAGCTCTGGAGGCAGCTGTTCTTGGTGGTTGTGGATCTGGTAATAAGGGACGGAAAGATTGTAACGTCCCGTGATATCTTTAAGGCTGGAATAGGAGTTGATGAAGGAAAAATAGTCGCTGTGGCTAAAGACGCTAATCTGCCCAAAGCTAGTGTAACCCTTGATGCGGGTGGCAATTTTGTCCTCCCTGGACCCATCGACGCACATGTACATTTTAGGGACCCGGGTTCCGAGCATAGAGAGGACTTTGAGACAGGGACAAAGGCCGCGGCCGCAGGAGGGATTACCACCGTGTTTGAGATGCCCATCTGCACTCCTGCCGTTTCCTCGGCCGATATATTCAAAAGGAGAAGAAGCATCTTGGAAAAGAGAGCTGTGGTTGATTTCGCCCTATATGGTGGCGCCGGAACCCATAACATAGACAAGATACTAGACATTGCAGATGCTGGCGCCATAGGTTTCAAGACCTTTATGACCACACCGTTAAAGGAGAGGGAAAAGGAATTCGAGGGAATCTTTGTCACGGACGATGGTTCACTCTTTCAGGTACTTGAGACAGTAGCAAAGACGAAGCTGCCATCCTGTATCCACGCAGAAAACAACGCAGTGATTCAGCACATGATAGAAAGGCTAAGGAAAGCCGGAAGAAAAGATCCCATGGCGCACGTCGAGTCCAGACCAAGTTTCGCTGAGGCTGTAGCCATCTCAACAGTGATCACCTTGTCTGAAGCTGCGGGAGCCCGTGCCCATATCGTTCACATGAGCACAAGGGAGGGGGTTCAGCTTATTAAAAGCGCGAAAGCATCTGGGAAGGCGATAACAGTCGAGACCTGCCCGCAATACTTGACGCTTACCGCAGAAGTAATGAAAAAGATGGGCCCCTACGCGAAGATAAATCCCCCCTTGAGATCAATGGAACACATAGAAGCGCTGTGGAGAGGTCTTAACGATGGTACCATTGATATCGTCGCCAGCGATCACGCACCATATACAAAGGAAGAGAAAGATTTGGGATGGAACGACATCTGGAGAGCCTTTTCGGGCGCACCTCAAGTCGAGACAATGCTACCGCTCCTGCTAACCAAGGTTAACGAAGGAAAACTATCCCTTAATAAGCTTACTAAGATTACTTCAGAGTCTGTCGCCAAGATATTCGGCGTTTATCCTAAAAAGGGAGCGATTCATGTTGGGTCGGACGCTGACTTCGTCGTCGTAGACCTTAAAAAGGTACAGAAAATAAGCGCCGAGAAAATGTACAGCAAAGCTAAAGACATTACATTGTACGATGGATGGAGAGTCAGAGGAGTGCCTATCATGACTTTAGTTAGAGGTACGCTGGTGATGAAAGACGGAGAGGTGATTGGGAAACCAGGTTACGGCGATTTCATAAGGCCACTAAAAACTTAGCCGCAAATGAGCGTGGAGACTTAAACAAAGCGTCGCAAACATTAGAAGAAAGGGAGTTAATAAAAACAAAAAACAAGAATAAAGGTTAAGTCGTAGCAGTAAATAATTCTTGGTTTTTTCCTTGAATAAGGCCATTTGGGGCTTGGTTAGGCTTAAAAGGTACATATTATAATAATGTTTTTTGTGATTAAAAATGTCCACTAAGTCCTTGGATCTGATTGAAAGAAAAATGGATGAGGCTATGAGGCTTGTGGCTTATTGTTATATGTACGTTGCAAAACCTGCCTTAGAGAGGTTTAGGAAGGAGGGAGAAATAGCTATTAGGAAGGGCTTGAGGGCGTACGGCAACATCAGGGGAAAATTGATGAGAAAGTGGCATAACGAGATGGGGCTTCCAATAAACATGGAGAGCGCTAATCGCTATTGGTACGGCTCGAGCCTTCTTTTGGCCGGGAAGCCTGGGACTGTGTTCGAAGAATCCGCTGTTTTCAAGCCGTACTTTGTATACTATAAATTCGCTCCGTGTGCATTTCATGATGCATGGAGAGAGGGGGGCTTTGAACGTGAGGGTTATATCTACTGCGATGAGATTCACCAGGAGGCTATTATGGCCTATCATCCTAACGCGATCGTTGAAATACATGAGAATCTGAACAAGGGTGATCCCTACTGCCTTTTCAAGTGGATGATGCCCCCGGAGATTCCCGAGGACAAGCTTGGCAGGTCAGCTTATGAAAAAATGGAAAAACGCATGAGAGAAAATCCTGAGCAGGAGTTATTGGCCTGTTTAAAGAGGCAAACAGTGTGTGGCGCGCTTATGCACAGCTGTCTTTCTGACTCGCTGATAAAGCAGTTTGGCAAGAGAGGGGAGGAACTCGTGAGAAAGGCCTTGAGGGATCTAGGGTTGAAGGAAGCTGAGAGGATTAAGGCGAAGTTGAAAGATGCTGGAAAAGAACTTACGGTAGAAAATGCCCTTTATGAGTTTGATCTACCATATGGTCTCCTTTGGAAAATGGACGTTAATACCTCCGATGGTGTGTTTAAAGCCGACGTTGAATACTGCCCGCTCGGCGAACTTTGGAGTGAGATCGGTCATAAGAAGCTGGGCTTAATCTATTGTCAAGAGATTTACACTAGTGTGTTCGGAGGCTTATATGAAAAAGCTGATGTCAGGGTTCCCAAATGCATGATGAAGAAAGATAGCAAATGTAGATTTGAGTTCAAAATCTGAGACAAATAGCCGTCTACTCCATTTTGTATTGGACATCTAACCAAAAACGTTGGATCGATAAGCGGTATATGGCTTCCATATGAAATCGACAAGTTCGTGTGTTGCCAATACCTAAACACTCGACCAACATGCGGTGTATGCTTGAAAGTACGTCCTATAGGAAGTCAGCGTATTAGATGAGTAAACTCATAAACCCATCTAGTAAAACATAATAAAGTAGCTTTCATAACACACTGGAATTTGGAAACTTTCGCAAAGTAGCAAGACGATTTGGCATAACCATACTGCCTAAGCAAAATATTTAATTCTTAAAGAACCTAAATCCGTCTTAAGTAGTGTACCAGAAAAATAGGTTTTTGCAAAAAATTTATGACATCTATACTTCAAAATACATTATAAAGGTAAATAACATGCCGTAGAGCTTAATTTATAGCCCTTTCTTCACAATTTTAGTTTTTCGAAAACCCGATTGCGCGCGCTCATTTCCATTACGTTCTTAAAGTTAAAATTCTAATGTGTGGTAGCGTTAGGCAAATATGTACCTATCCGTTCCAACGCCGTAGCAACGTCACATCCAACTAATACATACAAAGACGCGATGAAGGCTTATCGGTTATTTCGTTGTAGAAGTCGATATAAAAGAGCATAAAGAATGAGAAACTTTATATTAATTAAGGTACCCTCTGTTTTTATTCCTGTCGAAAAGGAGAGAGGGTAAAAATATGGGTGAAAAACAACAATATGTTTTATATGTCGATGTCGAGCATTGCGATGGTTGCAGAAGATGTGAAATGATGTGTTCTCTGGTGAAAACAGGAAACTTGATTAGCCCAGTAAAATCGAGAATTCGCGTGCTAAAACGCGAGATTTTAGGCGTCGACGTTCCGATTGTCTGCCACCACTGCGAAGACCCTCCGTGCAGAGACGTTTGCCCAGTAAATGCCATTATGATAGACATGAAGACAGGGGCAGTCCTGATAAGAGAGGACCGATGCATCGGGTGCAGGGAGTGCATGGTAGCCTGCCCATTTGGCGCCGTGTCTTTTGATGTGAATAGAGGGGTCTGTGTGAAATGTGATCTTTGTGAAGGGAAGCCCCGCTGCATCGAGGTATGCGAGTGGGGCGTACTGAGCTATAGAAGGGCCGATCTAGCTGATCTGCCTAAAAAGAGAAGAACTATGGAGAGGCTTCAGGAGTCTATCATAAGGTCAAGGGAGATCATGGCTAGGAGGTAGAGATGCTTGGAATATTATGGCTGGGCTGGGACAATTCTTCGAGTCAACTTAACAACAGGCAAAATTATGAAGCAAATGTTGCCTAAAGATCTTGCAGTAAACTTTATAGGAGGACGAGGTTTTAACTCGAAGCTCCTCTACGATGAGGTGGCGCCAGACGTTGATCCCCTCGGCCCTGACAATAAGTTATTTTTTGGTGTCGGCCCATGCGCAGGTACCATCGTGCCGTCTTCTGGAAGATGGAATGCCACTGCTAAGTCACCTACAACAGGGGCCTATGGTGATGGAAACTGCGGGGGGCATTGGGGTGCTGAATTAAAGTGGGCCGGATATGATGTCCTGATCCTTGAGGGAAAGGCTGAGAATCCAATTTACCTATGGATAGATGATGAGGACGTTGAAATAAAGAAGGCTGAACATCTCTGGGGGCTTGATTTCTGGGAGACTAGTGACGTTGTAAAGAAGGAACTCGGCAACCCTGAGGTTGAAGTGGCTGGCATTGGACCCGCCGGAGAGAATCTTGTACTCACTGCCTGTATAATGTGCTCGTATACAAGGGCGGCTGGAAAGTGTGGAATGGGTGCAGTCATGGGATCTAAAAACATTAAGGCCATAGCTGTTAGAGGGACTAAAGGAGTACGCGTAGCAAAGCCTGATGAGCTTGTAAAGGTCGTTGAAAGGGGAGTGGAAACGCTGAAGAGCGTAGATAGGTGGTGGTTTGAGAACTTCTCCAAGTACGGCACCCCAGTATTCTCAATGATGTATGGTCACCTGGGAGCCTTACCGAGTTATAATTGGCGGGAGGGATGGTTTGAGGAGTATAAACAATTAAGTGGAGAGGTGCTGCTTAGGAAGTACGTGAAGAAGAAGCGATCATGCAGTGGGTGTATCTTCCACTGCAGCGGCTTTTACATAGTTGATGAAGGGATTTATGCTGGGACGATAGGTGAGGGAATTGAGTACGAGGCCACGTGTGGTTTCGGATCTAAGCTTGGAAATGCAGATTTGGCTTCAACGTGTGCTGCTAAGACTCTCTGCGATAAGTATGGAATCGATCTAATCAACTGTACCGACACGCTTGGTTGGGCTATGGAATGCTATGAAGAAGGGATATTGACTAAGGAGGATACCGATGGGCTAGAAATGAGCTGGGGCAACCACGAGAGCATCATAGAAGCGATTCGGCGAATGGCGTACAAAGAAGGAAAATTCGGTGAACTTCTCGCTTTAGGAAGCCACAAAGCTGCAAAGAAAATAGGGAAAGGATCTGAGAGATACTCTATCACGATAAAGGGTCAGCAGATGGGGCTTGTTGAGCCAAGAGCCATGTGGGCATGGGGGCTGGGCTTTGGCACTTCAACAAAAGGAGGGCACCACATGACGGCAGAGCCAAACGTTGAAACCTTTGCAACCCCCGAGGAAATGGAGAGGCTTCTTGGAATAACACCAAAAGCCTGCGACAGGTTTGGATGGGAAGGCAAAGGTCAGCTGGTCGCCTGGAGCGAGAACATGCGAACAGTTCATGACTCGCTCGAAATGTGCAAATACTTCTTTAGGTCCTCTCCGCGTCTATACATGGAGTTTCCACCAAATGTGCTCACAGCTCTTACTGGAATTCAGTGGACATATGAAATAGTTCTAAAGTGTGGCGAGCGTATTTATAATTTTGAGAAAGCGTTCAATGTAAAGGCAGGTCTCAGCAGAAAGGATGATTACCTTCCTGAACGCTTCTATAAAGAGCCGTATACTGTTGGGCCTTATAAGGGATGGGTATTACCAAAGGACAAATACGAAAAAATGCTTGATGAATACTATGAAGCTAGGGGCTGGGATAAAAAGACTAGCTTTCCAACTCGCGAGAAGCTTGAAAGGCTTGGACTTAAATATATTGCCGATGAAATAGAGAAGGTAAATAGACCTGATAAAGTAGAGAAAGGAGGAATGGCAGGTGGTTAAGGTTCCCGCCCCTATAGAGGAATTAATAAAGCAGGAAGGACTTGAAGGACTGATTGGGGAAACCCATAGGTTGACCTTGGAATCCCTGATGAGCGGCAAGAAAACACCAAGCGAGGTATTTGAGGAAATTAAGGGAAAATACTACATATCAACTGAGCATCAAGTCATTCGGGCCCTCGACCAGCTGGCAAAAATACATTGTGTAAAGGAAGTGGGAAGAAAAAGAACGGAAGTCTTCACATCACCAATAGAGTCGGTCTACAAGATAACGGATCTCGGAAAGAAGCTTCTACAAAGCTTAGCACGCAAATGATTTCACGTGAACTAATTCAGCCACCGGACACAGGTGGAAGAAATGTTACAGTATCTCCGTTCTTAAGCTGAGCCCTTAATCCACCGATCCATCTAGCATCCGTATTATTAATTGCTATGATTATTCCTCCTTGCAACTCTCCTTTTGAGTTAACAATAAAGCGCTTGAACTCATACCCATACTTTTCAACCAATTTGTTAATCAAGCGCTCTAGCGTTGGCTCCTTCAATTCTATAGTATCTTCCCTTACCCCAGTAAGGTCACGCACGATTACATAGTGTTTGACATGTACTTTAATCACCCTAATCACCCTAATTGTTATACTTAGTCTGAGAAGGACCTTAGTATAAAAACTTTAATTCAGCAATCACGAGCGAAATTATCTTGACGCGGGACTAAGCTTCTTGCCCCACAGGTATGGCTTCATATTCATATACCATGACCTACTCAAGAGAAGTGCCCTATCATCGAGAGCCCTTTTAATCCTCTTTATGCTGTCCCTTTTCCATATCGAAGCGAAGATCACTCCCGCCTCACTTCCTCCTCCAATAGATTGCGCTCCTACGATCCTTTCATCACAAACAATCAGCCTATAATAGCGGTCTTCATGCTCGCTTTCAATTATCTCTAGTTCGCTGGGCCTAGGAAAGGATAATAAACTATGCCCGATGGAAACAACGGAAGTGCCGAAAACATCTATGGCATTAAAGTCAATCGATCCGTCATAATATCTATGAACGCCGAGGCAGTTAAAGCCAGCAGTCCTTCCTTGAATCACCGCGTTTCTCCATAAAAGGCTAAGAGTCCTCTTCTGCGTTATGATATCTACAGGCTCTACACAATCTCCACAAGCGTACACATCCTCCAGATTTGTCGCCATGTGCTCATCCACTACAACCCCACCAAGCTCGCCGATCTTCACTCCGGCTTTCTTGGATAAGTTAATGTTTGGACGCATACCGACGGCGATGACCACGGTGTCACATTTAATTTCCCGCCCTTCTGTAGTAACACCTTCTACGTAATTATGGCCTAATATTCGTGTGACTCTTTCCTTTGTTAATACTCTAATTCTATGCCTTTCGAGCATTTTCCTCAATATTTTTGAGGGTTTTTCATCTAATCTCTTCGGTAAAATTTGATCCATTAATTCGATGAGAAAAACTTCATAGCCACGTTTCTTTAAAGAAATGGCGACCTCAACGCCTACTGGACCCGCCCCTATAATCACAGCTCTCCTTCCCCAATGATTAGCGATCGTATCAGCATCTCCAAAGGTTTTAAATGTAAATACGCCCTCTTTATCCACCCCCTCTATCCTTGGGATTATGGGTTTACTCCCAGTCGCTAGCACAAGTTTATCGTACTCTAGCTCCTCGTCTCTTAGAGTCACCAGTTTGCTCTTAGCATCTATTTCAATAGCCTCCTTCCCGAGTAGAACATCAACACCCTCCTTGCAGTAGTCGTCAATCCCCTTTAAGAAGAGATTCTGCCTGTCAATTTTATTAGAAATGTAGTCTGGAAGAGCGCAGGTTGCATATTCAGGAATTGGTTCATCAGAAACTATGGTAACCTTAGCCCCTTTATTTAGTCTTTTAATAGTCAATGCAACACTGTTTCCAGCAGCACCGTTTCCTATGATTAATACATGCAAGATACTCACGCTAATCAGAAGTTTAGGCATTAAAATAAATCTTGCTATAAAACGGCTTCTAACGCGAACGTAGTAAAAAATGGAAGTTACTGCATAATAAGTAATTCCTTAAATTTGAATATGTCCTTATTCAAGGCAAGCGTGCGCCAATGATGACCCTTTTTTGTCCTTTTTATTCGTTATAAACTTTATCGAAGAAAAATCCTAGAACTATACGGTAACTTTTATAAACGCAAGAAGGACTAAATACGCGATTTACAGGAGATTTACAGGAGATATAATTATGGGTTGGGGTGATCTAAGAGGAAGAGACTTTCTGTCGTTGAAGGACTTCACACGAGACGAAGTTCTATCCATACTGGATATAGCAAGGGAATTAAAGCTGATGGTTCAAAGAAATGAGCCTCATGAGTTATTAAAGGGAAAGACTTTGGCTATGATTTTTGAGAGGCCTTCCACGCGAACTAGAGTTTCGTTTGAGACCGCCATGACACAATTGGGAGGGCATGCCCAATACTTAACCATGGAGGCGATTCATTATGGACAAAAATTCCAAGAGAAAAAGAGCCCCCTCGGTTTCGAGCCTTTGAAAGACACCTACAGGGTACTGGCCCAAATGGTAGACGCCATCTGTCACCGAGCTTATGATCACAGTGAGGTTGTAGAAGCTGCAAGCTTGATTAACATTCCCGTCATAAATGCGGCGGACAATTATGAACATCCATGTCAAGTGATGGCAAATCTACTGACAATTCGAGAGAAGAAAGGCGCGATAGAAGGATTAAAACTAGCATATAATGGCTTACCTAGTGAATGCCACTCATTTATGTGGAGCGCTGCCAAATTGGGAATGAGTATGGGCATAGTATTACCAGAAAACTATGACTGGCTTATTGATAAGACAACATTAAAGGAAACGCGTGAAATTGGGAAGGAAACAGGATCAGATATTGAGATAGTTCACGATCTCTATAAAGCGGTAGAAGATGCAGATGTAGTCTACTGCAGTGGAGCGCCATGGCTTTTCTTACCTCTAGAAGAAAGAGAAAAAGTAATAGATGGTTGGATAAGCCAATACACGGTTACTATGGATGTTATGAAACATGCAAAGCCTAACGCGGTCTTCATGCATTCTATGCCAGCTTCACGTAAGCCCTACTCTGATCGAGATGAAGGTGGATGCACAGATGAGGTTTTTGAGAGCTCACAATCTGTAAGTATCGAACTAGCAGGGAATAGGCTACATGCACAGAAGGCAATATTGGCATCAATAATATAATATCATGATTCCCTTATGAACTATTGAGAAACATTTTGAGAGAGCAATGAAACTGATGGCTTCCCCTTCTCCAAATCGGCGCTCCTCTTGCTTGTAGTGACATGAAAGTTACATATCTTGGAGCAACAAAAGGTTCTGGCCAATCCTTTGAAAATCAGGTTAACTAGATAAAGGATGTGAGAACCCAGAGCGTTCATAAGGCAAAGTTCATCGATGCCTCTGACATTTTTCGTTCCTTAAGAATCATAAAATCAGAGGCTGAGATAGCATACCTAAAGAAAGCTTGCGAGATTTTAAAAGATTGAAAGAGAGGGGAAAAACACTTTTTTATATTTTATTCAGAAAGTGTGGATTAATGTACTTCGTGATGGTAGTTTTACCACAATTCGTTAAGTCGTTGGAGTCGCATAAGATATTTAAGAGGTGGAACATATAAACCAAGATATTAAGGGTGATAGCTTTTTGGGATTTTTTGCTAAAGAAGAATATGTTGCTCGTATGGAAAGAGCAAGGAGGATGATGGTTAAAAAAGATCTTGACGTGCTTCTTGTGTGTAGTGCGGAAAATATTACATACTTTAGTGCGGCGATGGGCTTTGACCTCACTTACGTGGTGGATCAGAGATCTCCTCTACCACAGTTTGTGATAATACCGCGGGACGGGGAACCAGCCACAGTACTCCATAATCTTTACAGAGAGACGGAAAAGCAAGTCAGGTCAATTGAAGATGTTAGGTTTTATATTGAGGTGGGAGCAGAAGAAAAACCAAAATACATTGACATAATAAAAGATGTATTTCAAGAACATAAACTGATAGGCCGTAAAGTAGGAGTGGAGTTAGGATACGAGCAAATGATGGGGATACCGTTTAATGATTACCTGAGGATTGTAAACAGCTTAAGACCGACGATGTTTGTCGATGCGTCCGCCATACTAAACCAGTTAAGAATGGTCAAATCAGAGGCGGAGATCAATTGCCTTAGACGAGCGTCCGAAATTCAATCCAAAGCGTTTAAAGTATGTTTCAACACAATTCAAGAAGGGACAACCGAGAAGGACATCGTTAGAATAATCCGAACTACTGTAGCCAAGGAAGGCGGATTACCAAGGTGGGCGCTCATAAGTAGTGGCGCACCCGGATCAGGACAATTTGGAATAGGCGAGCGTTATGCGACGGATCGCAAACTAACGAAGGGAGATCTTTTATTCATAGATATTGGTGCTACTTGGCAAGGATATCACTCTGATTTCTCTAGAATGGGCACCTTTGGGCCACCTTCCAAAGACGTGATTAACGCTCACGGAACAGTTTGTCAAGCTTTAAGAAGTGTTATTGAAGCAATTGAACCGAGTGTAAAAGTGGCTGAACTTGTTCATGTTTGCAGAGCTGAGTTTAAGAAACGGGGTGTTGATATATCCAAAGGAGTAGGAATTACTTCACCTTCTAGGATTGGTCATGGAATTGGTCTTCTCATGTCCGAAATGCCTGGTGTTGCATCATATGATGACACTATTCTAACTCCTGGAATTTCGTTAGCGATCGAACCAACACTTCAATTAGATGACGTTTTTTTCAACGTTGAACATAATGTAGTAGTCACAGATCAGGGGTGTGAGATACTTTCGCGTTTTCCCCTAGACCTTCAAGAAGTGTAGATATATGACTTAAGCATAGTGAACAATTTTCGTCTTGAGGAAAAGATTTTCCACACGTCACCACTTAAGAAGCTTCCATTAGTATTTAATGGCTAAATTTAAAAAAGAATTGAATAACAAGTTTACTCAAGGTGATTGTTAAATTGTACTTAACCAAAGAGGAAGAACGAATGCTTAATGGGGAATATGGAGAAGGAGTGCAGAGAGCGATGAAAATGCTTGTAACTATTGGAGATGCCTTTGATGCTGAAAAGATGCTCCCTATAAACCGTGCGCATGTTGCTCTGAGTGGCCAAGAAGCAGACCTATATTTCGTGGAGGGAATGGTTAAAGGAGGTGCTTCATGTAGAATTTCTGCAACTACAAATCCATTGTTTGATTTTGAGCATTTGAAGCATATGCCCATCGCCGAGGATGACCTTAACATGTCTCGAAGAACAGTGAATGCTTACAGACGTGTAGGTGCTATACTGAGTCTCAGCTGCATGCCGTATCTTTGGGAAAACATTCCGATATATGGTGAACATGTCGCCTTTTCCGAATCAAGCGCGACACCCTATGTGAATTCGGTGATTGGCGCAAGAACTAGTCGAGAGGCAGCCCAGAGCGCATTGGCTGCAGCAATAACAGGTAGGACCCCTGAGTATAGCTTTCATTTAAAAGAAAACCGAAGGGGCACAATTCTGGTGCAGGTGAAAGCTATCTTAAAGGACGAGTTTGACTATAGCCTCTTGGGACACCATGTCGGCGAACGGATCGGCTATGGAATTCCGGTATTTACTGGCATCCCAAAGAAACCCACAGTGGAGGAACTTACAAGCCTTTGCGCAATGCTAAATGTATCGGGCGCCGTTCCCATGTTCCACATAGTTGGAGTCACCCCAGAAGCCCCAACCACTAAAGAAGCTTTTAGAAATCTTCCCCCAGAAGATAAGCTCGATGTGACAGAATATGAGCTAAAACAAGCACATGAAAAACTGTGCACAACTAGCGGCAAAATTGACCTTGCCATGTTTGGCTGCCCCCATCATACATTTAAGCAGATAAAAACAATTGCAAAACTACTGGAAGGAAAGAAAATACACCATGACGTGTCACTTTGGATTTGTACGTCAATCCAAGCTAAGGTTTTAGCCGAACGAATGGGCTATGCTGACAGTATAAGGAAGGCGGGCGGGGACGTCGTAGCCGACACGTGCATAGATGTGCCCTGCTGGAATTCCTTAAAAGATAAAACCGGAATCACAGACTCACCCAAGTGTGCCTACTTTAGAAGATTCAAAGATGTTATGGTGGCAAGAGTGCCAGATTGTGTAGAAGCTGCAATAAGAGGTGAATGGAAATGAGTAGCTCAGAAATTGTCTTGAAATGCCATAAAATCATAGGTGGCTACGCAGAAGGTGAGGCCTTGGTTTCCGATGAGGCGATTTGCTTCTATTTAGTAGATCCAAAAACAGGTAAGGTTGTGGAAAGAAATCATAGGCTAGAAGGGAAAAACGTTGCTGACAAGGTATTGGTTTTTTCGTCAGGAAAGGCAAGCTCTGTGGTTCAAGTTGATGGTCTCTTCAAACTGGCGTTGAACAAAACAGCTCCTAGGGCGATGATTGTTAACAAAGTGGAGACGGTATTGGTTGTCTCGGCAATGCTAGCGAACATTCCCCTTGTAGACAAATTGGAGAAAAATCCACTTGAAATTATCCGCACAGGCGACCTCGTTAAGGTAGATGCAAACAAAGAAACAGTTACTGTAATTAAGCGCGAGTAGGACTAGGAAATATTTTGGCCTAATAGATCGATTTACTATCAGCCTTTCGTCGGTGAAATTGGACCATGCATGTTGCCATAATAGGTGTAGGTAGAGTTGGCCAAGTGACGGCTTTCGCCTTATCGCATGAGCCAGCGCGCGCTAGCGCGCGCGCTACAGTGGTAGACGTTATACCTGGTTTAGCTAAACAACTCAGAGTTCCCGTAAATAATGTCGAAGGATATGTGGCAGGTGAGCATGGGGAGAACGATGTCTTTCTATGGTCTACCGTCAGGATTAAGGGCGAATTTTTTGACGAATACAGAAAGAAACGAAACGTGAATATCAGCAAGGATAAAATTGTTAACGCGGTGCATGAAATCACTGAGAGTATACTTGAGAATCTTGGTGGCACGATGTATGGTCCTGCCACAGCCTTTAGAGATATCGTTAGAGCTATCGCACTAAATACGCATAGTCTACTGTCGGTAGGAATACCCTATAAGACAACCGAGATATCTGAGCATGTACATGTTAATATTCCATTAAAGCTTGGGATGAGTATTGGACCTACAATTGAGCATGCCCTTACCGGGGAGGAAAGGAGGAAATTAGGAGAAGCCGCCAAAGCAATATACAATACATACAAAATTGCCTCTGGAACCGCTAGTCTATTATAGAGGCTGTCTCCAACCCATTATTTTGCGCCTTTAACAGGCAGAGGGCCAAGCCGCAGCAAAGGTCACTGAGGCGATTGTAGTACACCGTAAATCGCTTCACCAAGCCATTTACCTTCCAGTAATGGTTAAAGGACTAGCATGGCGCTCGCTCGCGCGCTCTAAGAGAAAATATCGATAGCGAAATCCTTTTATTTGCAGTCTACACAAAAAAACTATTCGTATGCTATAAGGAGGGTCGGAAATCGCAACTAAAGCTGGGTTTAATAAGAGGTGGATTATCGCGGCTACCGTGATTGTACTAATTGTGATTGCGGGTTCTGCCTCCTACTATTGGTACTTCATGAGACCACCGCCAGCGCCAGCTGAGCCTATAAAGATAGGTTTCGAAGCACCTTTAACGGGGCCCATGGCTTGGGATGGAACGTACATGCTATATGGTGCAAAGGTCGCGGAAGCGATCATAAATGAGAGGGGAGGGGTTCTAGGAAGGCCCATTAAGATCATAGCTGAGGATGACGAATCAAAGCCTGAGAAGGGAGCTGCGGCGGTTGAGAAGCTCATTACCAAAGACGGCGTAGTGGGCGTTGTAGGCTGCCTCCACAGCTCAGTTGCCTTTGCAATAATAGAGAAGGCCATAAAGAAGTATGGTTGTCCATTTGTGATTACCAACGCATGGCGTGATGATCTTACTGTTATGGCGCATGAGACTCCTGGAATATTCAGAGTCACCACTTACGTAGGCTATAATCTAGGCTTCTACGCAGATTTCATCAAGTCGACTGGAGCCAAGAACATTGTTTGCTATAGCTACGCCGACGATTACGCCATCTCGATGCAGGAAGGCATTATTGGGAAACTGAAGGAGACAGGCATCGAGGTCAAGGCAAATATGTATCACGATGTCTTCGCCACGGACTTCACAGCCGACTTAACGAAGATCAAGTCGGATGTTCCTAAGGCAGACCTACTGTATACTGCTACCCTAGGGACCGGGGCCGCGGTGATGCTGAAACAGGCGCGCGAGATGGGGCTCAATGCCTTACATGTGTTCTCTTGGACTGGCATTCTGCTAAGTGCAGACTGGTGGGAAGTACTTGGTGACTATGGCGATTATGCCGTTGATCTTAACTGTTATCTACCAGGCAAAGAGCTCACGGATTTGGGCAAGGAGGTGTCGAAGAAACACTTGGAAATGTTCGGCATTCCCTGCACCGGTGTAGGTATAGTACAGTTTGATGGCGTCCTTGCGTTGTGTGCAGGCATTGAAAAAGCCAAGTCAACTAAATACGAAGATATAATCAAGGGAATGGAAGCTATTGACGTTGAGGGTGCGTCTATGAAGAGAATTAAATTTATGATGGAGCCAACGGGTCCACTTTATCACCAAGTTAAACCTCCGCTGTTCTTCTGGCAATACCAGAAGCGTAAGATGGTGATCGTCTATCCGCAAGACGTTGCTGAAGCAAAATTTGTATGGCCGCCCGGTAACCCGAATGCCTAAAATGGATGCAGAAAGCTTGATGCCACCTATCTCGCAAGTCCCCCCTTTTCTTTCCACTTTTTTGGAACAATTGCTGAACGGTGTTACGATAGGGGTCATCTACAGCCTGATGGGTGTGGGTCTTAACCTAATATTCGGGATGATGTCGATAGTCAACTTCGCTCATGGCGAATGTTATATGATTGGTGCTTACATTTTTTACGTTTTTAGTATGTTTATGGGGCTTAATCCTCTCTTAGCCATGCTTTTGGCTGTGGTAGTTAGTTTTGGAGTGGGAATAGTGATTGAAAGGACCGTGCTCCGTCCGATTTACAAGTTAGAACGGGTAGATGCCGTTATGTATAGCTGCTATGTTACCTTCGGTTTAGAACCTTTTTTGGAGAACCTCGCGCTGCTATTATTCGGCCCCTTCAATAGAAAACCACCGGTATTGACGACTGGTTCTGTAAACATTTTCGGCCTAGTGTATAGTGCAGAGCGACTGGTAGCGTTTGCTATTGGAGTGGTCGTGATATTTGCCGTATTTTACACACTTCGAAGGAGCGTCTTTGGCAGGGCGGTGCGAGCAATTGTTCAAAATAGGGACGCGGCCCAGTTGATGGGAATTAATGTTCAAAGTATGAATATGATAGGTTTCGGTATCGGAATTGCGCTGACAGCGGTTGCCGGTATGTTGCTGACACCAATCTTCGTCCTGTATCCCGCAGCAGGGCGTATCCCTGGTGGCAAAGCGTTTACGGTCGTAATTGTAGGAGGGCTGGGCTCTGTGGAGGGGGCTGCCATCGCTGGCTTGCTCTTGGGACTAGCTGAAACCTTTGGTGCATGGGGCTTCGGATTGGGACTGGGCAGATGGCGAGATGTCTTTGGTTATATAATCATGTTGATAGTGATGGTCCTTAGGCCCAAAGGGATTCGTGGGAAGTAGCGGGAAATATGAAAAAGCTACAACTGCCTCAACTGCTGAAAGGGATAAAGCTTCTATTAATAATAGTTGGAATTGTATTGCTGCCGCTTCCGTTTCTGGTAGGGAACCTGTACTGGGTGCATGTCTTAGTAATGTGTTTATATTACACTGCGGTGGCTCAAACTTGGAATTGGGTTTGTGGTTATATGGGTCAATTTAGTTTAGCGCACGCTGGGCTTCTCACCGTGGGTGGGTATACCTCAGGTCTTTTGGCTTACTGGTTGGGTGTGCCGCCGCTCATTGGAATGATTGCTGGAGGATTGGCAGCAGCGGGTCTTGGTTTTGTGTTAGCAGGGGTCAGTTTGAGATTAAAGGGTTCCTATTTCGTTGTAGTCACCATAGGCCTCTCAGAAGTCGTTAGGATCACCATCATTAACATGTGGGACTACACACGGGGGACGGCTGGTTTACGTGTCCCTCCGCTGATGGGAGTAGAAATGCCAACGTATGGATACTACTATTTGATGTTGTTTTTCATGTTAATTTTGATGTTTTTGACATACAAGCTAGTAAATTCTAGTTTAGGCCTGGCCACTAAAGCCATTCGAGAAGACGAAGACGTAGCCATGGTTATGGGGATTAGAAACATACGAACCAAACTCTTGATTTTCTGCGGCAGCAGTTTTTTTGCAGGAATGCTCGGGGCGTCTTACGTACACTATCTGCGTGTCGCGGGCCCAGAAATGGGTAGCCTGTTTGAAATGTTCTATATAATGGCGATGGCACTGATAGGGGGAAGGGGCACTCTGTTCGGGCCAATAATAGGAGCATTTATAATAGAATTTTTCTCCGAATATCTTCGAGAATTGGGATTTGTGATCCGCATGATTGTTCTCGGGTTAGTAATAATAGCAGTGGCCAGATTTCTTCCTGAGGGAGTTTGGAGTTTAATTAACAAAGTACTAAAAAGCAGAAAAATAGCTCTAGAGGCCTAAGTAAGCTTTCTTCAAATACTCATCTTGCAGAAGTTCTTTTCCTCTTCCTTCTTTAAGGACTCTACCAGACTCCAAAAGATAAGCCCTGTCGGCAATTTCGAGAGCTTCTCGAACATTTTGTTCAACTAATAGCATAGTGTTTTTCTCTCGTTTTAGTTCTACTACGGTCTCAAATACCCTCGATACAAGCATCGGAGCCAACCCCAAGGAGGGCTCATCAAACATTAATAGCTTGGGAGCCGACATCAGCGCTCTTCCGATGGCTAACATCTGTTGCTCCCCACCACTGAGGGTACCCGCCAATTGGTTTCTCCGTTCTTCTAAAATCGGAAAAAGCTGGAAAACATGTTTTAACATAGCGTCTTTCTGCTTCCTGGCGTGCTTAGAATACGCGCCCAGATCAAGGTTTTCCCAAACGGTTAGCTCTGGAAAGAGGAGTCTCCCCTCCGGGACTTGCACTATGCCTAGATCAACCCTCTTATGAGGGGGTACTCTGTCTATTCTCTCACCCATAAATTCTATGTAGCCTGATCTCGGCTCAATTAAACCAGATATGGTCTTAAGAATTGTACTTTTCCCGGCTCCATTTGGTCCAACAATCGCGACGGTTTCGCCCGAGCGAACCTCAAAGGTGACGCCTTGAATAACGTGAAGATCTCCATAAAAGGAGTGGATGTTATTAACCCGTAACATAACGCTCACCTAAATATGCCTTTATGACGTCTTTGCTGCTACCTATCTCCTCTGGTGTCCCCTCCGCTATCTTTTCCCCAAAGTTGAGAACAATTATTCGTTCTGAGACTTTCATAACCATTCTCATGACATGTTCGATATACAGCATCGCGACTTCAAACTCGTCATGGACGCGTTCGATTAACTTTATAGCATCTAATTGTTCTGCTGGGTTTAGGCCCGCTGAAACTTCGTCCAACAAAAGTAGCTTCGGCTTAGTGGCTAGGGCTCTAGCTGCCTCGAGTCTTTTCCTCTCCATAAGCGTGAGGGACCTGGCCGGTACATCCTTCTTGCCTATCAAGCCCACAAAATCTAGAAAATTAATTGCTTCATCGCAAGCTTTTTTTAAACCTTTTGGTTTGTCCTTCCCGAACAATATGCCGGTGGCAACATTCTCCAGCGCTGTTAATTTCAGGAAAGGTCTCACAACTTGGAAGGTTCTGCCAATTCCTAGGTGACAGATCTCATAAGCCTCAAGTCCAGTGATCTCACGTCCATACAAGTATATTTTTCCAGAGGTAACAGGATAAACTCCGCTAATCAGGTTAAATAGGGTGGTCTTGCCAGCACCGTTTGGACCTATCAAGCCGAGAATCTCCTTTTCTCTGAGCTTAAAACTGACATCTTTCACGGCGGCGAGTCCACCAAAGTATTTAGTGACTCCTACGCATTGCAAAATATCTTCTCGGGTTGCCGCTTTCAATTTCACGTCTCCTACTCCCTATTTTGAACATTTAAATCTTTATCTCTTTCTGTCGATACATAAGCGCTGAGTAAGCATATCTAACTCAACATCAGCTCTGTTCCTCGTAATAATTAGAAGACACATTAGGTGCGGCTAATAGCAGTCCTCGTTTCAAGGGTGTTACTCTCACGTAGCTGGCGTTTCTCAACATTAAAAAGAGGGCTCGGGATCCCTGATAATTGGACAAGTGAGACAGTGAAGTGAACCGATATTGTTTGGAATAGTGAGCTCTGTAAGATCTACTTCTATGACATCTAGTCCCTCCTTCTCAAGGAGCTTTCTAGCTTCCTCGCATTCAGCCTTTATCATTATCTTCCCAGGCTCTATGACTACGGACCCTCCATCAAACAGTTCCTCAGGGAATTCTATCAGCTGGAATTTAAGACTCTCTTCTAAATACCTCAAGATCGAATACTTTGGCGGATAAGGCGGAAAGGCTTCTCTAATGATAGCTGCTTTATGCACATCTATCATATTGAAACATGCATCTATGTGGCCCGAGAGGTTCAGAATTGGAACTCCTAGAACCTCCTCCACTCCGCCTACCTTCAGAACATCTTCTGCTTGTCTGATTCCTTCCTCATTTATCCTTTTTGATAATCCAATCAATACATGCTTTTCATCAAGCCACATGAAGCCTCCTCCCTCGAGGAAACCTGTGCCATGAATCGTGCGTAGTATTGGCACACCCAAGTTCGCGTAGGTCTTTGCTGTAGGTTTTTCCTCCCCTCTTCTTAATGCGTCGAACATTCTGCCTATTATCATTCCTCCCTTCGCGGGCATGGAAGGGTCTCTGGTGTATATGGACATCACGAGTCTGGGGTCTCCTAGAGCTCGATACACCACCTTGACCCCTTCCTTCTTGAGAGCCTCAGCCAGTCCATTATGCTCTTCCTGCATCTTCTCCAGGTCAGGCATAACGGGATATTTCCATTTCTCCAGAGGTGGCTTAACCGTTTCGATTTCATCGCCTGGCCTATGTAGTAACACCATTCTTAACTTGCCAACTTCGGTTGTAGCGCCCCAATTGTTGCCCCAGTACTGCTCAACTTCCTCTTCAAATCTTGTTTTCAGCGGGATTCTTGAAGCCTGCAATGTGGTTGCATCCATTGAAGCGCGTATACGTTCCATCTCTATTTCACCGACAATGGTTACAGAATTTTTCTTTTATATAACTTTCGGGCTCAGTTATACTGTAGTAGCTACTCCGCTAAAAAAGCCGATTAAAAAGAGAGTCCTAGAGAACGGTTTGTTGTCGACAAATCCCTTAGCTCATCCCAAGCGCGCGCTAGCATGTTGCGAAAATGGTTAAAAATGATATTTGTTTCTCTTTCAGGTTTTGGGGGTAGTTTTGAGGTGCACATCTATCTTTGACCTTCTTGCAGTGTTTACCTTTCTCGAACCTGCAGAGGTGCCGTAGCGTCTGGAAGGTTAAGCTGACAACGGTGGTGTAGGGCTCTGTGAAAATTAGATCGACTCGATGTCTGATCTCTGGAGGTAGGGAGTAGGTGAAACCGGGCCTTCCAGGACCATTCTTGGGCTTCTTAGCCTTCACGACCATGCCTTGACGCTCCAAGCGGGCTAGATGCAGCCTCAAGGTGTTATGGGAAAACCCTACTTCCTGTAGGATCTTCTGGAACTCCCTAGATCTACCAACCCGTAACACGACCAAGATTTGCCTATCAAACAAGTCCATATTAAACATAAACAGGCAAAAGAAAAGTAAAAACCATTTTACACCAATTTAGCAACGCCCTATCGCGCGCACACTGTTTCGTATTTGGTGGGTGTTCTGGGCTTACTAGGCGTTTCAGGCAAAAAGAGAACTCAGTGTTTGGCTTGATCACAAGCATCTTGTTACATGGATCTCGGCGACTAAAAATTAAATGGTATTAACCAGATTATGCCCATTTTAGAGAGGGCAGGACTCAGTCTTAACTTTGTCATCACAAGAGGCTTAAATGAGATCATTTATTCTACATGTTTCTTTAAGCCATCTTCTTAAACCACTTTCTATTATTTTGCCATGGATAGTCGATTCTAAATACACCTCTACTTTCTTTTCTGCGAAGAGCTTGGAGATTTTAGTCAGCTTTTCTCAGCGCACAACTATCGTGTGTAATCACGGCATACGCCTTTCGTCTTAAAGGTCAGCTAAATATTCAAGCCATCTACGTCCATCAAAAAGGAGGGAATGCTTAGATCTGACGTACGATGCGGAAAGCTTCCCAGATTGCGTGTAGTATTTTACGTGGTTCTACACAATCTCCGAGGGCGTGGAGCTCAGGCACCTTGCCCTCCAAGTCTATCAGAAGCTTCCTCTCACTTCTCAGACCTAAGGCTAGAACCACAGTATCGGCTTTGATCATTTTTTTCTTCCACTGCTTATCCATGACAATTACTCCTTCATCCGTTATCTCCATGAGATTAGTTCTGGTTAACACGTTCACATGTCCCTCGTTGAGCATCCGCAGAAGATGTTCTCTGTTGGCGTGAAATAGGTCAACTGCTATGTCTTCCAGCATCTCCAAAGTCGTTACCCTCTTACCCTTCTTGGCTAGGTACGCCGCCGTCTCGCAACCAACTAGTCCACCTCCTACTACAATGACGTCTTCCCCGACGTCCTTTTTACCCAAAAGCAGATCAACAGCGGTGACCACTTTATCCTTTTCAACTCCTGGGATGTCTGGGATGATCGGTGTAGATCCTGTTGCGACGATCACGACTTTCGGCTTCATTTTTTCGATCAACCCTGGAGTCACTTCCTTCCCGAGTTCGACTTTTACACCTAACTTTCTGATCTGAGTAACGAGATAATCTCTTAGTCTTTTGAGGTCTTGTTTAAATTCAGGCACCGATCCAGGTATTAGGTGTCCACCTAGCTCGCTGCTCTTCTCATAAAGGGTTACCTTATGGCCCCTTAGAGCCGCGACTCTCGCCGCCTCTAAGCCGGCAACTCCACCGCCGACTATGAGCACGGATCTAGGCTTCTCCGCTGGCGTTATCCTAAACTCCCTCTCGTTACCCACAGCAGGGTTCACCGTACAGCTCAGCCGTTTACTCTCAAGTATCCTCCTGAAGCATCCGTCGTGATCTCCGATACACGGCCGGATTTCATCGAGTCTTCCCTCTTTAACCTTCACCGGCCACTCTGGATCGGCTAATAGGGCTCTGCCCAGGGCGATGAAGTCCGCTTTCTTCTCTCGGAGGACCCTCTCCGCCAGCTCCGGGACCCCGAGGCGGCCAACCGCGACGACCGGAATCTTGACAACCTTCTTAACGGCCTCTGCCATGTCCACCATACAGCCATGGGATTGATAGGTTGTTGGGTGTGGCCAATACCAATTTTCGTGGCATCCCGCGTCTGCATGGATGGCGTCCACGCCAGTCTTTTCTAAGCACTCGGCCATCTCCAAGGATTCCTTAACATCGCGTCCTCCCTCCATATAGTGCTTGATGCCGTATCTGTAGATCACAGGGAATCCCTTTCCTGCACTGTTCTTTATACATTCGATAACTTCGAGTGCAAACCTGAGCCTCCCGTCTAAGTCTCCGCCATACTTGTCAGTTCTTCTGTTCCAGAGTGAAGTCTGAAATTGGTCAAAAAGGTATCCTTCGTGAGCGTGTAACTCTATCGCGTCCACGCCCGCATCAGCAACCATCCCAGCTGCGTTCCCAAAAGCCTTTGCTAGTTTCTCGACTTCCTCAGTGGTCAGCTCTCTTGTCGTCACCTTCGGGTTCCAGTAGCAAGGCAGTTCAGAAGGAGCTACGGGCTGAACTATCCGCATCATGTCTGCGGACAAAACCCGTCCAAATCCGGCTGTCAATTGAATGGAAATCTTTGCGCCATAGTCATGTACGGCATCAACTAGTTCATTTAGTCTAGGCATAACTATGCGAGTATCGACTCTCGGAAGGATACTCCAAGAATTTATTAGGTACCGCTCTATAACGTGTTCTACCTTAGTAAGACCAGTTATTATTAAGCCGGTGCCACCTCTTGCTCGCTCAACATAATAGTCTATAGCGCGCTCTGAGATTCTGCCGTCTGGCTCCACCATCCCTTCAATGCCCATAGGCGCCATTACTATCCTGTTCTTAATCGACAGCCTTCCTATGTTACCAGGCTCAAACAACTTTACTATACTGCTCACATATGGTCCTCCTTAAACTTTTGCGCGTCTATGAGAAGGTGACTAATATATTTTTCTTTATTTATCCTCCTTTTTCAGGCACGTTAATAATATTTAAATAGTTGACGCGGGATTGAAATGTTTATCAATTTAGTGTGCTGATTGTTATGAAAATAGAGCATAAAAAGGTTATAGAAGTAATAGATGATAAGAAATTGGATGAAATAAAGTTTTTGCAAGAATTAATAAGAGCCCCGAGCACCATTGGACAAGAGGAAAGTGCTCAAGATCCTATTCTCCAAAAATTTACGGAGTTAAATCTAAAAGTGGATATGTGGGAGCCGTCTGTTGAGGATCTGTGTAAGATTTTTCCAGGCTATATACCATACATACCTGAAGAACGTACAGAAGAAAACATCTATACAAATCGGAATAATTTGGTTGGTATCTTGAAGGGGGTGGGCGGTGGTAAATCAATTATACTTAATGGTCATGTAGATGTTGCCCCTCCTGGGCGAAGAGAGTTATGGAGACATAATTTTTGGAGTGGTCTTATTGAAAATGACAAGATTTACGGTAGGGGGGCTTGCGACATGAAGGGGGGAATAGCAGCTATGGCATATGCAGTGGGGGCTCTTAAAGAATCAGGAATGAGATTAAAGGGTGACGTAATCGTTGAAAGCGTCATAGATGAAGAGGGAGGGAATGCTGGGACCTGTGCTTGTATTGCGCGAGGTTATAGAGCTGATGCGGCTGTGGTAACCGAACCGACTAATCTGGAGATACAGATAGCTCAAGGAGGTTTATTACGATTTCAAATAATTGTTAAAGGCAAACCGGCCCATGCTGCAATGAAATACGAGGGCGTCAGCGCTTTGGAAAAGGCTATGAGAATCTATAATGTTTTAATGGACTTGGAAGCTTATAGAAGATCTGTAAAAAGGCATGCGCTTTTTGAAAGGTACCAAAATCAGATTCCGTTAAATGTTGGGTTATTAAAGTCAGGGAGACTATATTCGATGGTTCCAGATGAAGCTACTATGGAGGGGAGAGTAGGTCTTCTACCTGGTGAAACTTTTGAACAGGTTAAAGAACAGCTTGAAGAGTATGTTAGGACAGCAGCGAAACTAGACCCATGGTTAAAGGATCATCTTCCAGAGGTGGAATGGGGGATGGTCGGGGCCGGCGCGCTGCCTTCCTACGAAATTCCGATAGATCATCCTTTTGTTCAAACATTTGAAGAAACATTCAAGGAAGCGACCGGTGCAGATGCGCTCATATCGGCAATGCCTGCGGGGTGCGACGCCTCACTTTTAGGTATATATGGGAACACTCCATGCGCACTTTTTGGGCCGGGTGAGGGATTAAGATATGCGCATTCTCCAAATGAATCCGTAAAGATCGATGATGTGATTACTGCTACAAAAGTTCTGGCTTTAACCATACTGAATTGGTGCGAGTATGAGTCGTGAACGAGATATTAAAGGAGACAACTATAAGTATTGTTCCTCATATTTTGCTTTGGTTAATAGCTCATACCCTGTATCCGTGACTAGGATCATGTCCTCTAATTTGACTGCGGCCAAGCCTGGTTTAAAAGTTATGGGTTCAAGGCTAAGTACCATACCTGGCTCTAGTTTCATATCCTTTTCCTTTGCATCTTCCCATATCCAAGGAAGGTCTACACCTAAGCCAAGTCCATGTCCTGTTGGAGCCGTGCCAACAGGGTAACCGGCCTCTTTAAGTTTCCTTTTACAAGTTTTGTCGAGTTCCGACGCCATAATCCCTGGTTTTATGGATTTAATGGTCTCAATATAGACCTCATATAACGCTCGGTATGTTTCTTTCAGGTCTTCAGAGGGTTCTCCAACAAACCCAGTGCGAGTTAAGTCGGCCCAGTATCCTCCTCTAGCCACGCATCCTATGTCAAAAATAACAGGATCGCCTTCTCTAACTTTTCGATCACTTGCAAATATGGATTTAAGGGATCTTTCCCCAGATCGGAAAGTTGGATACCACGGAATCGCTTCTATGCCCGCCTCAACCATTACATGTATAATCTCTGCTAGAATCTGATATTCCGTCCTTCCCTCTTTTATCGCTCCTAAACCTACTTTAGCACCTAAATCCACTATCGAAGCTGCCTCTCTTAACAGTTTTATTTCCTCTTCATGTTTAACGGCTCTTACCTTCAATAGATCTTCAAGTATAGGTACAAATTTTACATTAAGTAATTCCTTCTTAGCGCTCCTATAAACACTAAGCGGAAAGTAATCAACGCCAACTTTTCCTTTGGTAATGCCTTCGTTTGTCAAAATATCTTTGAATATCTTTATCCACCTATCAGAAACGATAGGTGAAGGAATGTAGATGGGGGGCATCACTTCCGCGTATCCCAACGGTTTTTCCTCGACGAACGGTGCCACTAATGTGACTTCGCCATCTTTAGTAAGGATCGCTGCATATCCGTCAACATACACGCTGGGGGTGAAAAGCGGACGAACATCCGTGAGATATCGAACGTTGTCGAAAGCGGTTAGGATCACTGCACCAAGACCTTTCTCAGTTATTACTTTTCTAGTTCTCTCAACTCTTACTTTTCTAAGTCTGTCCCAATTTACTTGTTCCATAATATTACCTCTTTGGAACCCCCTATTATTCTACTTCTATTTTAAAGTTACGTATTCTTCTGAATCTTATTGACCGGATTAATGAGAATAGCTCCTCATGCGCGCAAATATGCAAAATCTTATATATAAAAATTTTACTTCTTATAAACTCTTGATCGAAGGTGAAATAATGGAATTCAAATCGGTTGTGTCTATTGTTAAGGGAGAACTGCCGCTTGACGATGAGAAAGTGTATCAAATGGTCAAGGAGGCCGTTAATTGCATTGGGGGTATTTCGAAGTTTATTAAACGAGAAGAAAAAGTTTTAGTATTTATAAACATGCTTGGGCCTTTTCCACCACCTACTACCACAGACCCCCGTGTAACGAAGGCGGTGGTGCGATTATGTAGGGAGGCGAAACCTAAAGAAGTTGTAGTGTCGGGGGAGGCGAGCGCAATCACACATGTTTATCGAGGGAAACCTACTAGAGACGCATTTGAAGTGACGCAGACCGCGAAAGCTTTACAGGAGATCGGATGTAGCTGGATACCAGCAGATGAGTACGACTACGAGGAGGTAAAAATACCAAAAGGCCTCGTAGCAAGAAAAGTTAACATCTCCAAATTACTTAGAGATTACGATGCGATGGTGTGCGTGCCAGTTTTGCATACTGGCGAGGACGTATGGATAACATTAGCTTGGAAATTGCCGGCGATGGGCTTGCTTGATGATGAATACAAGTTCATGTGGCATAGGACCGACTTAAGCCAAAAACTATGTGATGTCTATAGGTACATCAAAGGCACTGGAAAATACAGGTTGGCAGTAACAGATTGCCTTATGGGTGCTGAAGGAGGACTTATTATCGGAGAGCCAGTTGAATTAAACCTAATTTTCGCTAGCGACGATCCCTTAGCTTCTGACGTAACCGTTGGCCACGTTACAGGCATCGACCTCATGACAGAATGTCCTTGGGGTTGGGCTAGACTCACACACTTCTATGGACTCGGCTGCGGTGACATTTCAAAAATAAAAACAGTAGGAAACATTACGCTTGAAGAGGCTAAAAAAATTCACGGTCCCCTTAGATTTCCAGGATACTTTATAGATGGAATTTTTCAGGGTGTGGATGTGATTCCGGGGGGTGTTTGTACAGGTTGCTACTGGTGGGCAAGGCAGTTCCTAGAGTATAGTTTAATTGAGGGTCTATTAGACGAGGCAATAGAAAAGTACGGCAGGATGTGCATAATTCTTGGAGTATCTCCATCTGTTCCTGAGGAGCCTGAGGAGATAGAGGGATTGCCGGTAGTCTTTGGCGACTGTGCCATACAACATTGTTTTCAACATAGTCATGGGTGGATGTGGGCTATTCAGACTTCTGGCGGGCCATTAGGTGAGAACCGCACGGTAGCAGGGAAAAAAACTGGGTTAGGTAAGATAGGTAAGCCGGTTCTCGTCTTTCCGGGATGCCCGCCACTTGCAGGCAAGAGTCTCTGGAGGAAACTGAAGGAAATATTGTGAGGCGAGCTTCATGTCACAAAAAGAATCTTCGAGTGAACTTGAAAAGTTTGGAGTTGTTTATAAAAGATGGGTTACATTATCCGTAGCAGAAGGTAAGCCAGAAGATAAAGGCTTGGTAAGAATAGATAAGGAAACTATGAAAGCTTTGAGGGTCAAACCTGGTGAACAGATTTGGGTGGCTAAATCGTTGGACTTCAGGGAAGGTGCTGTGATTGGAAATGCAGCAGAAGCATTTCCAGAGGATGAGGAAAAAAAGATTGTGCGACTATCAAAGGATTTGCTAGCGAAGGGCAAGGACCCATCAATAAACATTCGGGTCGGAGACAGAGTTTTTCTGGAGAGACTTAAAGGTGGAGTTCCTTCGATTTAGATCGATCTATTTCCCACTTTTTCAAGGTAGTATTTACCTTTGTTGGTTAACCTCCAGTATACTCCTATCTGAATCCCAGGCACTCTCTCAATAAGGTCAAACTTTTTTAGAAGGTCCATCATATGAACAGCTTCTAGTGTAGAAATCTTAAGAACCTTTGATAATATTATGGTAGGAGTGGGCTTTTTAGCCAGTTGCTTAAGGATTTTTATTAGCAAAGCGCTTTTCAAAAGAGCGTTGATAGCTTCATCTTGCAACGTCATACCAATATAGTAATTTTTATTCTTTTTTAAGATTTATGATCATAGAACATTGTCCATCACTTTTGGTAACCGTGAAACTTATTATGGGGCTCCAAAAGAACAAAAGTATGTGAAGGGAATAGTGAACAGTAAGCGATACACTGGATATAGGACACATGTGAATCAATATGTTCTTTTAAGCATGAAGGCTTCATTAATTCAAGACACGCTAGGATAAGGGTAGTCTCATTTTATCCTAGGTATTTATTCCCCCACCGTGAAGGGAACATTACCACTTCAGAAATGAAATAGGCGGATTAACCCTGTGGAAAACTGAAATGATGGCCCTTGTTCTAAATTAAATATTTGAGAAGACAGGCTAGCATCAATAACCGATGTTCCATCCACCTAAAATCTAAGACTCAACCAAATTTAAATACACGCTAAACACTTCTAATGAATGGTGCAGTCGATGACGACTGATATAGAAATGTTTAGAGAAATGATGCGTTTCTTGGAAAGTGGGAAGAGGGTGGCTTTATGTACGATAATTGAGAAAAAGGGTTCTGGGCCAAGAGATGTCGGAGCAAAAATGATTGTAAGCGAGGACGGCCAAACCGCCGGAACAATTGGTGGAGGAAACCTAGAGACAGCTTTAATAAAAGAATCCTCAAAAACATTAAGGGAGGGCGAGCCGAGAAAAGTCGTCTTTTCGCTATACAAAGGAGGAAGGAAAGAAACAATCGAGACAGGGTTAATATGTGGGGGGGAGTTAACGATGTTTATCGATGTGATCGAGCCAAAACAAAGGCTCATAATCATCGGTGGAGGTCATATTGCTTCGCCTCTAGCAAAACTGGCGGACATCATTGGGTTCAGACCGACAGTAATAGATGATAATGCGGAATTAGCCAGTAAGGAGCGATTTCCGATGGCCGAAAGAATTGTCACGGGCAACTTTCCCGAAATACTAGATAAGCTAGATGTAGGTCCTAGAGATCTCGTGGTCATCGTCCACGGAGAGCCTGAACACGACTACATGGCGCTAGAGAAGACTGTAAAAAAGAGACCTGCCTACATAGGATTGCTTGGTAGTAGAACAAAGGTTTCAACGCTTGTGAAGAGGCTCAAAGCGACAGGAGTCAGCGACGAGGATCTCAAAGTCCTGCATGCTCCATTAGGCTTAGATATCGGCGCCCAAACCCCAGAAGAAATAGGAATAAGCATCCTTGCAGAGATAACAAGTGAGAGAAGGAAATAACTCGAAAGGTTCGTATTATTCGCTTTCCACTTAAGTGCTATTCTGCTAACCAGAACTGGCATAGTTACTCAACTGAGATCGTTCCATCGGGTATTATGGTTACAGCGAGAGGTTTGGTTATATATCCGCGCTTGATTTTGCCCTGTGCCTTATTCTTCACTTTTTCCAGTATGTCCACGCAGTCGACTTTCATATGGATGCCCATTTCATCGGCTTTTGCCAAGACAACCCTATGTGCATCACGCAAGGGAGTTCCAGGAGGAACTATAACTTGAACCGATATCTTCAACTCGTCAAGAAAATCGATCGTTGCCTTCGCGCGTCTGATGTTTTCATGGGCGCGCTTTTCAAGGATGCTCACATTCTCTCGGGTCGTCTTTAAACGTCTTGCCACCTCCTCTTGTGTAAGGCCCTGTTTCCTTAACTTCAAAACTTCAACCTGCCGGTCTGTAAGAAACATCTTCAAGACTCCTCAACACGACCAATAAATCCAATGAACCGCACTTCCTTAAACTTTTAGGTTCACATTTGTCTAACCTATTCGTTCATTGGGACCAGAAAACATTTACAAGCCCTTCGTCTCTTAAAGACTGAAATTAGGGGTCCTAGCGACTAATGGTCAACGTTATTTTTAATTCCCGCCATAGTAAGCACTTTCGATTCCATAAGGCCTTTATGTAAGTTTACACAGAACCATACAAGGTGAGTAGCCTTCATGAGAACCTTATTCAAGATTAGTTTATCCTCCAGAGATATTGCGCTTATCGCTGTTTTTGGAGCGCTCTCAGCCTTTCCGCTCTTGTTGACAAACGCCTTCAATTTGGTTGCATTAACTCATATTCCCGGAACTAACGGTATTTACGTCCAATTTATCACGGCTCTGATCATATGGGTTGGGATCGGGGTCATAGGAAAGTTCGGTTCCGCGATGACCATTTCTGTAGTAAGCTCGATAGTGGAAGTAATCATACCAGACGGTCCAGGTATCGTTAAGCCTTTGCTGATCCCTTTTAATATGGTAACCGGTTTCATAGTAGATTTAATGCTCTTAAAGTCGAGGTCAAGTGCTTCTAATCGTCTGATCGCTGGATTTTTCGGAATATTTCGAGGTCTGCAGACCTTGGTTGTTCAAACATTTTTTGGAATTCCGATCCATGTCGGTTTGCCTGTTGTCGCGGTCGTATGCATTTCTGGAGCGATTGGAGCAAACGTAGGTATTCAAGTCCTTAAGAGGTTATATAGCAGCGGAATGATCGTTTTAAGAAGGGAGGCATGACATGGAATTCAACGTAATGTTAGAAAAAGCTATAATCTTCCACGGCCACGCATGTGCGGGACTTGTCTTAGGCACTAGAATTGCGATTGCGGGACTTCAAAGATTAGGTGTCAACGACCCATCAGAAACGCGTGACTTGATAGTATACGTGGAGATAGATCGCTGTTTGGCGGATGCAATTCAAGCCATAACTGGATGCACAATTGGGAAACGTAGACTGAAACATGTGGATTACGGGAAATTTGCGGCAACATTTGTTGACACATTAAGGAATAGGGCAGTACGCATTTCAGTGAAGGAGAAAGCACGCGAGTTGGCGATGAAATACGGTGAAGAACATGGATTAATAAAAAGAGGGAAAATAATTAGCCGAAAACAGGAAATGGCGATAATGGCTGAAGCATACTCGAAGATACCTGATTTTGACCTCTTAAGCATTAAGGATGTCAGCATAAGCATACCGAGATGGGATCTTCCGGGCTTGCCTGAACGAAAAATGATGTGCGCCGTGTGTGGTGAAATAATTTTTGATAGTCGCGAGAAAATAAAGGATGGACGAATTCTCTGTAGGCCATGCGCGGAAGGCGCATATTACAGAATTCTCGGCGAGACGTAACAGGAGTGACTGCTTGATGCCGGGAAGAATCGTTAATGAGATTCTGAGTTCGCTTCAACAGGTCATTCCAAGTCTTGATGGTATAATGGTTGACAAGGTCATTATGGGATTGGGATATACGGGCGTTAGGCTAAGTACAGGACATGTCGGCATCTGCTTTACTTTTCAAAGTGAAATTTCGCCAAGTTGCTGCCAAGTGTATAAAAGAGCGGGAAAGTTAGCCGGAAGTAAAGCCATAGAGATGGCGAGTATGGCAAGGTCATGGGATCTAAGTGAAAGTGTGATAGGCATTGCCACAGTAAATGCCCTTTCATCAATTGCTATCGCGAGAAATAGCAAGACGTATGTCATCTCTAAGGGGAACATTTTCGATAAGATTGCGTTTAAAAAAAGCGATATCGTTGTCTTAGTCGGCATGATCAGACCATTAATCAAACGAATTCAGGGAAAGGTAGAGAAACTCTATGTACTCGAGAGAGACTTGATGCGGCGTGAGGATGGAATTCTGCCAGATACAGCCTGCGAGGAGATCCTTCCGAAAGCAAGCGTCGCCATAATTACGGGAACTGCCTTAGTTAATGGAACGATAGACCGCCTGATAGAACTCTCGAAGGACGCAAGGGAAATTGCTATTGTGGGTGCCTCAGCCAGTGTCCTTCCAGATACCTTATTTGAGCACGGAGTTACAATAGTCGGCGGAATCAAAGTTCTAGATCCAGATAAATTGTTGCAGATCGTGGCTGAAGGAGGGGGAACGCAAGAGCTGAAGGTAGCCGTCGAATTCATTAACCTAAAACCAAAGAATTCTCGACAATGTCTTAAATCATCATACAGAAGTTAGTTAATTGTACGAAGTTAAATTACCCTAGTGTATGTTGGTCATTTTTCATTAAATTATTGCAATAAAGGTGGAGACAAAAATCAGGCAACAATGGTGGCAACTGGCTTAAAGCGCGCTTTCCTCAAGATGCTGTGTAGCTTCCATAAAGTCCTTAGGGGTATCTATATCCATCACTGTCCACTTATCTCCCTCAATGGTAAGAAGTGAGTCACCATGTCTGTGAATGACATCTCTTATCACTTCATTCTCCTCTAAATTTAATATCTCATTAAAAAGTTCTTTAGAGAAGAGCACCGGATGCCCCTTTTTCCCTTTATAGATCGGGCTTACGATCAAAGCTTTACCTCTACTCGTTTCCATCTGTTTAATCATACCATTTACAAACTTAGGATCCAAAATAAGCTGGTCTCCAAGAACTAAGAGGGCAGCGTCTGCACGCCCAATTTGCTTTAGTCCAGTTTTAAAGGAGGAAGTCATCCCCTCCTCATACCTTTCATTAACCACTATCCTAATGCGGTTTAGCCTAGGCTTTACCACGTCTGCAATCTCCCAAGGTCTATTCCCCAGCACAACGATTATTTCATCAACTTTGGAGTCTTCTAAAGCATCTAATATATAATCAATTAACCTTTTTCCGCCCAACTTCAGCAAAAGCTTATTTTTACCCATTCTCTCTGATTTGCCAGCCGCAAGGACAACAGCCGCTACCCTCGTTGTTTTCTCCCTCCATAAACATTATAAAAATGATTTCAATTAGTCTTAAAAACTTCCCGACCTCGCTAACACTTTTATTTAGTATCGGTTGCCCACAATCTTTTTATCATTTAATGCTATACTGTCGAGCTGATTCATATGTGGAAAAGGAAAAAATTTAGTTACATTCCAGTAGAGGAAGCTCATCAAATATTAATGACGGTTGTGAGAGTAGAGGCAAGACGTGAGATGGTGCCGATTCACGAAGCCTATAACCGGGTTTTAGCTGAGGATGTGATATCCAATGTTGATTTTCCACCTTTCAGTGTTTCCCACTATGATGGATACGCTGTCAGGGCTGAAGACACTTACCAGGCATCTGTGAATAACCCCGTCTTTTTAAGAGTCGTTTCTTCGGTCGAGGAACGCGGTGTAGGATAAGTTTTGGAGAGGCAGCGTATATTTCAACGGGCCATCAATTGATAATGGGTGCTGATACGATGGTACCGGTTGAGATGGCCAAACTTGAAAGTGCCTTTATCGAGATTCGTCACGCAATACAACCATACGAATATGTTATTCCGGCTGACGCAGATGTGAAGAGGGGGGAGAAGGTTTTAAAAGCCGGACAAGTTTTGCGTGCTCAAGATGTTAAGCTTTTAATGGAACTTAAAAATGGAAAGTCTGGGTTTTTGGAAAGCCCATCGTCGCGATGATATCGGTTGGAAGCGAGCTCACAAATCGGGTTGAGGAGGCTGATGTGAAGAAGTTTAACCGCCACGGTTTAATGATATCAACTATGGTAAAGGATGCCGGGAGTACCCCGCTAGACTTAGGCATAGTGCCAGATGACGCAAACGCTATTAGGAAGGTGTTGAGGGAGGGGCTAAAAGAAGCGGACATCGTGGCGACAATTGGCGGCTGCTCGGTGGGTGAAAAGGATTATGTGTGGGAGGCCGTCAACTCGCTTACGCCAAGTGCGACAATATGCGGCGTCAAAGTGCAACCAGGCAGGGTTACAAGCTTAGGGGTCATGGATGGCAAAGCCATTGTGATGCTTCCGGGCTAAATGCCGAGAAATTTAGCAGGATTGTCATTAGTCATTGTATCAATCTCTTTCCTACTCAATCCTTGCATCTCCATTGCTCGAATGAACAGTCTAAAAGCCTCGACTGGATGAATCCTTCTTCCAGTCCCAGCATCCGTACTCATAATGCACCGAGATGCTCCAATTTTCCTGATATTATCCGCTGTGATTTCTTGTTGCTTAAGTGTTACAGAGCCAGTGACATAACACTGTTCTATGAGGGCACCTGCATCAGCCATTTTGATTTGCATTTCAATCGGAATTCCATTAGGCGGAAAGAGCGGAGGAAAGAGGCCATCTCCACCCCAATTCGCGTGAGTTACCACTATCTTCTTTACTCCAGCGCTCCTTCCAGCTTCTATGAGCACTAAAGATTCCCTCGGTGAGAGATGCCCCGTTGACAGCATTATATCAGCATCGGCAATTAAGTCTAAGATCTCATAGACTTCTGGAAGGATTTTTCCCTCTTTATCAAGAATGCTGAGCCCCTTCACATCTTTTATTTTATACGTTTCTCTTGCGATGGTAGTATAGGTGGGGGCACCCATTACCTCGATATGGTAGGCCGAATGCATATTTGGCATTTTAACTTCTTTAGCACCGAACGCTATCGCAGACTCTACTGCGAATGGATTTAGACCTCCAACAAACTGATTCAATGTTATGCCCCCATATATTTCGAGGTTCGGTACTGCTTTTCTCACAAAAGCAATACGGTTCGCGCCTAAGAGATGTTGCTTAAAGAGAACGCCGTGGTAACCCGCCCGTTGCATCTGCTGTGCGATCTCTATTTCGTCAAAGAGCTTTTCAAAAATACAAGGACCTGCATGACAGTGTAGATCTATAACTCCATCCAATATTCGTTCCTCTATATCAAGTTTCGGAATTTCTATATACCCCATTTAAAACCCCATTATTGATGATCATAATATACTATTATATTTTACCTTCCCTTTCACCATACACTCTCCTATCCATTTAGCCAGCCAATAATGTACTTCACCACTTTTAGAAAGTAATCCTGTAATGGCAGCTGCTGGACTTGCAGTAGTCAAAACAATATTGAAATAAAGACTGTGGGAACGCACTGTCAAGTTGGGCAAATGCTGGATGAGAGGTCTGAAGTTCCCCAATCAAGCTTTCTAGAGTTTATATATCAACGTTTTAAGGTTTCAAGACGATACACATTCTCGTGGAAGAGCATAGTGCCCCTGTTAAAGATCCAGTTTCAAACTTAACTTAATAAAGCGCTAACTTTATATGATTCACGTAATCTTCAAACTTAACGGTGTCTAATTTGAGGGCTGTTTGCCTTTACGGTCCGAAAGATATTAGAGTCGTAGAAGTCAATGAGCCTAAACCTGACTTTGGTGAGGTCGTTATCAAGGTTAAAGCCGCATCTATATGCGGCACAGATATGCACTATTACCGTGGCGAAGCGTTCCCAGTTAAACTTCCGATAATTATAGGCCATGAGTATAGCGGGGTAGTCGTAGAGGTTGGAGAAGGCGTAAAAAACATAGCTAAAGGAGATAGAGTAATAGGTCCGCCATACGTTGGCTGCGGTAGATGCCACTATTGTTTGAGTGGGAGGCATCAGCTTTGCCTTAATAGGCTAGCATTTGGTGTCAATATTGATGGCTGTATGGCTGAATACGTTAAGATACCGATGGCCGACGTTGCTTTGTGTAAACTTCCAAACGAATTGACCTTTGAAGAGGGAGCCCTTATTGGAGATATGTTTTCCACGGCGTTTCATTGCATTGAGAGGGCCGAGATTAGAGCAGGCGATGTGGTAGTTATTTTTGGAACCGGACCCATTGGGCTTTCAACAGCATTAATCGTAAATATGAGCGGAGTAAGTAGAGTGGTGGCTGTTGATTGTAGGGACGAAGCCCTTAATAATGCGGGAAAGCTTGGTATATCAAGCACCATTAATATAGAGAAAGAGGATGTTGCTGAAAAAGTAAGGAAACTTACGAATGGACTTGGTGCAGATATTGCCATTGATGCAGCAGGCGCCCAAGAAACTTTAAAAAGCGCGATAGGTTGCTTAAAAATGGGAGGGCGACTTGTTATCGAAGCCGTCTTCACAAACTTACCGAAAATAAACCTGAAAAAAGTTACAATGGGCGAGCTTGAAATACATGGTTCGCTGTGCCCAGCTGACATAAAAAACCTCAATCGTGTAATAACCTTCATCAAATTAAGGCAAATAGACTTGAAACCTTTAATCACCCATCGATTCGATCTCTCAAGTGCTCCTCAAGCCTTCGAGATAATACAAAATAAGGTGGGTAATCCAATTAAAATAATTTTGACCACCGAGACCATTAGTAGCACGAATTGATTCGTTCGATATATTTTTTGAGCGCAAACTCCATTAACTCTTCCGGATCACGACCGAGACTCCTGGCTATGGATTCAAACTCTTTCCAGACCGCATCCTCTATCTCGATCTTCGGCATCTAAATTCACCTCGCAATTATTTGGATGGAAACACTTTTAAACTTTATTGAGAAATTGTTTGTTAAAATCGGTGACCGGTGTGCAGAACATCTCTATCTCGGAAAACCTTTACTTAACCGCAAAGAAGTTTTTAGATGCCCATAAAAAGGAGTTAGACGAGAGAGCGATTAAAACTGTTTCGCAATTGTTCCAAGAGGCACTAATTCACTTTATCGAAGTGTACAGGCAACCAATTGTTACCTGAGGGCATATATATTTTTTACTTAACTATGCTTTTACTATGTTCTTTACCTAACTTTTTAAAATAAAAATCAAAAAGCATAAAAAGAGTTGAAGAAGTACAAACATAAGGAGAGAGGTGTTTCCTTTGCCTAAAGTGGCAATATCAAAGATCAAAACGCCTGTTGATGAAGAAAAGGTTATTAATGCCGTAAGAAACGCCGTTAAGTTATTAGGCGGTATGGGGACGTTCGTTAAAAGGGGGGAGATAGTGTTAATCAAACCAAACGTGGTGGGAATGGCGCCTCCCCCTCAAACTACTGACCCAAGAGTTGTTAAGGCCGTAGCTCTGCTTGTTAAAGAGGTTGGAGCCAAGCCAATCATAGGTGATGGGTCCGGATTAACGATTACATTTCCAGAGGGACGAGGACGTAACACCAAAGACATATTGAAAGTGCTAGGCTTTTATAAAATAGCGGAGGAAGTGGGTTCGCCCTGTGAGGTGGTTCCCTTTGACGAAGTTGAAACTCTAGGGGACTATACCACATATCACAGTAGGAGGGTAAAGGTTCCTGGTGGATTGGTGATGAGGGAGGCTGACATAGCCGAGGCAGCCTTAGATGCTGACGTGATAATGCCCGTCCCGGTTATGAAGACTTCAGAGGAAAGTGGGGGAGCAACGCTATGCATAAAGTGTCTGCATGGCATAACGGATGTGTATACTACCAGACCTAAGTATCATAGGACGGACCTATGGCAGAAACTCGTAGATATCCTTAAGATCGTGAGGGACAAGGTTAAACTTGGCGTCATAGATGGCATAAAAGCTGGGGAAGATTACCTTTATGCAGGGCAAGTGGATATGAATGTGATAGTAGCCGGTGATGATCCGGTGTCGACTGATGCCATAGGTCACTACCTTATGGGATGGGACTGGCCAGTTAGGGACGTAGGATACCTGGCATTGGCCCACGTTCAAGGACTGGGAGAGGGAGAGATGAGTAAGATCGAGGTTGTTGGCGACAGGATGGAGGATGTGAGGAAGAGACTGAAGAGGGGTTCATGCGACATCATAACCGGACCCGCTTCTGTGGGCAGATTCCCAAACGTTGTGGTGCTGGAGGGCGGAGCCTGCAGAGCATGCCACCACTGGACAAAATATGTATTACACTACCTTAGGTCAGAGGGGGTGTTTGATAAAATGCCCATGTCGGGGTGCAAGAACCTGGTCCTCATTCTAGGCCAAGACCCTTCGATTCCAGATGATCCCTTCGAACTATTAGACCTGGGATTGCCGATAGTTTGGGGCGACTGCGCAATGTTCTCAACAAAACATCAAATCTATTGGCAACTTCGCGATAAGGCCGTTTACATACCGGGCTGCCCACCATTTAACTATCTCGGTAATTCAGAAAAAATAATCAAGGCCTTAGGATTACAGCCTAAACCTTCGATATTTGCTGGCAGCTGGCAAAAGCAACATCCTCCGAGCGATATCAAGACTTAGTAAGGAGAGCGCCACCTAAATTAGTTCATTCAGTTTGAACCCTCCGATATTTTCTGAACATTAGCTGGATAAGGAAAAAACAGGTTTACTTTACTAATTCCTGAGTTGCCTTGACAACGTTTTGAAATAAAGTGGGCGTTATCCTCGAAAAATCGTTGATACAGAAAAAAATGGGGGATTCTGCTTTTATTCTATGGTTTTAAGACATGTTTCCGATTTATATTCTACCACCCATGGTTAGGGCCATTATTCCTTTTTGGGCATGCAGTCTATTTTCTGCTTCATCGAAGATCACAGAATTTGGACCATCCATGACTTCATCAGTAGCTTCTGCTCCTCGATCGGCGGGCAGGCAGTGCATGTAAAGTACGCCCTTCTTGCAAAGGTCAATTTTCCTTTGATCACAAATCCAGTCCTTATGTTTGT
>Ga0315310_10000173_pt1 | contig 43262 bp, 47 predicted proteins | sample TDP5_MG_FD_203630 | JGI IMG/M metagenome (GOLD analysis project Ga0315310, IMG submission 203630) | Freshwater sediment microbial communities from Lake Towuti, South Sulawesi, Indonesia - TDP5 | ecosystem: Environmental > Aquatic > Freshwater > Lake > Sediment | place: Indonesia: South Sulawesi...
GTACCATGCGCAAAACGCCTCAAAGTCCTGTTCTTGAAGAGGTCTAAGATGAACATGTTCTCCTTGAAGAACCAATCACATCACCAACTCTCAACTAGTCTTCGTAATTCCGCCACTTCTACTGATTCCGACTACTTTGAACGTGTTTGTTGATGTTTATTTAAGGCTGACGCCGTTCATCCCACGTTTAAAAACATGGGCTCTCTTACTAACTATTGTAATGACTAATATTGCAAGAAAACCGACGATTATTCGAACTGACCATCCTATTGGAACTAGAACAAGAGGATGTCAACAATGTCAGACATAGAGTATGTCCATATACCGACATTGACATGGAATGTGGTTCTCTTAGCTGTGAACAATGTAAAGTCTATAAATCCTTTCAACAGAGGAGAAAGAGCTATGCTTGCTAGATGAGGATGATGAAGAGGGGTAATGGAGGTTAAAAGCATGGAAAAGGAAAACATGCCTAAGACATCTAAAAAGTTCTGGTGTGCAGACATGGTGCGGGCGGGGTGGGATTTGAACCCACGAACGAACCTTCTTTACCGAAAGAAGCATCACCAAGAAAACCGTCCCTTTCGTTCATAACATATCCTCCTCTGGGCATAGCCTATAACCACGTTTGATACATATGGGTTCAAAGAAAGCTTATCATCTCGAACAGATACTACTAACGGGATTGACCCATTTGCGATTGCTGAAACCTTCTGGAAGCTACCTCAAGAAAAATGCTGAGAGAAATCTCGCAATGGGAATTATGTGTCTGACTGTCTTCCTTATGCTATTTATCACTTCTATCGACGGTATACCCCTACACATAGACGCAGGTCGATATGAGACCGCTCGTGGCATAGCTCTAGGTCTGTTCATCGCTAGCTGCTACTACTTTTTGCTTCTTCAATATCCGAATTACAGAAAGGGCCTGATTGGAGAACGAAAGGTCACAAAAGCACTATCAGCGACTTTAACTGGCGATTATTCACTATTTGATGATGTCATGCTACAGAGCATGAAAAGCGGTAACATCGACCATATAGTTGTCGGTCCAACAGGAATATTCGTTATTGAAACCAAGAACTTCAAAGGCAAAATCAGTTACCATGGTGACAATTGGGAAGGGGTTGGAAGAAAATCGCCGAGCAGACAAGCACGAATCAATGCAATGAAGGTCAAGAAAATCCTGACTTCTTCAGATCAGAAATCAAGACCCCTTTGGGTTCAGGGAATTGTCGTTTTGGCAGACCCCAAAGCCAAGGTAACTGAGAAAAAGCCCCCAGAGCATGTCAAGGTCTTCAGACTAAACGAATTGGCGGACTACATTAGGAGCCAACCCAAAAGATTCGAAGCGTGGGAAATTGGGCAAATTGAGGCCGAAATCAAAAACAAAATCCAACCAAACTAACTGTTCAGTATCTTCTCTAGCGTTGAATCGCTGTATGCTCCTCTCTTGTGCCAATTCTTCCGGGGCTCCAAAATCACTTCAAAACAATGGTGGATCTGTTTCAAAGTGCGGGGGGTGGGATTTCAGCACAAGTTTACTAGTAAAATTCCCGGCGCCATTGTCAGGATCATGAAAGTAAACTGAAGAACTCTTCAGGGCTTTGTAGAAACGCATGCCACAAAATTACACCTACATCGGGAAGAGCATTTGATATGTTTCCAGAGTGCGAAAGTATCAACTTTCTCTCATCTGGCCAAAGAAAGTAACCGTGATGAGAATTTCGATATGCCCTCAATAGTTTACCGACTTCGTCTTCATTTAGAATACTCTTATGGTCTAATGAAAGAGATATAGCATTGTCCTGATAAAGATGACTTGCAAATTTTGCAAAAGAAGAACCTACGAATTTATCAATCTCTTCAAGATGCCTCTTGATCTTTCCATCATAAGTTGACATGGTCAATAGCTTCTTCCATATCTCAACGTCGTTAATTTTTGGATTTGAAAACTCCTTCACCAAACTCGCGTATTTATCAAGCAAATTGAAGAAAGCAATTTTACGAATAAAAGAAGACAATGAAGACTGAATCAAGTAGGTCTCTACACATATTCTCGACAAAGTTAAAGACAGAAGGTAGAACTCTTCCAAATCGTTTCTGTTAGAAATGAAGTCCATTAGCAATCCAAGGCGATTAACATACCATTCTAGATATTTCGGAAGGCTCTTTTTATCAAAGTATTCTACTCGAGGTCTTGTTCCACTCGAAATTGTTGTGTCGTCAGCATAAAGTAGGTCGAGGTTGCCACTAAGCGCGTCAGTTACATTGAGCCTATACTCTCTCTGGGCATCGATTGGAGAATCGGGAATGAAGAGAAAGCTTCCCCAAAGAGTATAGGCGTTGGCTCCATGTATTTTTGGAAAATTGATTATTAAGGGGAGTGTTAACCCAAAATACAGCAGGGTGTCATAGATCTGTAGACCAGACATGCTTTGAGGAAGTTTACCGCTGACTAATCCTTCTAATCCGTAAACTTTTTGGCTAAGTTCACTTTCCCTTCTAAATATTAAATCGAGTTCACTTTGGTCTCTTATGATAAACCAGATTTCACCATTAGGAAAGTTTTCGAAAAAGAATGGTGCTATAGTTTTTTCAAAATGATAAGCAGTTGCATTCATGTATCCTATCCGGTCAAAGAAAGCCCTAATCGCCAGAAGTCTCTCCCAAATCGATTTTTGCTGAAGCTCCTTGGCAAGAGGCTTCAATTTTTCGTTTTCTTCATATTCCGCCGGGTTCCTATCATTGATTCTATGGATGATTTTGGAAACATCTCGTGGACATTCCATCAACTCATACAAGTAGATGACGCTTTCTTTCAGATTTTTCTCGTTAAAAGTCAACGCATGCCTAAACAACATAGTTTTCTACCATGCCAATAGCTCTGAATTCGCGCTTAAACGTTTTGTGAATCGCTTGCTTTTTCGCACCCTAGATGAAGAATACATTTTAGTAAACGTTTCGACAGTAATCTAAAAGGGATAAAATTGCCAAGGTCAGGCAAACCTGGTGAAATTGAAGTATTAAGTATGTTCGCTAGCGTATTAAGAAAAATGGAAATTTCTGTCCATAGGGATGATCCATACATTGAATTTGAGTATAATGGAAGGAAGTGGAAAGTTCAGCATTTCTATCCCAGACAGAGAGGAGTGTTGATTAAAGGTAGGGAACACAACGCGGATTTGGTCGCTTGGTCAGACGATGAGTGTGTTGCTTATGTAGAGGTAAAAGATAGAAGTCAAGATTTGGACCCTAGCATGGCAAGGGAGTTTGTCGGAAGGGTTTTATGGAAAAGGGTAGATGATGCTCTTTTTGTCTCAAAGAAATCAACGATAAACCGCTGGGGAATCCTAGATAGGTACGGCATCCGTAATACTGATCACATTTTAGAGGCCAAAGGGAAGGTTGAGTACAGAGAGTGGCCAGAAATCGTTGTTGAAAATTTTATCAAGAGCGATATGGGGAGCTGTAAGGTTAAAGCAGCATTTGATAGGATTCTTCCCTTACGAAAAGGCAAGGCTTACGAATTGCTGAAAAGACGCAGAGACTTCGATGGTGTCGGTTTTAAGTTCGTCGAATATCTTGAGGACAAGACAATACGTCATTTTATAAGCGATGAAGATTATGTTATTCATGCACCTTATTGCATATTTGCCAAAGATTCTCGAACCATCATCGTGTTTGAGAAAAATTCACCTGTCACTTTGTCAGATGCTTATGAGGTCTATGCGAGCACCATGGATCTTGGCGCAGATGCAACCATATTCATAAGTCCAGAATTTCAAACTGAAAGTGCTCATAATCTCTTTCGGGACATGGGTTTTTCTACTATGTCAAAGTCTGAAATAAACTCGAAGTTTGGTGTGAATATTGATGTTCTTCCTGTGTTCAAATGGGAAAAATCTGCGGTTTATCCACTCGTTGACTTGAATGGTGCCAATGAACAAAACATGCCACCATGCGTCAAAAACGCTCTAAATGGTGTACCAGACGGCTTGCACGAAACAGCCACATTTTTGCAAACCGTTTTTAAGGCGTGTTCCACGATTTTTAACGAAAAGGATTTTGCAGAAAAATGTTGGAAGAAGATAGAGGAGTTTTGGCTAGGATTTACACCTAGTAAAACTAAAAAAGACACATTTCAAAAAGTTAGTAACGGAACAAGCTTGGCATTTAGAAGAAACATCGATCCAGCGAGTCTCTTTTGTAATATGGACTCTTTAGGAGTTAAGGGACCTAAAACCTTAGACAAGCTTTTCCATTTACGGCTGTGCAACCCTGACAGAATATGCAATACACTATCCAAAAATGATATTTTCGAGTATATTAAATGCAACTTGGCAGGCATCCATCAGATGAAACTCGACGCATAAGAAGCCAGGCACACTGCTAAGAATTGTTGGTCAAGCAAAGTTGCGGAGTTAAAAGCGTTCTATCTCTTGTGAGGTTAGATTACCCTTAATCCGGTTGCATTCAATACATGCGGGAAGAAGGTTTCTCAAATAATCGGTTCCCCTCTTGAAAGCGGAAGGCTATGATCAACTTCCCAAGCTCCTCGTTCTCTCGGCCTACCATGATTCTTCCACGCGAGTTTCTTTCCGCAATGTCAACAATACCCATCGTTTTTGTCAAATACGTAGCTTAGTTCTTCATCCGTATATCCCATGAGCCTCATCTTTGCCCTAAAGAATTAGCAACATAAGTGATGAATGCCGTAATGTTTAATCCATGGGCCACTGCTTGAACCAGCTCTTTCCACTCCTTGTCATAGATAGGAATCCCGACCAAGAATCCTTCTTTGTGTCTTGCATAGATGTAAACCATGTCTCCAAAGTTGAAAACTTTCCCTGTCCATTCATGATTATTCGGTTGGTTTGTTGCTGCTAAGAACATATCGTAATCGAAAATCTCGTATTTTTTGTCAACAAGCCCCCTCGCTAAAGCGACATCATAAAGAATTTCATAAACCACGGCCGTGCCGAATGGTTTCTCAACAACTACTCCTTCACCTTTCAACTCAGCAAGGTATTTTACTAAAGTGGCTTGGCTTATTTCCATATCCCTCATAATGCTTATCTGTGTTCTTTGAAAGGGGTTGTGATGTGTAAGAAGATAATCAATGATCATCTGGCGTCTCTGTGTTTGAAATGCGGATGTTAGAGCTTCGACGGTCATCGTTGAATCAACTCTGTCAATTAACTGATTCAATTCGCTTATTTAAATGTTATCCAGTAACGAACAACGCCTGACACGATGCCCCCAAAAATTTGCTTATGAGGTGATATTAATAATACCTATCATTGCTTTAGTTTATGCAAGTAAAGATCATGAACTACATTCGGCAAGTTAGAATCGTATTGGCTCTCAGCTATAATCCTGGGTTCAAATGATCAGCTATGGTACGTATGCGAGCGTAACGTATGAGTCTCCTTTTGAACACACGCTGTTCACGAGCCTCAAGAAAGCCCTTCTCTACTAGAGTCGTTAAAGAGTCCAACACGTTATCAATTCTATCACTAATATGGATGAATTTAAGGGGACCCACTCCCTCTACATAGCCCCAATAGTCTTTAACTCGACGTGCTCTCTTGTTTTCGCCAACATAGCGTGGGATTTCTTCTTCAATATACTTCTTTGCGTATTCCGGATTTACCCCCAGTTTCTTGAGTTTATTCGGCGTTATCGTTTCCCCGTGGAACAGCCAGTTATATATGAGTTCGTCTATTTTCCGCCTAGTTTTCTCATGTAACAATTTAAACCCTCAATGTTAAATCGCATTTTTTGTAGGCAATGGCTCTTGTTCTTATCGTATTATCTGTAGGCGATGAACCGCAAATATGCTTTTCGTATAAAAATCATAGGATGGTAGTGATGGTGGAGTTTAGCCTAAAAGTCAACGAGAAGCAAGGAACCGCTTACTTACCCAAGGAAATCCGTAATGCATTTGGTCTCAAGTTAAAGCTCCTACCTAATGCGGAAGCTGCGGCCATCTATCGCGAAGGCTCTGATCCAGCAAGGGTCATCCGCAGTCTTGAGCACATCATCGAAAACCTTAGGCTTCTGGTGGAGGCAGATGAAAAGTGATCAGAGAAAAATGCCTCGACACATGGTCCGAACTCGTTGGAAGATTCATCAAGCTTGAAATAGGCGAGTCACAAGTTTCCGTAGTATTGTCCTGCGGTGCTGAGCATGTCATTTTATCTTTCCCGAGCGAAAGCTTAGAGTCACATATATTACAGCGAGAGCTATCCTCATGTAAACTAGGCGCCAAGATGTCCTTAGTAAGGACCGATGAGGCGTCCCGGCCGCTTCTTGTAAGAAAAATCAGAACCTGAGGGTATGATGTTGAGCACTGGTTCTTCTTCTGGCAAAATTGAAGCTACAAAGCAACAGACAAGCAACATCACGCGGAGGGTATTAGCGATTTTCATTAATGAAGGAACTGGGCACGCACTCAGGGTCTGCCAAATCGCTGAACGGGTGAACGTGAAAAACGCTGGACAACAATTGACGCAGAAACAATAACGAGGCTAAGAGCCAGTGACCGAAACGCCCGAACCCAAAATCGAGTTTAACGAACTCGGCTTTGTCATCGGCTACTACTGTCCTTCATGCGGAGGGCAACTCAAAGAGAGCCACGTCGACGATGTAGGAACCAGATTTTTCCAGTGTCAAAAGTGCGGTCAGAAAACCGCTAAACCGAAGTCAGAGGAGAGGCGAAAATTAGAAGGCGCATTACAAGAAAGAGGAGAATCGGCCCCCGTCGTCGCCGCCGTCGCCATTGACGAGAATCGCAGGCAAAGCCAAGCTGACAAACTCGTCATCCTCTGTCTCGCACAGGAACCAGAGCTTTTCCACGACCAAACTAAAACTCCATACGCACGGATTAGACAAGAAGGAGCCCTAGTCACCTTGCCAATTCGTGGTAAGGCGTTTAGAACTTGGCTCGCTAATCTCTTATGGCAAGAAGAAGGGAAGGTCCCAAGTACGGAAGGGGTTTATGGTGCGCTCCGCGTCTTAGAGGGCATAGCCCTCTTCCATGGAAGAGAATACCATCTGCACAATCGGGTGGCGCCAGCCGAGGACGGCGTTTGGATAGATATGTGCGATGAGGGGTGGCGAGCTATTAAGGTGACAGCGGAAGGCTGGCATATCGTTGAAAATCCACCCATTCTCTTTAGGCGTTACAGTCATCAGAAGCCTCTTGTTGAGCCCAAACCAAACGGAAACCCTTCTCTATTCTTGGATTTCATCAACATCCCCAAAGAAGACAAAACCGATGGGTTGGTTGTTTTGGTGGCAGCAATAAGCTACCTAATCCCCACAATTCCTCATGTTATCTTGGTGCTTTATGGGATTCAGGGAAGCGGCAAGACTCTCTTTTTCAAGCTAATTAGAAGCCTAGTCGACCCCTCAGCCGTTGAAGTCCTAACTTTGCCACGAGACGAAAGGGAACGGGTGCAGCAATTGGATCACCATTGGTGTGCCTTCTATGATAACGTGACCATGCTTCCGACATGGATGAGTGACACGCTTTGCCGAGCAGCTACCGGCGGCGGATTCACGAAACGGGAACTCTACACGGACGATGACGACATGATCTATAGCTTCCGTCGTTGCGTGGGGCTGAACGGCATAAACATTGCGGCGCATCGCGGAGACCTGTTAGACCGTAGCTTGCTGGTGGGGCTTCACGACATCCCCAAAGATAGACGCAGAACTGAAGAGCGTCTCATAGCCGAGTTCGAGAAATACAAAGCGGAAATTTTAGGCGGATTCTTGGACACCTTGGTTAAAGCCCTCCAACTGCTTCCTTCAGTTAATCCTCCACAACTCTTCCGAATGGCTGACTTCACAAGGTGGGGCTGTGCCATAGCCATGGCTCTTGGCTATAAGGAAGAAGAATTCATTGAGGCTTACGGCGAAAAAGTGAATGCTCAGATTGAGGAGGCAGCCCATGCCAGCCCCGTGGCAACGGTCTTGCTGGATTATGTAGAATCGGTTAAAGAGTGGGAAGGGACACCAAGCCAACTTTTCACGATTCTACTTGGTCATGCCAAACTATTGGGTATGAGTACCCATCAAAAAGGATGGCCGAAGGCCCCACATATCCTCGTTAGGCAACTTAACGAATTGGCGCCGTCGCTGAAGGCTCTTGGCTGGGAGGTAACAACTGGAATCAAATCTGGTTCCACTAGAAGAATAGTGATAACAAGCGCCCCAAGCGTCCCAAGCGCTCCAAGCCCCTCTGGGCAAGGAAAAAAGGAGGACGGTAGGGACGCTATTTCTCCTATTTCTTCTAGTCGCCTTTCTTTAGATGATTTGGTTTCTGTTTATTGGGCTGACTCATTTTTTGGCGAGCATGAATGCGGTGTCTGCGGTTACAAACGAATGACGCCTTGGAAGGGTAAAACCAACAAGGGTCTTGAGATTCCCGTTTGTGAAGATTGCCAACGAGAGTATGAGAAAAAGAGAAGCGGTGAAATAACTTGAGCGAGGAGCAGCTGAAACAGGCTGAAATGTTGGCTGGTTTGCGCGCAACGCGTTCCAACAAGCCATTGAGAACATCGACGGATTGACCGGACCAGCATTAGGCGCTGGAAACTTAAGGCCGTTCCAAACTCATTCGGTTATTTCTCCTTAAACGAAGCTTTCAAACCACATCTGATTTTGTTATTGCTTTTGTCCGCATTCTGGGCAGAACCGGGCTAAGATTGGGATTCTAGTCTTACAGCTGGCACAGATTCTTGACGCATAAGTCCATACAAGTTCAGGCCGCAACAGTGTTCCACAGAAGCCACAGTATTTGTAAGACGCAGGAACTTGGCTTCGACATTTAGGACACGTTAAATATAGCTCAGTCAAGGGAAGAGGAACAAGAATCCAAAGTCCAAAGCTCAATTCTACAGCTTCCTCTCAGACACCACTGAAGAAAACATATCCTTTCTTCTTTAAAGATTGGCTTTCCTCGGAGCTGTATGCCTTACATTGTCGTAGCTTACTCTTGGCGAGGAAGGCTTGGAACGCGATCTTGTGGCGTAGGAGGGAGACCCCCTCCGGAGCTCTTTCATGAGGTCAGTTTTCTAAGACAGAGGGCATTTTGAAGAGGTTGCTTTCGTCAAGATTAAATAGTGTCGCAGAGCACCATTCTGTGGTAGAAAGTGAGTGAACACGTGAACAGACGAACAAGCGAACAGAGAAGTGAACACGTTGGGAGTGTTAAAGCCTGAAGTTAAGGCTAGGGCTCTCAGATTATGGCTGAATGGGCTAACATACCGAACCATCAATGAAAGGACTGGTGTCAGCCTTGGCGCCATGAACGAACTAGTCAATGAGGCTAGGAAAAAGACATCAGACATCGACGACCTTAGGCAATTAAACGTTGGTCTGCAAAAATCTGGTGCGTCTGTTTCAGATGCGGCTAGAGGAGCCAAACTCTTGGACAAAATCAATGTGCTCGGCATGAGCCTAGAGAGGTTGGAAGGACTCATCGGCATTGTTGATAGGATTTGTGCTGACCGCAATGTGGAAGCAGACAAGTTCGTTGACTCAGCCCTGAGGCTTACAGAACTTGAGATCAAAACTGGCAAGCCGTATCATGAAATAGTTAGGGAATTTAAGGATAAACAGGCTCGAGTCAATGAGCTGGATTTGAAGGTTAAAGAGCTGGATAGCCAAAGGGCGAATATCCAATGGGAACTAAGCCAAGCTACTGAGAAGCTTTCCAAAACGCTTCAAGAGTTGAAGCACACCTTAGGCACGAAAGAGCGACTGCAAAGGCTTGGAGTAGAGAAAACTGCAACCCTAGCCGAATTCGTTGAGGACTATGAGTTATTGGGCTTCAGCGTTGAGGAAGTTCAGGAAATTGCAGAGCTGAAGAAGGAGCTGGATGCGGAAGGAATACGCCTTGGCACCTTGCGGCAGCACTTTAAGTCCACCCGTGAGCTGAAGCAAAAGCGTGAAGTTCTAAAAAGAGAAATTGAAAGTTGGGAAGCAAAGTTAAGGGTTTTTTCAAAAATGGGAAGAGAAATGGAGAGGACTGTCAACGACTTACAACGCATCCAGTATTTGATGAATATGCGAAAGGCTTTTACTTGTGGCTACTGCGGTTCCCAATTTTTTCATGAGCTTAGACGCTTTGAGGTCAGCCAGTGCTTAGCCATGCGTCAGCCAATCATCGTAAATTGCCAGAGATGTGGGGCGCCAAACACATACAATCCGCATGAAGTCTTGGCAAGATTGGGATTTGAAGTCTTAAGTTAGCTACATTAACAAATGGAGAACACTCTAGACCCTCTAGTTACATTCCAATGTATGAACCATTACAAGTATCTAAATGTGAGAAACGTGGTAAGCTTATTGCTGGGCGAGAACTGCTCAGAATTGGGCGAACTGCGTCTGTCTGGTTCAACGATTCTCGGTGACCGCTTGTTAAGACAAAAATACGAGTTCGAGTGCCTTTATGATTAAGGTGATTCCTTGACAGAGCAGGTCAAATGGGAATTGATTTTAGGTGCACTGGGCTCAGTAACAGGCACAATCTCGACGATCCTTCATATCTGGAACCACTTTCAGAACAAGCCTAAACTTTCTATTGACATTAATCAGGCTCACAAAACTTTCCAGGAGCAGAACGATACCTATGGCGCGAAACATACGGCAATCTCTTTAGATTTTGACGTGATGAACAGAGGCAACATGATGTCTTCTATTAGAAAAGCAAGTCTAGAGGTAGATGTGGAGAAAGAAACCATCACATTCTTACCGGCACAACAGCATCAAGCAGGTTTAATGGGTTTCCAGCCAAAATTTTCCATCATGCCTGGAGAAACACAAAATCAAAGTCTCACATTCTACAATTTTGAGCACGTAGTTAGAGAGAAAGTTCACGGCAAACTTGTGCTTGTTGACATAAAGAACAAAAAGATTGCAAAACAGTTCATGTGCTAGGCCGTACTAATTAATATTCAAGAAATATAGTTAAAAAATGAGGATATCAAGAATTGCCCAAAGATGAAGATATTTTAGGTGCACTTGCAGCTATTTTCCTTGGTCTTCTAGGGCTAGCTATTCTCGCCTCAATTTTTGGACCTAGATGCCCAAAATGCGGCAAACCAATACAACAAGGAATCAAAGTCTGTCCTCATTGCGGAGCGATACTGCAATGGTGAAACCAAGACAGGTTTCTCGTGAAATGGGCTCTATAATCAGCTTTCTTACATCTTTACATTATTCCATCATAGCCATTTTCCTGCTTGCACACCTCTTTACCTTGGTTACTATTCCACCACTTTATTTCAATTTACTTGTCTTCTATGTGGCATTCAGTCTTCTGTCTTTTCCAAAAGCCAAACAAAGGTTCATAACTCCGCGAGTCGTAAACCCGAAATGTCCTATTTGTGGAGGAAACTTGATAACATCGCAACTCATATGCGAGAAATGCGGAGCAACTACTGAAGTTAAAGATATAAGGTCCTGAATTTCATGCCATTTGTTCTGGATAATGCTGAAATTGAATCCCAATGTCCTAATTGCGGTTTTTTTAACACCGTTACTCTTCGGCAAATACGTTTAGGAGAGATAATAATCTGTTCTGGTTGTCATGAAAACATAAAACTTATCGATAAAGATGTAAGCACTGAAAGAGCCATCAAAAAGATTAAAAAATCCTTACAAGATTTAGAAAGAATAAAAAATATTCATGGGTAATGGGTAGATGGCCTATAGACAATTAAGATACGATCTTCAAGTCAAAAAGAATAGGGTATTAAAATCGACTTCCCAAACTGTAAAAGACGAGTTGGTTCTCTTTTTCGATTTTATTAATAGTAATGCGCTTTTGCGAGGATTACTTGAAGAGTTACGAAATAACATGCCCGATTTTGAAAAAACATATTCCGAAATGGTTGCGCAGAGGAGGATTGTTTGGCCTCCAAAAGAGATTGACCGAGTGCGTGTGTGTTTAGCTTTTATTGAGCACTGTATGAAATCAGAAAATGTTGATGAGGCATCTCAAATAGCCTTTCAGATGGGCTTTTATGGGCGTTCATTGGATGACGCTTCGTTATATTTCTTAGAGCAGTTCTTTATGCCTCTGTATGAATACCTAGATGGACACATTGAAGAATACAGCTCCGTTCTTTATATTATTGAAAAGTTCAAACTACGTTCGCAATGGTTTGACCGAAAGCAATTATACGATTTATATTTGCAAGACACATCAAAAGGCGAAAACTTGCTGGACAAAGTTCTGCGTGAATTTCTTTTTGACAATGGTGTAGAATATCCTTTTTCGACTCCTGCATCATCTTCTGGACGCGCAGATATTATAGCAAGTTTGCATACACCAGACCCCATAGTTGTAGAAGTGAAGATTTTTGATGGTGATGGTCGAAGCAAAAGCTACATCCGCCAAGGTATTCGTCAAATTCACGATTATATGACTGACTACAATAAAAACGTAGGATATTTGGTGATTTTTAATGTGTGTGACAAAGACTTGCAATTCAGATTGACCGCTCCTGACAAGCCACCTCGAATTCACTTAAACAATAAGACAATATTCCTTGTTGTCGTTGACATATACCATGACACGCATCCTGCGAGCGAACGACCACAACTACAAGTCTATGAAATAGAAGAGAACGAACTGGTAGCTGTGGATGAATAGACGAGTTTTAGTTAAGGCGTAACTGCAGATTTTGTAACTACTTTCTATCCGAGGATAAGTATTGGTTATGAGAAGAAGATGTATGTGGAGCATGAACAACCAAACTGTGAGAAATTCAAACCAAAGTAAAGGGTCTACTTGACAGATAGATTTGGCTCACGCTTTATCAAAACATATGCGTACGCGTGTTACAGTTTGTGTTGCTGATGTTGCCAAGGCAATGGGAGAAGCCAATCAATGCTGAACTAGCGCTATTAATTATTTATTCATAATTTTATAATCTAACTTTCATTGTATTCTGACACTAAGCACGGTTAAGCGAAGAGGAGGGTGGTTCATTTGAATCACTCTGTGGAGAGTTACAACACCATCTCACTTCCGCTTAAGGCCCAACTGGTCAAAATCGACAAGTTTGAAAATCTAGTCTTCTCACTGGTTGAAAAATACAAAGAGGACATTGTGATGTTGGACGCCTTATCTCAGTGGTCGAATAATCCAACAAGCTATAGTGCAGGATACGGAGTTGCTGAAAACTACGAATACATACGCGACAACCTTGCTAAGCGATATCCAAATCTCGATCGCGAAAGACTTTCGACAGTTCTGAACCAGCTAATCGAAGAGTGCAATAAATTGGTTCAGGCAAGCACAGACATTTACATGTGGCGAGACTTAATCGAGAAAACTCTGAAAGAGAGGGTTGGAGAAAAGATTAGAAGCGAAGTGCGCAACAAGATCAGAACACTCAGTTCTTTGGAGAGGAGAGTTGTCCTTGCGGTTCTAAAGCTAAAACCTTGGATGATTTCAGAATATTGGAGAATAACGAGTTCCGTTAGAGATAAATTATTGGCGTTCTGCAAAGCGTCACTCGATACAACCGCTTCTGAACTAGATGCCTATTCATTAATCGTTAAGGTTGGAATTTTTGACAGGCTCTTATGGATTTCCTCTTCTTCGCCGAATAGACAAGAAGAGTATATAGTTCCGGAAGTTGTTAAGCCTTTATTCGATGAGGTCAATGAGTATCTAACAGAAGAACCCCTACCTGATGTCAAGAACTATGTCAACCTTTTGGTTCAAAAACATCAATTTGAACAATTGAGATTAATCGATGATGTTATTTTCTGCAATGGTATTTCTTACGAGTCAGCCGTTGAAGGTTTGATTTCAGTTCCTAGCATAATAGGGAAGTGGAAAAACCTCGTAGCGATTTCGCCACTGGTTCTTGAAGACTTGAGGACAATTTTTCTACGTGAGAAGGCTGGTCTTGTGAGCAACCAGAAAGGCGAGATCGAAAAGTGTCTTTTAGAAGTGCGGAATGAACTGTTTCCATCGGTCGAATTGAATGAAAAGATCCATGATGGTTCCAATGTTTGGAAGTTTGAAGTTGAAGGAGCTGACGACCTTTGGATATACTTGCTCCCCTGGATTACCAGAGATCATTTAAACGTTGTTGGAAATCATCGATTTAATCTAGTTATTACAACAAGTCAGTCGCTTCCAACAGCGATGAAATGCATCACTCAAACTAACACAAGCAAGATGAACGTTACACTTCTATGTGAATTTGACAGAAAGTTTGCTTTACGTGTTCTTGGCGATAAACATCCGCTATTGAATGCGATTATGGAAAAAATACGCAAGGCTGGCCACCTTATCGCGGAAGAACTACCCAAATCTACCAAAACAGAGCAAAAGACTGAGGAATTAGCCTATACAACGCTTAGAAAGCTGGAAAAAGAGCTTCGGGCCCTCATAGAAAATAAATTGTCACAACACTACGGTGACAACTGGTGGAATGCTGGAATCCCACAACGCGTAAGAAAAGACTGCGAAGAGAAGAAGACGAAAAGAGAAACCCCTTATCCATGGCTTTCAGAGGCAGACTATCCCTTAATTTGCTATGCTGGGTTCAAAGACTATTGGAAAATAATAAGTCAAAATGAAAATTGGGACAAAATATTCAAACCGATATTCTTAGATGCCGCATGTCTGATGTCACGACTAAAAGAATTGGAACGCATCAGGAACGATATAGCACACAATCGAGAAATATCACCTAACGACACCATGAAATTGGAATTGTACACTCAAGATATAATAAGAGCCATAGGGAAGACGTGTTCGTTTAAACCTCTTTAACCGAATGAGGGCTCCAGCACCTAAGCTTGTGATCTAACAGCCTAGCCACTTTAAAGATAACAGATGGCCGGGTTGGCGACAAGCATTAGACTCTACAGCCTCCGTGATGAAAGACACCAAGGACATTTTACTAATAGATTTAGACAACCAAGGCAAATGGACGATAATGACTAGAAACCAAATTGACAAAGCCATGAAAGCCCACTAATCATGAAGCTTTTATTTTTACCATCGCATCACAGATAGAGGATTCTTCTGGAGTTTTCTTTCTGAAAAATGTTAAATGTTGAACCCATAGTCATAAGGTGTTACCGAAAGAAAGGGAGAAAAGAGCATTGAAAATAGTATTAACAGTGATAATAATTGGTCTTCTATGTTTCTCAACGTTCTCGGTACTTGCACCACATGTGAAAGCAACGGAAACAGGTGGACCAAAATATTACAACCAGAATCCAGAAAGTGAAGTTGATTCATCTTTCTACACGATCTCTTACACTGTTGATTGTTTTAGCAAGGATTGGATGTCAAGTAAAACAGATGCTTCGGGCGTAACAAAATATGGAGTGACGTTTTTCAGCAACACTAAGTCATTGGATTACACGACAGTGTCATTCTTTATTGAAGGGCAAGATGCTAGCGGCATGACGAAGTGGATTCCTTCGCCTACAAGCCGCATGACAGTTGCTTTGTATGTAACGTACATGGTCAGCAGCTGGGATAATATTGATCCATTGAATCTTCCGAAATTCAAAATAGTTGATGGCGAAACCTTGCAAACATTAGCGTCAGAAGACATTACGCCAACTGTGAGCCAATGGTTTACAACGATGATTTATGCAACGATCGAAAAAGGCAGATCTTTCAAGGCCTTGTGGGGCTTTGACTGGGTCAATATACCTCCGTTAAAACCGACAATCTACATCGATTCTTGGAGAGTAGTAACATTTGATTCGGACGAGATTCTCAATCTGGATCCTGGCGACGAGTATAGGAGAAATAAATTTGGCCCAGACACTGGAGGCTTTTATGGCGGAAGAAGTGGTACTCTTTCAGGAGAGGCAGTGTCTATAAGTATTTACAATATCATGGGCACTGGTGTTCCAGGTTTGTCCTTGTGGTATGCTGGAACAAATACACTTGTCACAAGAATGCCAATGACGCTGTCAAAAGCGCAAAACGGTTACTACACGAATCATCAACCTGGCCCAGGCGAGTCAAGCTGGGGCACATGGTCTTGGACAGCTGTCACTGCATGGGGCTCGGGTTATCATTTGATTTTTGTTTCCAAGGATCTCATATATACTGCCGGTTACGTCGAGCAATTTGGACCCTACCCCATGTTTCCTTTTCCAGGAGTAGACTACTGGCATTTTGCATGGAGTTTTGGATTTATTGAGCGTGTTGACACTGAGAGTGTTGTGGCATCTTGGATTGACAAGTTCTCGTCTTCAAATTGGGGAATGCTTCCGGATTCAGGTAGCTTGTCCTTCGAGTCTGGAGGAGTTCCCATGTCTGAAATAACAACACCTAGCTTGGGCATATATCGAAAAGAGATTTCTATAACAAACTTTGGTGTCAGCGGTTCCCGCTTCTATCTTAACTTTTGGGGGCCAGGAGCTGGCTTTTCTGGGTGGCTACCCGTCAGCGGAGCCCCATCACAATTGACCATACAGAAAATCACCCCAAACAGCTCTCCTTCTGCGACAGTTGTTTTCTATCTCAATGACTTAGTCATGTTTCTAGTAAAGCTTGTCGACCAAAATGGCATTCCAGTTGTAGGTGCTTCAGTTTCTGGTACATTGACACCTCCAAATCCCTTGGCTCCGCTGCCACTTACCTTCATAGATGGCAATGATGGCACCTACGCAGCATTTTATCAAATACCTCAAAGTTCCGATGCTGTTGGAGACTATTCCATTTCAATCTCAGCATTAAAACCCGGAACATTGACAGCAACGGCTTCTGACTATTTTACAGTTGATGGATCTAGGACCATGAGTGAGTATTGGATGGGACGAGTTAAGCAGGGTGAATTTATCGAGTCTTATGTAAATGTAAGGTCGCCCACTACAACTGGGTCCAGAACTCTCTCATTTTATCTAAGCAGTCAAACCAATGACATACTATATTGTTATCTGGAATCGCCTAGTGGAATCAGCTATTCAATGACCTACAATCAAAACATTCAGACAATTTCAATAGAAGACCCAGAGTCTGGAAATTGGAGGGTGAAAGTTTACGGACAAACCATAACCCAAGATGGAACATTTATCATAGGATACCTCGACGAGTACAGAGACGGAAGCATATTTCTTTTCGATGGGGTCTTTAAGCAAATCGAGACCTTTGTTCTCAAGCAAATAATTCAGAAAACAGTAGCCTATATCTTAGGTCTCTCACGAAACGTAGGTCTTGTCTTCGGAGTAAGCCTAAGCCTTCTAACGACATACACAGCAGGTGGATTCAATCCTGTAGTTGTAACTAGTCGAACTACAGATGGCAAAGAAAATGTAGGCGGAGTAGTGCTTGATGGAAAAGCATACGATTTTTCCGTTGATCAAGATGCGGCTGCCGCAACTAGATTAGGAGGCATCTACGCCACCGCCATAGCGCCACTCGGCTATACTTTTTCTCGCTGGGAGAAAGCGGATCCATCATTTATAGTTTCTTTTTCCGACTCTGAAGAGGCATCTACCATAATATATGCGGACCCTGAGGGTGCTAGCGTTGTTGCAGTCTTTGAGCCCGTGTCTTCTTCTTTGCGTGTTTCAGTGAAATCACCCATTGATATTTTGGTTGAGGCTCCAAATGGACTACGCATAGGATATGACCCAGTCACAGAGTCCATAATTAACGAAATACCTGGAGCCACATACTCTGGCAATGGCACCGAACCCCAGGTAATAATTATTCCAAATCCAATCATTGGCATCTACGAGATTTCTGGACACGCAACAGGGTTAGGAACATATACGATTGAGGCACTATCAACTTTAGAAACTTCACTAGTTGACATCGAAAAGTGGACTGGGGAAACGATCGTCGGAGAGTATTATCAGAAAACCATGTTGCTGAACGAAAACGGAGCGCTAGGCGATGAGAACCCCCCAGTAACAACGTTAACAATTGGAGAGCCTAAAAACATCATCGGGACTCAGGTGTATGTAACCAAAGATTCTTCGTTTGCCCTTCAAGCCAGTGACGGAATCGGCTTCGGTGTTGCTTCAACAGCGTACAGAATCTACAACGCCACATATGATAGCCGCTGGATAACATACACGCAACCCTTCTGTATAATAGGACTAAGTGATGGCACTTACAGCATAGACTACAACAGCACAGATAACGCTGGAAACATCGAACCAACAAACACTAAGACACTAATTTTGGACAACACAGCTCCTCAAATTACTGTTTTGAATCCACCAGCGGAATGGGCATTACAAGACGGAGTGACCTTTGTAGTCTCAGCCATTGACGCCAGCGGAGTATCTTCTTTGACCTTCTCTATTCGTGAAGCGAACAACGGTGAAGGCGTACCCATAGGTTTTGAGAACCTTCCAGCCACTTACAATTCGATTACGGAAGAATGGACGTTCCCCATTGATACTCTTCAGTTTCCAGACGGATATTATGTCGTTCTATTAGAGGCCGAAGACAACTTGGGACATACTGGTTCTATTATGATTCCCTATAGCATCAGAAACTGGGCTCTCATCGAACTACTGCCCGCCTCAGAAACCAATAAAGCTGGAAGAACCATGCCAGTCAAATTCGCCCTGAGAGTCGCAGCCTCAGTCGATCCAAATCAGCCTTTCGTTTATAATGAGAACCTCACAATCAAGATATATGCTAAAGATGACCCAAGCAACATCTTACAGACATCAACATTCGGCGATACCGCACGAGATTACCGCATAAACCCTGTGAATGAACTATACATCACAAACTTCCAGACCTTAAAGACACCTAAAACATACGTGGTAGAAATCTACAGACAAACAATGCTAATCGATACCTTCGAGTTCAGCACAGTATAGTAGTTGCAACAATCAAACCAAGCTTCATTTCCTCTTTATTTTTGTTCCAACACGCTCAGTTTCTTTTCCAGGACAGGTAAACTTTTGTCTGTAATAGTAAAGCCGTGACATGAATTAGTTTAGATAGTTTTTCCAATGTTGCGATCTGCACTCTTTTAGAAAACGCACATGCACATTCTTCATAAAAGCAAGGCGGATCTCCCACAATTGCTCATCGGATAGGTATTTTGGGTTGCCTACCAAAGTTATTTGAAGCCCATATTTGACTGCACTTCTCGTATGGCTAGGGCGTGCTTGGGTGGAGGCTGCTCTATAATTTTTGTTATGTTGCCCTCTCAGTTTCCAACGCATAGATTTTCGCATTTGTCACACACAGTCTTTCTACAGTTTCCCTGTTTTGATTCTCGTTGTGTCAGTTTATTTTGCCGTTAATTTGTATTAAAAATAAGAATAGGAAATGAAATATGTTTTTCAGGGAATGGGCAAACGAATTATTAACTATCTAAAGTTGTTCTATGGCCTGTAGGTGTCGTAGCAATTTAACACCTTTTTCTGTTGGTTGATAGACGGTTCTTATTGGTCGAGAGTCCATTACTGTGCGTCTGATCAAATCCAATCTTGAGAGACCTCGAACGATTAAGGTGACAGTTGCACGGCTTTCCACAATCCCCTTCTGAAGGTCATGATTCAAGATATCAGCATAGTGCACCGCCCCCTGCTCGCAGATGAACCCTAGCGTTTCATAGTATCCTTTTTTCGACATCTTCCTCAACAGATCTGCCAAAGCTTTTCGTTTGTCTTTATCCATCAATGATTGCCCGTATGTTGGTATCAAAGCAGTCATGATAAGCTGTAAGCACACAAAATCAAATCTTGGCTTTCATTTTGAAATCCATAGTTTCAATTCATAACCTTAAAGTGCATTGAAATGGAAACCCTTCACCAAAGGGATCTTGAGTTAATGAAGAACCTCATAGTGTTTGCAGCTTTGGCCACTATCCTTGCCGCATCCGGGCTAGGTTACGCTTTCATGTCAAACGAGAATAACCGCAAAACTTCTGAAAATCTCAACGCTGAAATCCAAGCCGTCAACTCAGACTTAACGTCTCTGCAAAACAGGCTAATAACGCTTAACGGTTCTCTGATTCAGCTCTCAAAGACTCTGAGCGATTCAGAAGTCGACCTCCAGCGAGAAATAGTGAAACTCCAAGCTAATGTTTCTTCTCTGGCAACGCAAATCTCCGACGTAAGGAATAATGTTTCTGCTATTCAAAAAGACATATCAAACATTCGGATAGATATAACCACCCTGAAATCTAATGTAACTACTCTCTCAACACAAATATCCAACATCCAAAGGGACATCTCAGCCATTCAGGCACTAATCTCGGACCTCCAATCCAGGGTAGCTAGTTTAGAGACGAGAGTAAGCACATTGGAAGCGGAAAAATCAATTGTGATAAGAATCAACTTCCTTAGCTTTGTTCCGGACGCCACTCCGCCTGGCGGTGAAGACTACCTCTTCGACGCAGAGGCTGAGGGACCGGGCGTCTACGCTCAAGCTAGAACTGGGCACAGCAGATTTATCAAACCACGCTACTTGGACCTAGTCATTCGTAATGCCACACGTTTCATCGGCGTTCAAGTCACAATCAAACTCTATGCCTACTGGCACCTTGATGATGTAGTAATAGACATTGACCCCGACCCTGCCCACGACAGAACCATCGGCACAAATCCAAATGGGGGCTACCTCACACTAAGCTATACTATAGGCACTGTTCTACAAGGAACCGTAAACGGCAACGACGACGCATACATTCTAGACCAATACGATGCCTACCTTGCATACAAGATAGAGACTCTAACTTGATCAACCACGCCCTTCATTATCCCAAAAACTACGCTACGGTGAGAACCACGACAAAGGATAAACATCCACGTGAACAACCTGAGAAGAAAATGGCCTAAATCACGGCTTGGCTTGTCGATGACCTAGAAGCCTACAAAAGCAAAACGCATGCAGACATAGAGAAGGAAATTCTGACCGAGATTGGCTTAATTCCATACGTAGCAAGGATAGAGAAAGTCACTGTTTTGGACTGTCGCTAAGCTTGTTAAAGATACTTATCCTTGTTGTATGAGGAATTTTAGTAAATTATTTTATATTTTAGTAAATCTTTTTATAGGACTATTATGCATCTTATGTTGGTGCTTGATATGCCGAAGGTGTTGACGTTTGATAAGCTCGGAAGGATGATGTATCTAAGGTCTATAGGGTTGTCTCAGGAGGAGATCGCTACAGAGCTTGGAGTTTCCCAAGAAGCAGTCTCTTACAACCTTAGGAAGATTAAAGAGCGGGCAGCCGCGGAAGGTCCCCTCACACCTTTCTCTATGTTGCTTGCCGGGGCTATGGACGCCGGAGTTGGAAACTTCGCCGAGTTTCTTTTCGGTAAGCAAGCAAGGCTCTTCCCATGCCCAGAATGTGGGAAACCCATTTTCTACAAGACTACCGCCTGCCCTTGGTGCAAATCGCAATTGAGCGTCCAAGAGTGGGTTGAGAGATAGCCAGAGGCGAAAAAATGCACTCTTGGTTTGCAATAATGCGAAGCGTTTTAACAAAACCGCCTCATGTAGACGTGATTATACCAAAGGATATGGTCCTCGATCCCAAGGAGGAAGGAATAAAAGAAACCATAGGAGAACCACAAGGGCAGATACAAGACTATGAGTTAACACTTCAAGACGGAAGGAGAATTCACATAAGAAAGTTTGAGAAATTCTACAAAGCCCACTGGGACAAATTTAGCCCCATCATAAACGCAGTTGAACATCTACGCCACGATGCTCCAAACTGGTGGATCTTGTTATGCACTTTAGGTTGTGCTGCATTTGGGTTCTTGCTCTCTGGAATCGTTGGAGCCGTGCTAGGAGGTCTAATAGGGTTTTTCATAGGAGCGATTACGCTACCTCAAGAAAAATAACCGCGCTTGCGGTTTCTTCCCATATCTCGAATCTGAAAAGGTGACGCTTTCAGTTAACTCAATCTCCATTAATTCACCCCAGAGAAAAAAGAAGGTTTAGTCTTGTTTGTCCCAGTCTATGTCGAAGTCGTTTTCGTGGTTTTTGAACCATTCGTCGAGGGCTGCTCTGATTATTTTTGTCTTGATCGCTGAGGGAATACGACCTAGCTTCTTTGCAACATTAATTATGTATGTGTTGAGTTTTTGTGTTTGTGTTGGAGTGAGGGTGATGTTAAGTCTCTCAGGTTTTATTTGTTTCTTTTTAGCCATTAGTCAAACCACACTTTTCCACATTACATATTGCATATTTATGCTTTGTGTAAAAAGAAAAATTTATGGTTTGCGTTGAGACAGCATAAATCGTGGAATAGGTTTCTCTGACGCCATGATTTTTCTATGAACTTTCTGATTTTCTCTTCCACTTCTTTGTAGCCGTAGCTTATTTTTGTTGAGTCTTCGCTTGTTGTGTATAGTTTAGGCTCGATGGTGAAGCTCCAAAATTCTCTTTCAGGTCCCCACTTAGTCATTTTTCCGGTCTTCTGATAGAACTGCACAGCTATTCTACGCGGTTTACCGTCATCATCATAGTAGAAATTCAAGGTTGCGTCTTCGGTTGAAACTCTGTGGAATTTGGGAAACTCATGTGCCAGGTTCTGTAGGACTCCCTCAAACTGTTCTATTTGGTATGGGCTCCGTATTATTGGCATTGTCTCACCCCAAAAGGGGAGGGAAAATTAGGGGTTCTTGTCTTTTATGAATGCTCGTAGTGAAAAGCGGTTGTGGTTTATTGCTGCAGGTGGATATTTTATGGCGAATTCGATTCCTAAGTCGGCGTAGTATTTGCGGTCGTATTGTCGCCAGGCATCTGCCACTATGTGTGCTGCCACGCTGTCTGGGTTGACAGGGTTGGCATTATAGTCGTCGATGACTCCTGAAGCCAAGAGTCTTTCCTGAACATATTTTCTTAGTTGCTCAAGCGCCTCTGGTGAGGAATCTGGAATTGACGACAGTTTCACCCCGAACGAAAAGAAAGGAGGGTTATTGTCGTTTCTGCATGTAGGTCTGGAATGGAAACAGCCTTGCTTCTATGGCTTCAACTATTGCTCGTGAGTCGGCGTGGTCTTTGGGTATCCAGTCGAGGGCTCTTTTTCCAAACTCATTGCATTTGAAGAATTTTTTCAGGTGTTCTATTGTGGGATATCGATGAATCCAGCCCGAGATATCGAAATAAGCGATGCTGCTACACTCTAGACTGAGAAATTGATAGAAGTAGTGGCTAAGGATTGGTGGTTTTTCTTGCTCTGGGTTGTAGAGAGTTCCCGTGGTAATGATTCTTTCCAGATTCCTTAGAATGCGTTCTTTACTCCAAACCATGTTTCCATTGATAAGTATGGATGCTTTAAGGTGGTATTCGTCGATTAATCTCTGTATTAATAGTCGGGCTTCGGATTCTGTCATGCTTTCGAGGTTTTTGTGTTTCTTTAGGGCGGCTATGGCTTTTTTGATTTCTTGCTCGGATCCAAAGTATGTTATCTTGTTCATTTGTAGACTCTCCCACATCTTGAACATACAAGCCGAATGATTTTTTCTGAAACTATTGTTCTGTCGTTGTTTCTATGAGAGATGTCTTTAGCTTCCTGTTCGACGAGCACAATGAATGTTCGTGAGTTGCAGTTACTACACTTCATTGTTCCATGTTCTATTGTCAATTCTTCACCCCGAAACAAAAAAGAAGGGTAAGAGGATTAACTCCGCTGTTTCATTTTGGTGAAAGCCTCTAGCGAGAATCGATCGTGCCATATTGGTGGCGGTTTCCAGTAGAACGCTGATAAGTCAGGTGGAACCCAACGATTGCCCCAATCCCATAGTTTGCTGGTTGGTCCGCTCTTGTTTGGGTCCAGTCTCAATGCGTCTGCACAAATTATGGTGTAGGGATGTTTGCTGAGTAGAGCCATGTTGACTAGGCATGCCCTGTAGAGGTTGAGGTTAATTTCGATTCCGAAGAGAACCAGCGGCACCTTTGGGAACATCTGACTGGCAACGATGAGAAATCGGCCTGTGCCTACACATGGGTCCAATTGTGTTTTTAAAGGATATTCCATTGGTTTTAAGTGAGTTGGTGGAACATGATACGTCTTATAATACCATAGTAGATATTGCTGGTAAGAGTTGTAGCATAGCAGTTCAGCTTCGGGATTCCATCCGGCATAAACCATTTGAGTCATAAGTTCAACGACTGCTCTGGGTGTTAGGTTTTGTCCTGGACCTACCAACTCTTGTTCTAGGAATATTTCACCGATATAATCCCATGGGCTGTTTTTGGCTGCTGTGACGTAGGCGTTGAATAAATCTAATTCTTTCAGGTGATTGTAGAGGTCGTCGTATCTGAGTTCTAGTCCATCGAAGGCTTTACAGCTAATTTGTCCCAAAGAATAGTCTTCATGTTCAACAATCCAATTAGCCAATAGCTCAACTAAGATTTCCCAGGTTCGGTGTCGACCATAATGTAGTGTGGTTTCTATTTCATGAAGCATTTCATAGAGTATCTTTAGAGGAGGAGTTTCCTTGTATTTGCTGACTCTGACAAGTTTCATCAGTTGTAGAAGTTCGGCGCTCATATGCACCCCGAAAAGAAAAAAGAAAGTTATGGAGGGAGATTCCACTCTTGAAGTTTCTTCTTGCCGTTTTCAATCAATTCTGGAACATATTGTAAGCCTGGGCGAGGAGAATAGAGGTCGACGTAAATGACTCTCTCTTCTTTATTCATTGAACCTATAATGTCATACCCTCTGTAGGGACCTATTGTGACTCTGACCTCCCAGCTTGGGAACGCTGCGGAAAACCTTTTGGCAACCTCAACCTCTCCACGGTCAAATATCAGCTTCCCATCTTTTCCACACTCTACCCATGCGTTGGTTTCCTCAACTTTTGCGAACGTTGTTTTGCCCATGTAACCTTCGGCTTCTTTCATCTCTGGCAAGTCCATCACCCCAAAAGAAAAAAAGGAGTTAAGAGCGCGCGCAAATCAAGTTACTTTCGCGCAGACGTAGGCAACAACTATGAATACTCCCGCCAACACAAAGCCTATAAAGAAAAGAATAGGGTCTGCTTGCAGCATTGAAATAAGTTGCCACAGGCCTAGGCTCCAGATTAAAAAGCCGAGACCAATCAAAACTGCAATCCAGAAATGCTTTTTCATCTTGAATTACCCTAAAAGAAAGTAAGGGACTACTCGTGAGTTTGTTGAATCCATAGTTTTAGCGAGAATTGTTTGGCGCTTATTATTGCTATTGGTTGATTAGCGATTTCTCGAGGCAAACATTGAAGGTTCATGCAGGCTTTGATTAGGTGGAGAAGTCTCACGGTTGACGGTTTGTCGAGTCCTTCTCTGATTTCGTGTATGCTCACCTGGTCTGGACCTATACCGGCTAAGACTCCGAGGTCGGCGACTCTGTTGAACATCCACATGGCGGTGCCCATAATTTCGACTGGCGTAGCGCATTCCCGCCATGTTTCTCCTTGTAGTTTTTCATACCACTTGCCGATGGCTTCCCTGTTCTTTTCCAGCCAGTCTGAGAAAGCGTCGAGCAGCGAACGTCTAAACATTCTGATGATGTCTTCCCATTGATTTTGCATTTTGAATGTATGCCTCCAAGGAGAAGCGATGCTGATACGGCTCTCCAACCTCAGCCGACTTAGTTTCTCCAGCCATTTGGCACAGCACGTAGTAGGAGAGGAAATGCTCCTTCATGTATTGCTCTTGCAGTGATTCCATACGAGCCAGCTCAAAACAGTTAAGGGAGCGAGAAAGCATACGAGCTAATTCTAAGAGATGCTTCTTGTTTTCGTAATAGCTGATTTCATTGTCAATCTCCGCATAATCCAGTCCATACTTGTCACATAGGCGTTTTAGATGGCGAAATTCAAGAGCATTCACTGAACTTACACCCCGAAGAAAAAGAAGGGCTACTCTTTCTTCTCCTCGAAGACGATGTAGTCGTTTGTTGCTTTTTCAACTCCGCAAAGGCACACGGTTACGTTCTCACTCAGCTTATAAGTGCCAAAGAGCTTGTGCAGTGTTGAATCTAAGATGTCCTGCGCGGTTTGGATTTCTTTCTCTGAGACTGGGAACGGAGAGGACTCTGGAACCTTGACTTCAACATAGGCTGAATACGAGAAACCAAACGCTCTATAGATTTTCATAGCATCACCTTCATAGGTTCACCCCAAAAAATAAGGGGATTACTCGACCAATCGGCAGAACACTGGAAAGCGCATGACGCCCGCTTGGGTTATTTTGTAGAACTTAACTTCAGCCCGAAGACTTGTCTTAATGGCGGTAAAGGGTTCGCCTATGTCGAACGGCTTGGCTGTTACGGGTGACGAGTTGAAGATGTCCTTGAGCCTTCTCAGCTCCCAGTCGTTCAGCCCCGAGCCAGCACAACCTACATATTTCCCGTCTTTAGCCAGCACCAATGAACCAAAAAAAGAAGCCCGAGCATTCTTGCCTGGCTTGTAGCCCACTATGTCGACGACCTCGTGCCTCCAATTCTTAATCTTCAGCCAGTTCCACGAGCGTTTCGGAAAACACTGCTCATATCTCGAATCAAACTCCTTCAGCATGAGTCCTTCTTTTCCTCGACTCCTCACGTAATTCCAAGCGGCTATGCAATCCTTTGTGTAGGGAACATATCGCAATGTTCCTGTCGAGCCATTTAGCAAATCCTTCAAGAGCCCTTTTCTCTCCCAATATGGCTGCCCTGTCAAGTCGTATCCGTGTAGCATCAAAATGTCGAAGACCTCCATCGTGATTGGGAACTGCTGACGGAGCCAAGGGTCTGGAAACTGAGTGGCACATCTACGCTGAGAGCCCGTGAACGATTCTTCACCTGTATTTGGATCCAAATAGACTGCCTCGGCGTCAAGAATGAAATCGCCTTTGAGTTGCCTAGCCGCTTCGACAACTTCAGGTAGCCTTATGGTGTAGATTATCCCGTCCTTGTTCTGCAACAGCACATCGTTGCCTACCTTCTGAATAAGCACACGCGAACCATCGAATTTTGTTTCAGCTACTTTGGTTTCGCTGTCCAGGTCCTTCTCAGAACCAGTTTCCGCCCGCATACACAGTATCAATGTTTCACCCCGGAGAAAAAGGAAGATAGGTGTTAATGTAACATTGCGGACGGTTACTTCTTCTTCGCCTTCGTCGTCACTACTAACGCCTGCACTGGCGGCAACACTTGAAGCGTCGGAGCCTTGCGGATGGGCACCTTGACCTCAGAAGGTATGTCCATCATGTGCTGGTATTCGGCTTTAGTGTTCGTCAGTTTCATCAGCCAGACGAACTTGCCTTCCTTGACGATGGGCTCGACTATAGCATAATACTGGGCAAAGCCCCGTCCCCACGACCACGTTGTGATTCCCACCTTGTCCTCTCTGAGTCTCCGCTCAGCCTCTTCGTAGAGTCTTCTGGCTATTCTCTCGTCTGGGTGAAACAACTCGTAAATGCTCTCGTAGAGGAAACCATTTACGCTTGTAGCAGGAACCCAGTGCTCTTCAGGTATGTTGATTTCCTTGCTTCTCTCGAACGGGCTCACTTCCTCCTCTGAACCATCCTGTTTGACAGTGAAATAATGCACCTCTTCTTCTTTGACCTCTACCCCATTCTCGTCCATCAGGCGATAGTTGTAGTGCTCGAGGATCTCCGCGGCTTCGTGGACTGGAACCTTCTCCTGGGTGTCGGGGTCTATCAGTATAAGCTCGGAAGCGAGTGCCTTGCCGTTTCGCACATACCTTCTGTTGGCGACAACTCTGAACTTTTCGACCAGTTTGCCGTTTGCCCGCATCCTTATCGAGGGTATTGGCGCCAGTATCGTGCTGTTGACCTTCTTGTATTTGACCTCAACGTCGACATTCGGCGTTATGAATCTCAAGGCATAACACCCCAAAAAGGGTAAAAACTGCACATTCTCATTCGCTGGGAATCATGATTAACAGCGTGGTCAATTCTTGCAGAATTTCCCTGAGTTGAAAAAGGGTTAGAGGTTGCGGATTTTGTCAAACTCTCTGTGTTCTGCGCAACCCTCTATCACGTAGTCGCTTGCAAGAGCCACAATTTCAAAGACCTTGTTACATTTTGGGCATTGGTTGTCCCTGATGACTAGCTCGAGACTCTCCTTAGAGAAGCGGGAGTTTGTCTCTGAAGCGAATCCTCTGCGCTCGTCTATGATTGCGTGTATTTTCCTTAGTATATCAGCCTTGGTTGGGTTAGTGTTGAGGAAGTCTAGTAGGTCTTTCCAAAACTTGTAAGTGCTTCTTGTCCTTACATCGTTGGGCATAAACTCACCCCGAAAAAGGTTAGGCTTTTTCTAGAAAATCCTCCCTAGTCCATACACCATGTATTGTCTCGTAGAACCAAGTGCTTCCATACCATCTGACAGCAAGAACTGTGCATGGTTCGCCAGAGTAAGGTTTGAGAGTAGTAGGGTTCAAACGTCTGACTTTATCTCCTACTTTGAATTTCTTAGGAGTTATGCTGCTGATATGCCCAGATTTCCCTTTGGTAGCAACGAATGCCCTTAGTGAAAATTCCATCTTCACACCCCAAAAAAAGAAAAAGAAAAGTGGGTTAAGCCACATATTTTTCGGAGTTGGAGTTCTTGGTTGTTGGATTCGCCGGCGTTTGCTTTCCCCAGGGCTCAACTGTTCCGTGTTCCTTCTCGTAGTCCTTCATTTCGGCTTCGAGCAGGTCTATGAGTGTCTTGGTTCCGTTTGGCCCTATTGCCACATGGACTTCGTCGACTATGTTGCCGTTGGGACCTTGAAATCTCAAGATTAGGCAGAAGGCTTCTTTGTTGTGTCCGACTTCAATATTGTTGCAATAAGAAACCTTTCCCAATGGGTCGTTCACCCCGAGAGAAAAAGAAAGATTCCGTGTGGAGCACGGCTTTCATTATCACTTGAGCTCCTTCAATTCAAATGTGGTTCTACAATTTTTACAGCGGAAAAGCCAAGGGTTAGTAGTTTGAAAGAATCCAACCGCTTCATTACACTTAGGACATACCGCATCCGCATTTGTCATGGAAGCACCCCAAGAGAAAAAAGGAAGGAAGGTTAGAGTATTGGATAGATTATTTTAGCCTTGATGCGGCTTACGCTTAGGGCTTGTAGTGCGTGGATGATGTCGAAGGCGTAGCTGTATCTTAGAATGATGCTGTGTCCTCGAGAAACCGTGTAGTTTGTGGGTTGTTGAAATTGCTTGAGTATTCTCTGTGCTTGGTCGACCACTGGAACTGTGCCGAGTCCCTTGCACGCCTTACAAACTTTGAGGCTGCCACGTATTTGAAGAGAGCCCTCTCCACCACAGTCTGTGCACTTCACTTGGTCTTGTCCATTCTTCAGAAGCAAGCCATAAACCAAAGACTGCACCCCGAAGTGGGGTGAGCGGAGCTAAGAGCAGAGAGAAAGGAAGAGGTTTCAGAACCTCAAACGATGCTCTCGGCTTCCTCACCCCAAAAAAGTGGAAGATGATGGCTAGAAGGGTAGTGTTTCTTCGCTTGGCGGTAGCCCTGTTAGGTCCCAAGCATTAAGGCGTTTGTAGAATTGGGTAGCCTGCCATATCTGTTGCCTTATGATTTTTTCTGCCCAGTTGATTCTGTCGTTAATGAACTTCCATGTTTCATTATGCTTGGTTGATTTGTCCCAATACGAACCTATTGCGTAGTTTTGAACTCTTGGGCAATCCTTCCAGAAAGGGTTTTCTTGAACCCATTCAGGGTCTCCGCATTCAAACGGATCATTGATTAGGTCGAGAAACCAAGGTAGTCCTCTGCCGCCGTATCTTTCTACGCTAAGGCTGGCTTCAAGTTGGCATTCTTTACACGACCGCAAGTGCTGAATCAACTTGATTTCGTTAGCGGATTCACGAATGTATTCAACCGTGTTAGCAAGGGTCTCTTCCTTCCATCCCCTGAGCTGCATACGCCTAACTAAAGCCATTAAATATAGACTCGGCTCTGGGCTCACCTTCTTATACACCGGTGTCGATGACTGTGTCCGCTTCAACAATGCTTGTAACTCGGCACTCAATCACTCACCCCAAGAGACGAAAAGTCTAAATTCTATGGAATAGACTCCTTAATTTCTTAGCCATTCGTTCAGGCACACAATGAGACAGCCAAGCACCCATGCAAACAGACAGACGACAAAACGTCCACCCCGCCTACTCACCTGTCTGCAGGTCGACGTAGCGTGGAAACATCCTTCACGCTCTGGGGTCCGATAGGGTTGGATAACCCTTCTTGCCGCCACTTCAGACAGGTAGTCGCTGATTTGTTCAAGGCTTTTCATAGGGTGGGCGGAGTTTCCTCATCTCCACACACTTGTTACACCCATCTCTGGGCTTTTTCGTGTGCTTCACAGAACCTCCCAACACCTCACCGTAGGCGAGGGTAACCCGCCTTCTGTGGTTTACATGGGTAATTCTTATCCTGCTCAGGGGTGTTTCTTCAGCCTTACGGCTGATTGTTATCCACAAGGAGCAGTTTCTACCCTCAAGCCTCTTATGAGTAGGTTTCAATGTTATGGGCTTCTGTTCCAGCCCAAAGAGACAGGAGAGTGCTACCGCTAACCAAACGGTTAGGGAAAGCAAAAAATAATATGGGCTACTCTCCGCCGAGAGGCTGACGCCTCAATCTAAAACCTGAACTCTACGGCAAAAGAGACTGTGGTTTCACAACCACACATAGAGCAGGTTAGTCGGCTTTGGAGAAGCCCATAAGTTAGTTAAGCCTTTACTCTGCCTGAAACCTTTGAGGCTCGAACAGGGTAGCCTTTCCAAGCCGTAGGTGGGTTTCCCAACCTACTGTGGCAGGAAAAAATGGGGAAATTGACGTTAAGGCTGTGGAGAGCCTTACTTTTTCTTTTTGCTGGCTGAAGCGATTGCGTCGGTTATCCACTTGCTCAAACTGAAGCGTGGTTGAACAGGAGTTCCGAGTTCCTTTAAGGCGTCGGGTATGGCTACGTTGTCTAAATAGCGTTGAGCCTTTGCGAGTGGGCTAATCTTCTCTCTGAACGGCTTGGCGACTTTTGAGAATGTTTCACGTGCTGATTTCATTTCGGAGAGTTTGGTTTCGTAAGTCTTGATGTCGGCTTTAGCGATAATTGTCTTGAGGTTGTCGCCTGTGATAGCCTTGTGAATCTCGGCAACCGCCTTCCTCTCCGCTTCAGTCTTTTGAGTCATCTCCTGCTGTGTTAGTCGCCTACCTAAGAAGTAGCCGTATCTCTCACCAACGAGGTCTCGGAAACCACGTAGCAAAACGACTTCCTGTTCAACAGGAATCGCTACCGCTTGAGCAGCAGTGGCTTGTGCGGATTGTCCTTTCTGAGGCAATTTGTTTCCCTTTTTTGAAAGTGCGGAGTCTAACCCTGTCGGTCTCTGGTTTCAGTATGCAGAAAGGCTTGTTCTCCCGCTAACCTATCCAGAAAAACGAGGGAATTTAAGGCGCAAACTCGCCCAAAAGGCTGAAGTCTTGCTTAATCGCTGAATCATGTAGTAGTCGGCGTAAGTGATTATGGTAACTGTCCAGAGTTCAGGCTCATGAGAGCCATGACTCGCCCTATCGTGTTCTTCCATAGCAACGTTGATACCCCAACGTGAAAGGTCTATGTCAACGTGTCCACATCTACCGCAACGACAAGCGAAAGGCATAGCCTAACCCTCAAACGCAGGGCTGGGGTTAGCGGTTTGAGAAGCCTATGTTCTGCACGTTAGCAACCAAATTCTAAAGGCTTTATTCTACTTCAACCGTGTTTTAGAACAGCCTTTCCTATGCCACGTCTTACGACGCTGTGGCTGTTTCTCGGCTAAGTCATCACAGCCACACCACACGGCACACGGTTCGCCTTTCCGTGTGGACACGTTGCATAAGGCACAACTGCGGAGAAGCACACAATTTATTAGTGCGCTTCTGCGGGTTGCACTTTCTCGCAACGCACAAAAACACCTTAAGTAAATAGGAATATAAACGTTTTTGTTTATTTTTTGTTTGAAAAATACGTTTTTTCACAGATTTATTTGCATAAAATATAGTTTTATGCAATAGTTGAAATACATAAATAGCTTACTTGATTAAGATACTTTATGCATCCCCTTGCCCTGAGATTCTTCACTCACCTGAGTTATGGGAATCTGGGGACAGCCAAAACCTACTCTTCTCTTGTGGATGACTTTCTTAAGTTTCTCGGAAAGGATTACGATAAAGCGACTCCTATGGATTTCACGAGTTGGTATAGCCACTTAGAAAAGGACAGAGAGTTCAAAAGCCGTAGAACCCTAAGGGTTGCGGCACACGCCTTAAAAAAGTTCTACGACTCAATGGGGAAGTATGAACTCAAAGGGATGATTCCAGTTCCAGGCGCCGGTGAGGTTCTTGAACCGAAGTGGCTGCCGGAGGAAGACTGCTTCAGGCTGATCGGAAAGATTCCTGTGCTGTGTGTAGCCTACGATTTGGCATTAAGAATAGGCGAAATTGAAAAGCTCAGAGTTGAAACCCTGAACCTCAAAATAGGTGAGATTGAGGTCACCCGACTGAAGCACAAGGACAGACCAAACAAGTATAACATTCTATTAGACAGATGGTGCCTAGAGATCGTTCAAAACTACCTGGAAAGGTTCAAAATTAAGAGCGGGATGCTTTTCCCATACTCCGTTTCAACAATCAGCGCGACTTTTAGAAATAGAGTGAAGTTTCTCGGACTAGAAGAAGGCTACACGTTTCATTGCTTGAGGCACAGCAGAATAACTCACAGGGCCATTCGAGAGCTTGAGGAAAAAGGGACTGTGGACATAGTTAGCCTAGCCAAGTTTGCGGGCCATCTCAGAGCCGATACAACTTTGATGTATATCCACCTAGCCTCTAAATATCTCGCGTTCAGAAAAAGGTAAGACACGAGGTTTCATCCTAGCCAAAAACGGAACGTGTGGTGAGCCGGATTAATACCCAAATGGGTTCAAGTCCAACCTTCTGGAAGCTGCTCTGCTAACAAAATTATGCTAAACACGAAGCGAGAGTTTGAAGCTATCCGGGCTACCTCTTGACCATATTATTACTTTGTTCAAACTCTCGGTTACCGATGATACATGGAAGTGGCTTTGAACCCCATGGCAGGTGGAGATGTCTTCTAAAAACTCCCTCGTTTTCAGAAATGCGTTTTGCTATCCATGATGGAATTATCATTGTCATGCGGTTGGAGGCAGCGATTTATAGTCATCGAGGATTTTCCTTGCCTTTGATGTGGTTCTAGAAGATAAGCCTAATGCAACATATGTTGCGATAGATTTGACAACATGCTTTCTACCCTCTATATTAAGTTTCGCGAGTTGCCTCTGTTCTTCGGAGACTGTTTTGTCTTTATATTCAGTTGTAATCAGATAGAGAAGGCTCGGATGGATGAAGCTCGAAAGAAGACTGTATTCAATATCGTAAGCTTCTGACAGCCCATGCTTCTCAGCTAATTCCTTAAAATTTAGATAGGGGCGAGACTTTGCCTTGCTTTTCAAGTCGGCTTGTAACAATTTTTCAAACTTCTTTTTCGATAGAGCAACTCGAACCAATTCTCCTTGAAACGTGCTTACAGCGTTTGCATCACCCTTTTGCTCTGAAATCTGAAGGAATTTCTCTATGTAAGACTCGTATGCTTCACCAGCTTTAATCATCACATTCAAGAAACTTGCGTCATCCGAAATTGCTTCTAACAGAATCACATGTAATTCAAAAATGCCTCTGGCTAAGGCGACGGAGATTGTGAGCTCTTCGGCGTTGTAAGTATCCACGAAGTTCCTCAAGAAGCGGGCATTAACTTCCAGGACTTTGCTGATAAAAGATAAGAGGTTAAGTCTCCTAACAAAATTTGGATCATTCTCGTCTAAATGTTCAAAGTGCTGGTTCATCAAATCTTCCACATCTTTAAGTGTGTTGGACAAATCGTCAAGGATGGAAATCACTTTCTTTTCCACTTCTCCAGATATTATGACTCTTCTAAGGTAATCGTCCATATCAAATTCTCCTACTCCTGGATAAGACCTTACACTCTACCAAACTCGTACTACTGTTGAGTTTTTTGAGCTTTCGCATTTTATGATTTTTAAGCACGGATTCACATCAACTCACCCTCTGGAGGATGAAGTTTCTCCTCGCGTCCATTTGCAATTCAATTTTCTTTGATTTTCTATGAAACGTTCCTTTGCTTGGTTGATGCATCTCGCAAAGTCGAAATCGCCTCTTATCTTATAGGGCATGTTTAACCTTTGGAAAAATTCTTTGACTATAACCTTTTCGAGAATTATGGCGCCCTCGTTGAAGACAGCGTAGAGATTCCTATGAAACATTTCAGGTTCATCTAAGTGTTGACCTAACTCAATATTGAAGAGTAGGGCTCTAATGCCGCTTTCACCTATGACTTGCCGCAATCCATCAAGCATGCTTTCGTGAAGCGTCTCGAAGAATTCAGATTCCATAGTCTGCACTCGAAAGGAGGTTGGTGAACGACGGGTCCTCATCACTAAACTTGCCAACTATGCCGTTCTAACGTTCATCCATTTGGAGATTTTCGTTCTGGTTACAGAAGAATCTTAGGACTCTGGAATTCAGATTTCAAATGCATTTTCGCTTTAATTGAATGTCATTGACGAAAACGAATAATTGAAAAACACAAATCAGTATCGCATAATACCAAAGCTCCGAGACTAAACACAACCTTCTATGTGGAGACTTCACTTATGGCTCGAGTGTACATGTTGGATGAAACGCCTGCGATAAGTCCGCCGATTGCATCGTTTGTGATTGGCCCCAGCTTCTTTAAGATGCCTGGTTTGGCCTGATCAAATCGGATAAACTCAAAAATCCCTTTTGCTCCAGCTATATAGTTAGCTATGCTCATCCCAAGAAGTTCGTCGGCTACCAGCCCTGGGCGTCCTATGAACCTTTCTTGTGTTAAGCCTGGGATCAAGCCAGATTTTGCGTCCTCCTCTGCACGGAAACATGCGACTTCTAAGCAGGAGACATTTACGTCTGATAAAGCTTCATAGAACTCTTCCCTAAGCAATTCAAAGGCTTTCTCCTTTGTTTCCACACCCGGGTGAGACACAAATAACTCTAAAGCCGTGTCTATCATATCCTTCAACGTTATTCCCCGTTCCTCAAGATATTTGAGCAGAGGCAAGTTGCGAATCTCGCGCTTCATAAGTATCCCGAATTCTGATTTTTGATAAGGATATCTTTAACTTATGCTGCTTAGAAAGATTTAAAGCGTTGGTTGGATAAACCATCCAACAGACAGCTGATGAAAATGAAGATTCCTGTAAAACAGCTTTCAGCTATATCATTGTTGGTTGCTACGGCGGCTACTGTAAGGGTGGGAATGAATTGGGTGGCTCTCGCGATAGCTATTCCGATTTATGGCGTTGTTGTGAAAATTGGTTTAAGCGAGACTTTAGCCTTTACCAGCGGCTTTGCATTCGGCCCCATACAAGGCTTCATCACTGGCGCCTTAATAATTCTCATCTCTGATTTGTTCACAATGGCTGGGCTTTGGACGCCTTTCATAGCGATAATAATCGGCATGCTCGGTTTTTTAGGAGGAATATTCCGTCACCTTAAGTCAAATCCAAGCATCATAGTTTTAGGGACAGCGGCAATAGTTTTAACGCTGATAAGTGAACTATTTCAAAACATTTGGTTTGGATGGTATATGTGGAGTTTCTACACGCCCGGAACTCCATTTCTGCTAGTGTTTGCAACCGCACTCGTCGATGGGCTCCCATCAATGATCACGGCAGTCATTAGTAACACAATCTTGTTTATGATGGTGATGCCCAGAATAATTAAGATATTGCAAGAGTGGATTATATTAAAGCCACAGTAACAGATTCCTTAAATGCATGGGAGATTAATGAAAAAGGTTTACGATGCCCTGCTAGTTCATGAACAAAATAAAGGTGAAGCTTTCTTCAGGCGTTTGAAGAGGAAACGCCCACTTTTCGTTTGCACAATAGGGACTGCGGAGACGGGAAAGATTCCAGGCATATCAGCAGCGGGAAAATATCCCGAGTTGACTGATTATACGCCGCCTGCTGATGTTGAACTTCTTCTACTCGGAAAATGCAGATGCATATCAGGCGTGCCTGTGACGCCAGAAGGGATACCAACTCCTGCACTGATCACCATGTCAGCATTAAGGTTGGCGAAGATACCAGCACTTGTGGTCAGTGGAGGACTTAAGATAAATCCCTGTGTTCCATTCTTGGATTTAGGAGGAAAACTGGGAAGTGACATAAGGACTGGTAAGGCTGTAGACAATGCCGAGGAAGTTATGTGGAGAGCAAGAATTGCTGGAGAAAACTTGTCCCAGACAGCTGATTACCTTGTGATTGGCGAAAGCATTCCTGGTGGCACAACGACAGCACTCGGTGTTCTGTTGGCTATGGGTATAGACGCTAGGAGAAAGGTCAGCAGCAGCATGCCCGGTAACCCTCATGAGCTTAAGATTAGAACTGTTGAAGAGGGCTTAAGGGCTTCGAAGGTGGAGTTTGGTGCTTTGGCAAATGATCCGCTTAGAGCGATTTCTTGTGTCGGAGACCCCATGATACCAGCCTTCGCTGGATTAGTCCTCGGGGCTGCGGATAAGGTGCCAGTTTTGATGGCAGGGGGAACCCAGATGGGTGCCGTATTAGCCATTATTAATGCGTTAAACCAGGATGTCTTAGACAATGTAGCTATTGGAACCACTCGATGGATCATAATTGACAAATCGGCTGACCTCAAAGGAATAATCACCCAAATCGCAGACGTTCCGATACTTGCGGCTGACCTAGACTTCAGCCGATCCAGATTTAAGGGTTTAAAAGCATACGAGGCGGGAGTGGTGAAAGAGGGAGTCGGTGCAGGAGGAGCAGCCATGGCAGCGATGGCTAAGTCAGGAGGCTCAATAACAAAAGATACCCTACTCAGAGAAATTGAGAGAAATTACGAGCGATTAGTAGCACCAAAGTGATGCAGTGAGATGCTTAAAGAAATAAAGAACCTGATAGCTTTCCTCACGATAATCCCAGTGGGCATGGCCCCAGACTGCCTAACCGACGCAGCCAACTTGATGTACCTATTTCCCCTAGTAGGTGCGTTTATCGGATTGTTAGCAGGCGTATTCGCTTGGTTACTTCTTAACATCCTCAATGCATCAATCGTCGGAGTCTTGACTCTGGGCTTCATCTTACTAATCACAGGGCTTCATCACACTGATGGGCTACTCGACTTCGGAGATGGCATAATGTATCAAGGATCAGTGGAGAGAAAGGTTGAGATTATGCATGACCAGCAGACAGGCGCGGGCGGCTTGGCGCTTGGCTTAGTGACAATTTTAACAACGGCCTTCTGCATAGCACAACTTAACCAGAACTTTGTTATCCAAAGTCTAATCCTTTCGGAGGTTTCTGCCAAGCTTGGCATGGTAATCATGGCTTGGGTTGGAAGATCCGCCCACATGGGAATGAATACATACTTTGTCAACGCCATGCATGGTCAATATCGAAATCTTCGTCTAATAGTGGCTCTCTTTATCGCATTTAGCGTAGCGCTATTCCTTCTGAGCTCTGTAGGTTTTACCGCTGTGATCACGGGTTTGGTTGCTGCCTTGGTCATTGTAGGTATTTCAAACAGGCATTTCAAAGGCGTGACAGGTGACGTGTTTGGAGCCGGGAATGAACTTGCTCGATTGGCTTCATTAATCGCTATTTTAATGGTGTCTAGATGGGTGTAACTGCGCTAGTGATGGCTGGAGGTAAGGGCACACGGCTGAAGATCGGAGAAGAAAAGCCCTTACGAAAAGTCGGCGGCAAACCGATGATTGAACACGTCTTAAACGCCTTAAAAGGCGCCAAGAAAATAGACGAGATAATTGTGGCTGTAAGTGACCACAACCCCAAAACGGCTACCGTGGCTAAGGGGTTCTCAGTAAAAGTTTTGAAAACACCAGGAAAGGACTTCGTGTCCGATGTGCAATACGCCATTAAGAAGCTAAAACCCGACACGGTTTTAACTATATCAGCAGATCTACCGCTTGTTACGAGCGAAATTATTGACGAGATAATAGAACGTTATGAATGTTGCGGCAAGCCAGCGCTAACAGTCGCTGTGCCAACGGCGACGCGTGAAAGATTAGGTTTGAGTTTGGATTACGTCTTTGAAGTGAAGGGCAAAAGTTTGGTTCCGGCTGGCATAAATGTGATTGACGGAAAAAGAATCAATGAAGCAGAATTAGAAGAAGAAACATTCGTTACCGATAGAAAAGAACTAGCTGTAAACGTCAACACATCTAAGGATGTGAAGACCGCGGAGCGTCTATTTAAACGCGTTACCTCATAAGCATGTGAAAGCAGAATACGGGGCTCGAACCGAGTTTTGCAGTTGACTGAAACAGATATCTGCAATGTATTGGTGACAGGTGTAGATGTTGCGTCATTAGCCACTTCCGCGAGGAAAGCTGGTTACCGTGTTTACGCCACGGACTACTTTGGGGATCAGGACCTTAAACGCTTGTGCCACGAAAGTCGATCAATTGTTAAGCAAATGCCTGGAAGAGACTGCGGACAACTGAGTATCGACTTCAATCCGAAAGCTCTTCTTCAGTTAACAAGGGAACTTCTAAAAAATAATGAGATAGATGCCGCGTCATTGTCTTCTGGTTTAGACGATTCCTTGGACGTTTTGTTTGAACTTAACGACATGATTCCCATACTTGGAAACCATCCCAGCGTTATCGAAAAGGTGCGTGACAAGATGACATTTTTCAGGAGCTCAAACGTTTAGGAATACCTCATCCTGAAGCAGCAATCGTTGAGAATGTTGAAGAGACGAAAGAAAAATTCAAGGATATGCGGAAAAGTTATAGTAGAACCAAAAGAACTCATTAGGATTGTAAAAGAGAGATGAGATTATGGATTCTGAGGAATTAAGGGAAGCGTGTGAGGAATTCAAAAAGGAAGAAGGAAGGGCAAGCTTCTATGACCTTGCTTTGGAAATAGTAGATGATCACCCGCTACAAGCGTCTGTGATAATCCTTGCCGTGTGGAACATGAATAGATTTAGGTTTATGGCGAGCGACACTCGGAATTTGGTCAACCTGAGAAAAGCGATTAAAGATTGCAAACCACTCTTCGAGAAAATGAAAGGAATGCACTTCAGAACAGTCAAATTCGACTACATCAAAGACAGCGTGGAAGCAATATACTCAAAACTCTCAAGCGTTTATGGTGTCGAATATACTGGGGCTTCAAAAGTAATGCATCTGCTTAATAGAGATCTGTTCGTCATGTGGGATACTGACACTAGAGATGAGTACGGCTTCAGTGATGCTAGTAGTGCAGATTACGTTAGTTTTCTTAAACTAATGCAGGATAAGTTCAAAAATATTGAATGGTCTGTCCCAAACAAGACGTTTGCGAAGGCTGTTGATGAATGGAACCAAGTCAACATCAGTATTCCTAGAATGAAAGAAAGGTTGAGAAGGAAAAAGAAACGCACATAATATTCATAGATGAATCTAGATTCGAAGACGAAGACGAAAAATACACTTGCGTCATGGGGCTGATTGTCCCTGCAGGTAAAGCTGTAAGAATCAGCAGAAAGGCAAATCGGATAGTGAGAAAATACATCGGTAGGAAACACTCTCTCTTAGATGGAACTATTAATCTCAAGCTGCTTAGGCAGACAAAGTATAAAGAAAGCCCATTTTCAAAGCTCAAAGAGAAACAGCGGTTCAAACTGACAAGGGAACTCTACAATATGCTGGAGTCTGCTGGGTGCACCTTAGTCTGTAGTATCGTCCAAGAGAGAGAGAACTACTCTGAGGCAATGAAAAGTGGGATCTATTTCATCTTAGAGAGATTCTTTTACTTCCTCGGTGAGAACGATTCTTCAGGCATGGTGATTTCCGATCAGCCTGTAAGTGAGAAACATGATTACATGGAGGAGCTCGTGAAACTAGTAAGAAGCACCGAATACTGGGATCGGAAATTCCAAGAAAGAATTTATCAGAACATATTTTTTACACGTGATGATTGGGATCCCCTAATCCAGATCACTGACTTAGCCGTTTTCTGTCTTAGCGCTTATGTGAGAGATTGTTTGAGTACGATTTCTTTGCAGGAACTTTCAGAGGAATATGACTTCAGATACAAACTTCAGAAAAACCCATTTTTCACGATGATCTTGCCTCTAATAAGAACAGGTCGCAATGATTTGATATCAGGCTGGGGAATAAAATGTTGGTAGCTACGCTGCGCTATTTTTGCATTTGGGTCTAACTTGCTCGAAGTTACGTTCTGCTCATTGGGAATACTCCTCTCCAGTTTCTATGGTAACAGGTCCAAGTGGGCTATCAATGACTTTCCTCCTTTTTGGAAAAAGTTTGACTGCATCGAGTCTTCGTGTGAGAATTCGTATGGCTTCCTCGATAAGAGGAGGAATCTTCTCGGCAGCGGCTTTTCCGTAGGCATATCTAACGTGTTCTCTCCGATGAACGAATTTATTCCTTTCTTCGTTGATCTTCATTATGATATCGTACTCTTCATAGGTTATCTTCCCAATGATTGAAAGATACTCCGCAATCTGACTAAGACTTGTCTTCTGAAGAATTTCGTCAATCAACTTGGGGTGAACATTTCGTGATTTGAGATAATCCTTCATAACAAGATAGCCATGACGTTCAAGTTGGATCGCAGCGATGAGGACAGCGGTAAGCCAATCCTGTTCTCTGACCGCCTTTTCCATTTTATCGAATTCAGCTGTGGTCCAGCCTCTGATTTTGATCATCGGTTCTCTGGCTATCCTAGTCACCGAGAAACCCTTCTTCTCACATAGGACAGAATCAGGATATTGTTGTTCTAATCTATCTGCTTTTGCATAAAAAATTATGTTGGGCTACACGTTCATGTTTGCTCTGGAACTAATAGAACAATCTTATGAACTCGCACAAATAACAGTTCTATAGTATATTCAGTTTGTAACCATTCAAAGACTTCTTTCTGAACCATGAACAGTATCTACATTCCAAAGATAATTATGGACAGTATCTAACAGAAATAATGAAAAGTAATTTATCTGCAGTATGTGGTTCTGTAAGCGCATTTACGATCTTATCGAAGATTTCAATCAAAATAGAATCTAAGAAGAAAATCTTTGGTCTTTTATGTTACGGAGTGAAAGTTCATCTTTCAAACAATTTACGCATCTCTTCATTGCTTGGTTCTCTATTGGTTGGGCCTATTCTAATGAAATATACTTTGCCATCTTTAGATTTGGCCCCATGAGGAATCCCTCTACTCATCCTCGGGATCTCAACGACGAAAACATCTCCGTCTTCCAACTTCAGTGGATGAACGACTGGCTTTATTGGAGGATCTATGTTGTTCCTTGAAACGTTGATTATAGTTTCTATATGTCCCTTTTCAACTCGCATCTTTTGGAGTTGGCCATCATCGGTCACGCCTATCAACAGTAGACCTCCATCTGTATTCGCAATTGCTGCCATAGACTTCGCCAAATGAAAAGTGTTTGAAAGAATCTCTATTTTCTTGAACTCAACCTTTTCGTTTTCTCCCTTCATTAAGATCTCAGGTAGTTGCATTTCTGAAATGATGCCTTCATCCTTTTTCTCAATCTGGGGTAATTTGTAAATATCTTCGTGGTCTGGCTCAATAAGTCTGATTTCATTTCCAACTTTAACAAATTGGTCTAAAATGGACCGAAACAACTCATTTGCATCCGAAGTGTATGTTACGAGATTTTCACTAACGAAACAAAAAGATATCTTAGAATCTTGCCCCAATAGTCTATTTAATACAGACAACTTTTGATCCCTTGTAAATATTACTATAGCGGTGGTTTTTTGCGAAAGATCCTTAATGAATTGAAGGCCTGAGGTTTTGCACCAAGGCATCACAATCAAAGACAAAGAAGATGTCAGTCCGTCTATCATCCAAACTTTTGGAGAATCAGAAATTGATCGGATGTCGAACATAAGTTTATCTTCAGATTCGAAAATCTTCAATGCTTCTTCTATTTTTCCAATTATTGATGACACTCTCTGCCTTTTTACTTGGTCTAGCGCCTTTGCGATCCTGTCTTTAACCAGTGGGGAAAGCACCATGTTGCCATCAACTTTTTCACATATTCCAGATCTAAAAGGGATATTCTTAGAGGAGCCAGGTATGAGAAGTTCCATCTGGTCCTTGATGCTTGCCTCGCTCTTCCAGAAAGGCACTCTGTTATATGCATCTTTATCTAGTAACAAATCATAAAACAGAAGTTGCGGAACTAGGTCTTTCTGATTCAGCAACTGAACATAATCTTCAATTCTAGCAACTATTTTCGGAGGGGAAACTTTCACGTCGTAACTGTCGATTTCTTTCAAAAAGTCATTTGACCATTCTGCAACTACAAATTCTTTGCTGCTTTCAGGACGCTTTGACACAACCCAATCAACTTTTAATATTAGTCCTAATTTGCGTAAGTAGTCCTCAGCATGTTGTAGTTCTAGATCACCGACGAATATCGTGCTATAAAGGATCTTCAGACTTTTGGCGAAGTTTTCTAAGTCGCTCGACAATATGCCATAGGCGGGATTTGAGACTGTCTCATAGTATTTGGCAAAAATGAACACTACCCTTCTTTCCTCTTCCGAAACTATTTTCTCCAAAATTCGTTTTACCATTGCATCAGCAATTTGAGGCATGATATCACGTTTCATGGCATAGTAATCGGTGTACAAAAGATCAATACCTATGAATTTGAGATCGTATTGGAAATTGTTGATTGCCTTGTTTATTTCTTCGACCGAATAATTGTATCTTAAATTTTCATAAAAATCTTGCACCATTCCTTTTAGAACTAAGTCAGAGAAGTCCGATCGTGCAGTTGCCCCAGACCTGTTGTGAAGCCAAACATTAAGACAATCTAGCGTAATCCAATTTCTTTCTTCTATGTATTTTGCTACATGTTCCTTCATTTTTTCTGTGGTGGACATGCCAATTACAGTTGAGCATTTCCACATTTAAAATATTGTTGACGATTTTCCCTTATTTGGATGGTGCAGGGTTAGAGTTTAAACCCAATGAGTCCTTCATAATGTCTGTGAAGCTTCAAGTCGGGCGCTCTCGTTTAGTAAAGAGATAAACATGGTGTTTGTTAAGAGGGATTAACAGAAACACATATCTCTCTTCTTCTTTTGCAGCGTATGCAAAAGGCGAAGAATGCTGATCCCAAGAACACTCAACGTTACCAGAAAGTCGCCTCCAAATCCTAGAAAAGTGGCGTAAGTGTAGAATGCGAA
>Ga0315310_10000174_pt1 | contig 43127 bp, 62 predicted proteins | sample TDP5_MG_FD_203630 | JGI IMG/M metagenome (GOLD analysis project Ga0315310, IMG submission 203630) | Freshwater sediment microbial communities from Lake Towuti, South Sulawesi, Indonesia - TDP5 | ecosystem: Environmental > Aquatic > Freshwater > Lake > Sediment | place: Indonesia: South Sulawesi...
CATTGAACACACATTCACTAAAGTTGGCACCTACAGCCTCTTCGTTAACTTCTTAGGAGACAATAAATATGCAAGCACATGGAGTAATAACGGAAGAACAACCACGATAACCGTGAAAGGAGGTGAATTGCCATTGAGCTTCGAGAAAACCATAACCGAAGTCGTAGTAGCCAAAATACAAAGACCGTACAAGTTCATACGCGCCGAAACAGAGCCACAAGCCCCAGAAGGCTACGAAAGAGCGCCCGAATGGGATCTAGACTTCGGCATCTTAGGAAAATATTGGGCGTTCAAACAAAAAGCCTAAACTTTCCCCCTTTTTTCTACACCCCTACACTTCCACTACAACTAGAAGAATCCTCTATACTCCTTTAAATATATGACAAAGTCATTATTCTGTTAGTGGTGAAATGTGAAGTATGTAGAAATAGTGAAATCCACCAATGAGGTTCTAGCGCAATACGACATACCTCTGACTCTGCGACAAATCCGCCAGGAACAGGAACAGCTCAAGGAGAAGCTTTCAAAACTCAAGATAGAATGGGAGGAAGACTAACTGCTTGCGAAGATAGCTCAAATCTTAACAGTAGCCGAGAAGCCCATCCTGAAAGACCACATAATCCGAAAATGCAATCTATCAACCCCTTCTATGCGAACATACCTCACCAAACTTTTAGAAGCAGGACTCTTAGACGCTTACCCAGCCATAAACAAATACACGCCAGGACGCAAAACACACCGCAGAATGATATACCAAACAAGCAAAAAAGGCAAAGACTGTCTAAAACAGTACAACGACCTGCTAACGCTTTTAGAAATACCAGTTAAATATTACGCACAAATTAAATTTTGATGGGAACAACAATGACAAAGGGCAAACAACACAAGTCTAAGATGTACGAGAAATGGTATGGGCAACCCTATGTGCCAAAAACCCTAGTGGAAATCAAACGTTGCGTCAAATGCGGAAGAGAGATGCCTGAAAACTCTGAAGCCCGCAACTGTTGTTACTGCGGCGGAACATTCCAAACAAAATATGTTCTGAAACAAAAGCCTAGCCACAACGCTCCTGCTACTGTCGCTTCTTGTGATGCCAGCCTTCGAGTGAGATGCTCAGTCCTGCATGGCGAGGGTTTGTTTTCTCTCTCTGGGGTTGTGGAGAGAGGTTTCTTTTCCTATCGCCACTCCTTTCTCTTTCCCTCGGTTCACCAAGGAGACTCCACATTGCAAGGAGCAAAATCTCACTCACCCCCTCGGAGTTTAAAACTATTTTGACAAACTATAAGCCTAAAAGCAAATAAGACTTTCGCAGTCCTCCAAGTAGCAGAATCAAACTTCATAAAACTTCCCCCCTATGCTTTGCATATGCCTAACCAACACGCTTACTCATTTTAGATTCCCCACACAACTGGATACCAAGATGAATCCACTATAGATGGAACTGGGATAAATCCGCCTCTTCTTGTGATTGCTCCTTTTCGTAGCAGAGACACACTAAGCTCCTCATAGCTAATTTGGGCTATGAAAAATAATAAGCTTTTAACAGAAAATCTGTTATTTACGCATAACAGAATCCCTAAGCCTGTTATACTCTTTTCTGACCCGTTCGAATTCCTCTGAAATATCCCTTCCATGTTGCCTACTACGGTGAATTGGACCCACCTTATATCCTGGAACACCCACCTTATATCCTGGAACATCCACATGCAAACTTACATTCACGTGTTTTTTACTCTGATTAACAATTATGTGAAACTTTCCATGTTTCCACTCTGACCGATTAGGTTCTTTGTGCTTACGGTAGCCTAAACCCTCTAGAGCCTTAATGAACGTTGGAAGATGAACACACATCCGCTTACGCATCACTAAACTTCCTTTATGGATGCAACTATTTCGTTTCCGTTATGATCACCAACCCTTTTTGAACAGACTCTATTATTTCTTTGCCCGCCATCTCCAAATCTTTAATCCATGTTGAAAGCCACTGCCTTTTAATATGCCGTTTAGATCTGTAGCCTTCGCATTCGCTCCATGGAACATCAACGTAGTAAGCATGAACCAACCCTTCCTTGTCGAGATAAGTTGTGTATGGAAACTTTCTACAAGTCACGGGCCTACTGGAGTAAATACCGCAGAGATTATCTTCAGTAACGAATTGACATAGATGAGGTAAAAACACGCTTTTCTCATTTTCATCTTTAAACCTTTTTAGGTAACATCCTGTGTACTGAACCTTGACCGGAGGCAGCGCAAGTAAAGGATAAACCTCTTTCCCTTCAGTTGTAGACGCAAAAATACACTGTTCAATAAACTTGCTTTGAGACACCTTAAAATGTTTAGCAAGCCTTTCAATATCACCAAAAGTAAGCATTAAAGCGTTATACCTTTGCCCACGACAGCACCTACCACACCTTCTACATTTAAAGAGCAGGTAGTTCTCGCCGTCGTATGGAATGTGGAATACCATGTTTCCAATCTTAACTGGGGCATCACGGAGGCGGTCACGCTTGGTTTCAAGCCATCTACTTAACAGGTTTTTCAACTAAGGGCACCGTCCAAATTCCTTCTACCCTACGCCAATGACCATCCATTTCCCTAACTTTTTTGTGAATCAGTTTCCAAATTGTATTGGGAGTATACCGTAATTTAGGCTTAATTATGGCAGTAGGCCTCCCCTTTTCCTTATAAATTTCCAGATAACGCTCAACTTGTTTAGCGTCACCTAAAGCTTCCGACAAGATTACTTCGCAGTCCAAGATGGTTTGAGGTTTAACCTTCACTGTCATACTAATCCACACATAATATCATAAAGAAAACAAAAACTACTATGATTAAGACTGGGATTCCAATCATAAAAAACAAGATAACCCCTACAATCTGTAGCCAAGTCATCGACAAAGTTTCACCTATGGCGGTACTCAGCCAAGGGATTATAATTGCAAATAAAGTGTAAAACCACCAAATGATGTAAGCCAGAGGTAGCAGAGCTAAAAGTCTACCCCACTCCATTTTCCTCTCTCCATTCTGGATATTTAGGCAAATCAGCGTGTCTTAACCCTTTTTCGAGGATATCTCTTGTTGGAACCTTGTATGCCTTACCCGTTACGGCGTCCACAACTTTTTTGTATTCTCCGAATATGTTCACTAACTGAACAATTAGTTTTTTGTGACATTCCTCTGAGCATGTATAGAGCCTTCCACGTGTGAAGGGGTTTCCGCATACGATACAGAAGCGTTGAATATTTGCGCTAATGAGTGTATCTCTAAACATACCTTAACCTATTACCCCTTAAAAATAAAAAGGTTACTGTTATCAAGACATAACAGAAAACTATAAATAAATATTCAGCAATAAACAACCATTGTGATAAGTATGAGTTTACACAGTATCGTTGACGCTATTAAGAGCATAATCAGCTACCTTAAAGCCAACACCGTCTTATGGGGTATCCAAATGGTCTTTGACATCGTTGTTGTTGCTTTAATTCTGAGGTAAAAACAATGGTCGGAGTAAAGAAATTTATTGTGGACAAATCTAACATTTCTGAAGTTGGCCAGAAACTTCTCGAAGAGTACCACAATATCAGCATCTTTAGTGCAGGTACTGAGGAACATGAAAAGGCAGGATTATCTGCTGGTAAAGTTCTGATTAGGGCTTGGAATAAAAGGAAAGAGGTGATGGAATGAAGATTCAGCGACTATTTATCCCAATGTTTAACACTTTCGTATCAATAGAGGGCTTAGAAGGGACTGAAGAAGATATTCGAAAACTTTTTGCACCATACGCAACTAAGGAACAACCACGTCTAGATTGCGAGTTCGTCATAAAATGTACTGATTACCCTGACAGATGCGTGAATTGTGCAAACAACAAGGCAAAATCTTACTTCTCACCGAAGTCTTAGTGTTATGTGGGGATAACAGAAATGAATGTTGAAAAGGAAGTTAAGGTCGACGCGTCGGTAAGCTTCGATTTGGACATACTCCAAAAGTTGAGCGAATCCGAAAGCCCCCATCACCTTATAGGAATGACCACGCCTGACGGATTACCCTGCATAATCGCCAAAGTCAGAGTTCACAAAAACGACGAAAGCATCATAGAAATAGAATTTCAAAGCCCTCTAGGGCCAATCAGCTTTCTAATACCAAAAGAAAACCTTGAAAAATTGACTGCAACAGCAAAAGAAGTTGAGGAAGTTCAAGGCGTTATTGAACCATAAGGGAAGGGGTTATGTGTGGCTGAGACGACTTTCATCAAACTAGAAACAGCGGATGGAAAACCCTATCGGTCCACATTATCCTATGAAGAGCTCCTTGAAAAGCTACAGCGTATAGAAGGCACTCTGCATAACCTTGGAAATAGAATATTTGTTCTGGAAGAACCACTAAGAAAAAAATCAATTATAGAAATTCTCAAGCGAGACGGAACACGTTCATATCGTTTTCTTCAAAGAAACGCTTGGAATTTTCAATCTTCAGACTTGCGTGAACTCATAAATGAGGGTAAAGTTGTAGAGACCAAGCATGGGCATGTTTCAATGTATTCGTTGAGTAGAAGTTCTGTTATGGAGATATAACATCCATGGGAAAAACTAATGTTGAGTACGCTGATGAGCAGGTCACCGTGTACCCAAGTCCATGTCCATTTAAATGTCGCTATTGTTGGTCCAGTCAACCAATTTGGGTATATAGAACAAGAAATGCTAATCCACTTATGGAAGCCATGCGATTAATAAACTTCAAGGAACCTAAAAAGGTCGTAATAAGTTTCACCACTGACCCCTACCAACCAAAAGAAAGCGTTGAACATTTGACAAGAAGGACCGTACAAACTCTTGCCACAATGACTAGACATCAGATAATGGTTCTCACAAAGAGCCCTCTCGTAGAAGAGGATTTCGAACTTTTCTCTGAGTGGCAAGGAGAATATGAAGCAAACATTTGGATTGGGACAACATTAACATCAGTCATAGGTATCCCATGGCATGAACCACTAGCTTCTCCAAACCCTGTTAGAATAAAAATTCTGGAAAACGCTCACTCAATAGGATTAGATACATGGGCTAGTATTGAACCTTGGATTCCCAGAGTAACTTATCCAGAGCAGATTGTTGAAGCTACAAAAGACTTTGTTGACTGGTACGTTATTGGAAAGCTAAATTATCCGAAACGTTTTGGGTATGTAATTCCCAAAGGTTTCTACAAACAAGAACTCCCTCTGGTTTTAGACTTTTTCAAAAAGTCTGGAGTGAAGTTCTTAATTAAAAAGGAACTACTCAAGGAGATTGAAGAAAATTGAGCTTTGAGATCGGTCAAGTTTTAGAAACACAAGAGCCACTCGCCTTAGACATTGCAAACGTCATTACAGGAAGAACCTTTCTTGCCTCAATAACGCGGTGGGGCAAATGCTTACATGAAGACACACTTATTGCCCTTCCAAATGGAAATCTTAAGAGCATTCGAAATATCATTGAATCAAATGAAAGCCGTGTTTGCTCAAAGGGAGGTACGGAGATTCAACATGGGAGAATAACACATTACTTCAATGAAGACAAAATCACTGATTTTATTCGTATAGAACCAAGTTTAGGTTCTTGGCTTGAGTGTAGTGTTAATCACCATATATTGACGAGAAATGGCATGAAAGCAGCTTCGGAATTATCGGCAAAGGACAGAATTGCTATTGTTCCATTAGAGGGTCATTTTGGTAGCTTAGTATTGCCTTCTCATGAGCTAAAGCTTTTAGGATATTTAATAGCGGAAGGAAGTTTATCAAAAGGAATAGGCTTTACGAACACAAATGAAGCTATAGTCAGCGATTTCCTTGACGCTCTTAACAAATTTGACCCAACATTGAGAACAAAAAAGAGTGGTGCAACAATTTGGATTTCAAGTGGCAAAAAATCAGGGAGTTCTTATCGCAATAAACTTCTTCAATGGCTAATATATCTTGGCTTGTACCCTTCCAAATCTCGAACCAAAAGAATACCTGATGTTGTTTTGCAACAGTCTAAAGAAGGTTTGGCACTATTTTTAAACAGATTATTTGCTGGTGATAGTTCTTGTTCAATCTATTGGCGTGGGAAAAGGTCTCATTATAGCACTGTTAAAATCGAATATGGCACATGCTCTAAGATTTTAGCATCCCAGCTTTCCATGGTTCTAATGAGATTTGGGGTCTTCTCATGTGTTTACCGAACTGAAAAGGCAGGGCATCCTTATTGGAGACTTTCAATACACCGTGTAGATTCAGTAAGGAATTTTCTTACAAACATCGGTATCTTCGGAAAGGAAACAAACAATGCCTGGGAATTTACCTACAATAAGAAACCATCATCAAATAATAAACTTGACCGAGATAATGAAATAGCTTGGGTTCCAATTCGAAAGATTGAAAAAATAGACTCTCCACATCGAGTATATGATCTCTCGGTTGAACCTTTTAATAATTACATTGCAAATGGTATTATTGTTCACAATTCTTGGACAGCGCGAAAGATAACTGAAGAATGCTTTGGTCATGCTGGAATAATCATTCTTGACACGGAGGGAGAATATTGCAGCTTAAGGGAAAAGTATCCTGTGATGATAGTTGGCAAAGACATTCCAATACAGATAGAGACTGCTGAGTTCATAGCTGAAAAGGTTTTGGAAACTAACATTTCCGTAATAATTGACTTGTCAATGACTGAAGTTGAGCTGGGCAAAGAGTATGTCGACAAATTCCTTCGCAGATTCTTTTTCTTACAAACCACGGCGAAGAAACCATATCTTCTTGTTATCGAAGAAGCCGATGAATATGCGGGGGAGCGTGGAATTACAACTTCAACATGTGTTGAAATACTTAGAAACATCACTAAGAAGGGGGGAAAGAGAGGTATCGGTATTCTCCTAGTCTCCCACAGGCCGGCTTGGGTTTCTAAAGGAGTCCTGTCGCAATGTACTAATAAAGCCGTGGGCAAAATCGAGTGGCCCGCCGACCTCGAGGTTCTTGAAAAATACACGCGGATACCACACGCTTTCGTTGAGAAGTTTCCAAGCTTAGGAAAGGGAGAGTTTTGCTTTGCAGGAGACTGGGTGAAAGAACCAGTTTTTGTAAAGGTTGGACAAGTCAGAACTACGCATTTAGGAGCTACACCGGACGTTATTCCGCCTTCACCGAAAGAGTTGAGAGGCGTTATTGAAGGCTTGCAAAGGCTTCTTCCAGAAGTGATTGAAAAGGTTAAGCCTACTGTTGTTCCCATCGCGGAGATGGAAGCGAAACTAAAAGGTGAGCTTGAAAAGAAGTACAGAGAGAGAATTGAGGCTATACAGCGCACTGCTGAAGAAAAGGCTGAGAGAAAATTCAAGACTAAAATTGACCAGCTACAAACCCATATTGAAAGTCTATCACGTTCACAGGCTCTTCAGCTAGTAGCCCCAATCACAGACGTCTTGGAGCATCCAATAGTTCGCACACGCATGCTGGAGTTACCAGAGAAGGCCCGCGATTTACTCATCAAAATCGAACGTGAACCTAGATTAACAAGAGAACAGCTTGCAGCCTTCCTCACCACATCAAAGGATACTGTGTCAGGTCTAGTCGACAAGATTAACCGTGTTTTCCATGCAACCGCAATCATAAGCGACGGTAAACCTGTACGCTATAAGTCTATGCTGAAGCGTCTCTTCATAACAGATGTGGCTAAAAGAGAAATCGAAGAAATAGAGCACCTTCAAGCAGAAGCGCAAGAGGAACGGAGAAGACGCGAAGAAGCTGAAACCCTGCTACGTCAGACCAAAGAACGCTACAAAGGTCTAGAAGAATTCTATTTAAAACATAAAACAGATATTGAGAACCTTCCGAACTTAGAAGTAAAAATCCGCGACTTAAAGTCGCAAAATCAAACCTTAACTGAAACCCTTAAAAAACAGGCAGACCTTTTTGGTCCATTCCTAGATTTCTTTAGAGCAATTGTAAAAGAGGAAGTTTCCCAGGTTCAAATCTCGGCGACCGCACCAATAGACGATAAAAAGGTTGAAGCATTAATAGACCAAAAAATCAAAGAGAAATTACCAATGACTCATCTCCCACCCAGTGGGGTTATTCCAACTTCAGTTGAACTAGAACATAAAGTAACACATTTTGATTTCAAGAAGCCTGAGGAACACGTTAAAGCTGACAAAACAACACTCCAGGGACGCATAATCTACTTGGTCACCAAAGGTTTCTTTAACACACGCCACAACCGAAAAGAAGTGGTGACAGAACTATCCAACAATGGCTGGCTTCATGGCGATAAAGAAGTTGATGATGTTTTAGCGGACTTGTGTCAACTCGGAGTGTTCTACCGAAAAATTTCAACTGGAAATGTATTTTGGTACACGCTACAGCCGGAAGCCAAAGAACGAATCCACGAGTGAGGCTGAAGCATGCCATTAGTTTATGATTATAGAAAACGGAGGGTCATTAAGAAGCGTGGGCCAAGACGTAAAAAAGAGGAGAAAGGGGAGCAGACAAAGCTTGATTGAAAAGAAAGGAGATAACAGAATGTTAAGGATAGACGAGAAAATTAAAAAGAATGTCAAGTGTTGTGCTTGCGGGGGATCACTGGAAGATAGTAGATTCATAAATGGTGTAGCATTGAACAAACTGGCGACGTGGAAACATCCAGTTTGGAGCAACATTCTAGTCCAAGATAAATATCCTGAATCTCGCGCTGTAGCAATCCTTTGTGACAAATGTATTGACCAGAAGAAAATCGCTAAGTTTGCCGTTGAATGGGATACCGAGCATAGTGTGATCACCTACCACGACATAAAACAACTCAAAGATTTGCCAGAAATCAAAGAAGAAGACATTCAAGAAGCTGAATCAAAACTTTACAAGTTTGGTGTTAGTGGGTAATAACAGAAAGAGTTGCGTAGTATAGTCCGGTCAAGTGTAGTGGTCTAATACTTTTTATGGTCAGTATTACATTCGATATGGTAAAAGATACGTGAGTATTATAACAGAATTAAACAAGGCGGGTGGCTGTTACGGTCATTAGCCTAGTCCTCGAGTCAGCCACAGTTGCAGCCCTCCTCTCGGCGAAATTACTGCCACGTGGCAGTATTCCGCATCTGGGTTTCACTCGGGCCAGTTGCCTCACGGATTGGTTACCGGTTCTTGGCGGGGGCTTTGCACCCCTCGGGCTTCCAGACGTGGGAAATCCCACATCGTAGATGTAGGGAATTTTTCCGTCCTGCCCTCTCTTTTTGCCCTTAGACCGTGGTCTCCTTTACGGACCCAGCCACCCTAAAGGTATGGCATGAATTGAAATAGGCTCGCTGAGAATTTAAGATTTACGCAAGAAGGTTCTGTTAACTCTTCGGGTGGCATGAAAGGCTGTTAAAAATCGGTGGTGCAGTGTGGAGTCGGCCTCTTTTTCCCAAAGCCTCATGAAGCCATGGAAAACGTCATTGACTCCAATTTTGGCAAATTTCATGGGCTAAACGTTACGGTCTTTAGCCTAATTCCACGCTTTCATCTGAACTTCTTTTAACCTGTCCGTGGAAACTATGGAGCCGTGCGTCCACATCATAGCGTCCTATGGTGGTCGGTCATGTCCACATCGCAACACTCAGTCTTGTCAGGCATTACTCACGCAGTTTCCGCTTAGCCCTTTACAAGGCGCAATCGTGAGATGAGCAGTTGATGTTCAGAGCATCTGAGAGCTTCCCTCAGTGACGTTTCGGCAGCCCAATCCGACTTTAGCGTGGCACTTCTATTCCCATTGCGTCATTCATCTGGTTCCCATGCTTGTCTGCGCAAGTACGTTCTAGACCTTCTCCGAACACGGAGTTTTGGGCAATTACTCTTTTCACCACCCGATATTTAACACTATCGCATACCACCCGACAAGTTAACAGAACCCGCAAGAAGAGGATAAACTCAAGTGGTCTGGAAGCAGCCAATGTTTAAACGCTCTCCACTTCATTCTTCCTTTTCTTCCGGTTCTTCTTCCTCTTTTTCCTCTTCTTCCTCAACCATGAGTTTTCACCTCGCTTATGCTCTGTCAGACCACACTTAAAACTTTCTCTTATACGTTAATAACAGAAACATTCTCTCTAGATATATTTATAGAAAAGCGGCGTACCTGCAAGAGGTTGAAAGTTAAGTGTGGCGAAGAATTCAGGGCTTCCCTTTTTAACTGGTGCGGTATATACACTCCTAACATTGTTTTCTTTCATCCTTTCTAGTGCCTTGTTTACCAGTAGTTCGCCGTATCCCTTTCTTCTAAACTCGTCCCATACATTAATAAACTCGATATAACCAATTCCTTCTCGGGGCATATAGTTATAAGTGATTGTCCCAATATGTCCCCACTCAAGTCTTCCAATACTTTCACCCGTTATTCCTGCCGTCACTGTGCAAACGAGAGTTTCTCTGGGCATATCTGGAACATATTTGACAAGATCTGGGTGAGGTTCCATAGTAACGCATTCTTTGTCGATTATTCTAACCCTTGCTAAAGCCATCTCAGATTGAAGAAAATGTCTTTGTCTCCATTCTCTAAATTTTCGCCTAAGTGGCCCTTCTCGTAACAAATTAATCCCTTTCTTAATTATGGATTTTCTGATTTAATGATTTTTCGATTTTGTTATCGTTAAATAACAGAATTTTCTATTAACACAGTCTCAGGCTTTTGACCTTCATACAGTTGCATTTCTTTTCTCAATCTTTCTGGGCAATTAGGACAGTCACTTGGATGCCAACTATCGTCGCCAACTGCCATATCTATCAGATACCAAAGACCGTTCTTTCCCATAGCAAAGTCAATTGACCAAAAGCCTTCCATCACCTCGGCAACTCTTTGCGAATACTCACTTAACACCTTGACCTCCTCTTCGGTTTCGGTGTTTAACTCCTTCAGAATTTGCTTCCAGTTTTTGGGTGGTTTATAGTCTCTTTGCCAAAACCGTATTGCATTCTCTATCCAGTAGTGGTGATGGCAGATTATATTTCCGTCTTTTATGAAATATCTTCTTTCTCTAGCTACAGGCATCCCTTCAAAAGCTTTAAATTTCCAGTCCAATTCTATGAATTCCCTCAACACGAAGGCGTAGATGGGCATTCCTAAAATGTCCGCCATAGCTGATTCTTCTATTAAATTGATGATTTGTCCGTGTAAATCTTCTGCTTTTTCAACATAACACGTTCGGTTCCAGTGATGTTTTCCAGAAAGCTGGTCGGTTCTGAGGAAGAGGGGGTTCTTGAAGTTGAAGGTAAGTATTTTTGCTACGCACTCTATTGTTTCCAATAAAGACTTCGGAAACTCTTGGGGTTTGTCGAGATATTTTATCAAATCTTCATTTACTTTCACAAATAATGTTGTTGGCATTGGAATGTTCAAGTTCTTAATCTTCGGAAACCAGTATAGCATACTATTCTTTCGATATTCCATTCTGTTATTCACCTAGAGGAAATATTCTGTTAAAAGGCGTTGTTGTTTGCCCAGTTCTGATTCCTGTTTACATTTTGGGAAATGTTCTTCTAGACAGTCTTCGCAAAAGTTGTTCTTGCAAATTGGGCATATAGGGTCTTCGTCGATCGCTTCTGCGCATGCAGCACATTTTGGAAGCCCACATTCTTCTTCGTGTTCGTCGATACAGCTCGGACAGAACTGACCAAAACAGTTCATGCAACCTTCCATCACGTCTGATGGATACTCAGTACCACATTCATCGCAGTATTCCATTTTTATATCTTCTTTCATTTCTGTTATTCCCCGATAACAAACTTATCTAATCTTATCGAAATTTTGCTCAGTCGCTTCTTCGCCATTTGACAGTATTGTGGGTTAATGTCTATGCCAATGTAGTTCCTTCCCAACTTCTTAGCAACAACCAACGTAGTGCCACTACCGCACATTGGGTCCAAAACTACTCCGTCTTTGGGGCAGCTGGAAAGAATAGGCTTAACGCATATTTCTTCAGGGTACACGGCGAAGTGGGCACCTTTAAACGGTTTAGTGTTAACCGACCAAAAATCGCCGGGATTAGAACCTGAGGGATGGCTTTCTATAACTTGTCCTTCATAATGTGTTGCTCTACCTATGGTAAGACTACTGCTATGATGCATACCTATCTTGATAGTGTCGTCTGGATTCTTCCCTAAGCAATGCGTTGAGTGGTTGTGCCAATAAGCGATTAGTTTCCTCCGTAAGTTGTCTTGAATACCTAGTTTGTCTAAGGCTAGTTCGAATCGAACTCTAGATTTTCTTTCATTTAACGCAAGACGCCTAAAATTTTGCTGATGATCTAAAGCGTATGCCTTTCCTTCCCATTCTTGAATTTCAACGTCCGTGACCTTAGAATAAATTTTCATAACTTCGTTCATGATGCCAGAAAAGTCTTCAACTATATCCCCCGGGTTCTTGCCTTTAATGTTGTATGCCTTCACGTGGAGAGGGTCTGTGTAGCTAAGGTTTCCAACGCGGTTAACAGCTAAGTCATGCTTGATCAGAACAACGTCGCCTGGATTCTTACCCTTGGGATGAGACAAGTCCATCGGTCTAGAAGAGTCTAATGCAAGGTATTGTTCTTTTTTAAGTCGCATTCTATGGGGGTTATTTCCTACATACGGCTCCTTGTTTGTTTGAAACACGTCGCCTGGATTCTTGCCTGAAGGATGATTATGTTTACCCTCTTTGGAGTCTAAGCCTCCGTATGCGTAATGTCCGCCGCTTCCCTTCGGAGCGAAATGCTCAATGTTTGTCTTGACACGCTCAGAGGTTACGTTTTCAAGATTCTTGCCTAAAAGAGGATGTTTAGGATTTTTGAAAGGAATCCAAGGGATGCATCTACCTACATGACTTTTGCCGTTTGGTTGTAATGATGGCTTACGCGCCTTGTTCCCAGAGGGGTGTAATAATTTTGACGCTTCACGGACCGCGTCCAAATCGTAGTAGTATTTGCGACCCTTGACAAAGTGGAAAATATGCTCGTACGTTTGTGTTAGGCGGTCTTTCACGCTTGACGGCATAGCATTAGGCTTATGCCAGATAATATCGTTGCGCAGTATCCAACCGTCTTCTATCAGACTGAAAGCAACACGCCAAGGGATCCCCATCAAACACTTAGGCTTATAATCAGTCGCTTTTGCTTGGGGGCTAGGTTTCTCATACAAGTTTCCTGCAACTTTTACTCTTCGGTAGTTCTGAAAGAGGGTTTTATCGCCTCTCCCGCAATGAGAGCCAGCGTAGGTGTCCCCGAGCACAATATACATGCTTCCAGCTTCTTTCAAAACACGATTGATTTCTCGGCAAATCATACGCATGTGCTCAACGTACATCTGCCATGAAGGTTCTAACCCAAGCTGTCCTTTCCAAGCACCACATTCGGTGCAGAAGCCAGCCTTTCCGTCATCGTACTTTTTGATGTAGGTTGTTGGCTTGTTTCCGTGGACATCTTCCTGTGCGCCTTTCAGAAAATTGCGGTTTTCATGCACAAGAGTCATTCGCTCTTCAATCCATTCATGGCTGCAGTCCTCCTCGCCACCCCATACTGTTTCTGTAGCCTCACCATAATTGCGAAGTCCATAGTAGGGCGGCGAAAATTGAACAAAATCAATGCTTTCCTCTGGCCACTCACGCATAACGTCAAGACAGTTTCCCTCTACAACTTGGTTGATGGGCAGACTCAAGGCAAGTTCACCTATTCAACTTCAATTACATAAGGTTTCTTTGCTTTGGCTTTTTCAGGTTTACCTTTAGTCCTCTTTCTGATTAAGCGATGATGAATTATGGGGTCTTCCCTGTGAACTAGGTAATACGTTCTACCGCAAATTGGACACGCCACAAGTAGCGACTTCTCCCTCTCTTCTTGAGTCATCCGCTTCTCACCGTAACTCAATTCATCCACTCCCAAATTATTATATGGTTTAAGTTTTTATTTTGTTCTGTTATTACAGCATAACAGAGTGGAGAAAATATGAGGTTACAAAAAACCCTATCTCGAATTGCTGTTATTAGTAAAAGGCGATGGATATATGGTAGGGGCTGGACGTATTGCAAAGACCATTATGTTCAAGGAGTACAAGTCCATCGTTTACCGTTCTTCTTATCGTTGCATGCTCATCTGGTCTTAGAAGAAAAGATTGAAGACCTTTGGAATATTTTTGGGGGAGCTTTCCGTGAACCTAAAATAATTCTACTTATTTATGACATCATCCACGGAGTTATTTGTGCGTATAACATGAAACAGATTCTAGAGTTTTGGAAAAACCGTAGTTAAGAGGTGAAATAACAGAATGGTCATCATTGAAATTCCGAAGGAAAAGGTTAAAGTTGCCAATAGAAAAATGACCGCGCAGTGCCATATTTGTTGGCAGAGAATTAAACCTAACGAAAAATACCTTGACGATGATTATTTCGGGTGGAAGACAACTGTTCATCTCAAATGTTGGTTAGAGTATCCATCTACTAAGGTTAAAAGTTCTGTTATACGTATAACACTATCGCAAAAGAACGTCTAGTTCCCAAGGCTTAGGTTTATCATGGAAAACCCAATCTCGAACCTTTGGAGACAGGGTGTCTCTTTCCCAAGCAGAATAGTATCCAAGCTCTCTAGCTTTTGTAGTATGTCTAAGACCCTTTGCGTGTAAAGTTACAACGATAAAACCACGTACATACCCCTTGAGACAGTTACCAGAGAAGGCCCGCGATTTACTCATCAAAATGTTACAACGATAAAACCACGTACATACCCCTTGAGACAATAACAGTAAGCGTTAGCGTATTAACTTATAAGCAAGAAAATTCGAATTTAGAATTGAGTGAACCATTATGGCCGAAAAACCGCTAAGCGGCTATAAGAGACTCTGGGCTTTCGTGTACATGATTTTGGCACTCGCAACTAACCTTCTCTATGTTGGCTACGTTACCATCCCCAAAGTCGTTGCTGGAACCATGGCTGCCGGTGACTATGTCCAATGGATTCTAGTCAACTTCTTCCTAATAATAATACTAGCAATACTTTTCTTCGCCAAAATGGTACTGATTGCCTTTGCCAAGGCAGAGACAAAAATATCCGAATAGCCTAGAAGTTAAAAGTGAAATCTTTTCCCCTTTTTTCTAATAGATACTCTCATTCTTTTTCTTGAACTAGCTTAGCCAATCCTTTAAGAACGACGATTTAAGATAGATATAGATACATTTACGAGGGAATGGTTTGAAAATCTCTCGGGATTATGTAGCTGGATTTTTTGATGGTGAGGGGTCAGTAAGACTAATAGAAGGAAAGCAAAGGTACAACTCTGTTCATAATATTGCCAAAGAATATCGTTGCTTACGTGTAGGGTTGATATGGACAAACACTAATTATGAAGTTATCGTAGCTATAAAGGAATTTTTAGGGGTCGGACGAATATGTTGCAGTAGTGGAACCAACATACGCCATGCTTCATGTTATAGACTATTTGTTCAAAATCATGAGGATTGCTTAAAAATTACCAATAAACTTATTCCTCTCACAATAGTCAAGAGAGAAAAGTTGGTTAAACTTGTGGAAGCAATAGAAAACTGGAGCTGGCGAGTCCCTAAAATCGATAAAGAGGTGCTGGAAAAATTGTATATTAAAGAACAACTTTTCCTCAAAGACATAGCAAAACGGTTAGGGTCAAAAAGGCAAACCATAGCTTGGTATTTAAAAAAATACAATATTCCGAAACGAAGCTATGGCGAGACCCTAAAGCTAAGATGGAGAAGAGCTATGTTTCTCAACAAGCTTTGCTAAACCTTTTAAGACGCATATTGTGGTAAAAAACTTCGCTCCAACAAACCCTACTAAAGCGTATATCCAAGCTCCAGGCATAGCCGTAACCAAGGCATAACTCCACTGAGGCCAAAACACCGCGAACAAGTCAACCAAAGTCAAAATAGCCGAAACAATAACAGCGTCACTCCAACTCATCGGCTTATTCGTCGACAAAGGATTGACCTTCATAGGGAAAACCAAATACTCTTTAAAGAACAACAAATATATAAAATTCTGGGTTAAGAGAATGGGGCGGATCAGAGAATGGGTAAGAAGAAAACTACAAGGTTCATCGCTTAACCCGCAAGCCGTGCTTCCTCCGGGCGTCTCGATGGAAGAGGCAATCAGAGTGACGGCTGAATCCCCTTGGGCGGTAGGTTGGGCCCAGGGAATTGCCCGAATGGCTGGATACGTTCTAGGAACACCCGAATACAATGAGCAAGTAAAACGTTTAAGCCACTTCGTGGCAGAAAGACTATGGAGAGGATAAATTGAGTATTAAAGAAGGTCCTTTTAGGCGTAGACTGAGGGAATGGCGAGAGAAAACGGGAAGCACTCAGACCGAGGAAGTAGTGCCTGAGAAGAGGTTCTATTATTGCGACAATCCTCTCCATCCTTATTCGGAGATAATCCAAGTTTTGACTTACGAAAGAGATCCCAAGTGCCCTATTTGTCTTAGAGTAATGACCTACGGGAGATATTGGAGGTAAGTGTTCTGCCCAAGTACAGGCTTATCTTCATGGATGGCTCCACAGAGGTTGTCGACGTTTTCGGCCCCTTCACAGCTTGGCTATCCGGCAAAGTTAGAGCTAGAGCAAAGAAAACCTACTTGTTAAATGTGGAAGAAATTCGTGGTTCTCATGGACATCTAGTATTAAAAAAGCCCGTAAGACTGTATTGTCCAAAATGCGGATATGAGAAAATTATAACAACGTGGATTGACGCAACCTCTATAGCTGACACAAGTTACAAGCTGGCAAAAGAAAGACGAGAGCTCGAATGTCCTAAATGTGGAACCCCATTACTCAGTGAGCCATGCATTCTTTATCCTCATGGATGGGAAGTATTGAAGGAAATTACTGAGGAGATTCGTGGTTCTCCAGTGGAAACAAAGGGGTCTTCGTTTTATAGTCAACTGCTTATTGAGGAAAGGGTCTCCGTTCCCGGTCCAGAGGTAAGACGAGCCCGTGTCTGAACAACAACTCGAACGCATAGTCGTGGAAGAATACACCCGAATTATAGACAAAGCCACGGAAATATACGGAGTTTTCACACCACCAAAAGTTTACATTCCAAAACTCTACGAAGAACAATGGAAAAAAGAGCTTCTCCCACCAGAAGACACAGCCAAATTCTACGGAACAGTATACTTCCCACCTGAAGGATCATTCTTCGTAATCAACACTTGGGCATTAACCAGAGAAATGGAAGTATTCGGAAAAGACCACGTAAAAGCAAAAATCCGAGAAACCCTCTGCCACGAACTCCCCCATGTCCTAAGGCAAGACTTACCAGAAGTGGAGATAAACGTGGAAGGGGAAAAGTTGCTTAGGAGCTTAGGGTATGGGTAAAAGCTGGAGCAAGTGGAACGATGAAGACATCGAAGTGTTGAAAGAACTCTGGCCGACTGCCCCTAAGGAGAGAATCGAAAAAGCTTTACCAAAACACTCTTGGAATGCTATTTACCAAATAGCTAGTAGACTTAAAATAAGGCGTAATCATCCTCCAAAAAAGACCCCGCGCTTATGCCCTTCGTCTGATTTAGCATATATTCTAGGTGTTCTTTATGGGGATGGTTATGTACGTAAAACGGCGGACCGTTACCCAGCCTATTGTATTGCGTTGCAATCGGTAGACCGTATGTTTGTAGAGTCATTTGCTTCTGCACTAAGAAGAATTGGTCTAAATCCATACATCTGCGGACCATATGGAAAAGTTTATTATACTTCCGCTACCTCGGTGGTATTCTTTAGGTGGTTTAAGTCATTAACTTTGGAAAAGGTTGAGATGACGCTGAATGGGAAGGAGGTTTTGATGAAAGCTTTTATCAGAGGACTCTATGAGTCTGAAGGAAGTACAGGCACTTATATAGCGAGAGAAAAGAGGAGGGGGTATTCTCATCAGATATGGAGAGTAGTTATATGTAACACCCATAGAGCCCTTCTAGAGATGGCTCAACGATTCTTGGATCGATTGAACTACAAATTTTTCCTGAGTAAAGGATCCATGAAGCATAGCAAGTGGCAAAAGAAACCAATATACTCTTTAAGGACCGACAGGAGGAATCAAGTTTTTCGTTTCCATGCGGAAATCCAACCTTGTATTAAACAGTGGAGGCAGAGAAACTTTTAAGGCTTCTATAGTAATAACTAATGAGGTTGTGTCGGGTTGATTGAAGGTCCAGTTAGGAAGTGGCTTAGAGAAAGGCGGGAAAGATGGGAAAGAAAATTCCGGGGAGAAAGTTCTCCAGTTTCGTATTTTGTGAGATATATAGACTTGACAACTGGTAAGACGCTCGACACAGTTCTGGAATCCAAGAGAGAAGCAAAAAAGCGAGAGTGGCTGGCAGGGGGTTATTCTCCATTTCTAGTTGAGAAAGGACTCCTTTTAGCAGACGAATGGGTAGCTAGCTTGGCCGAAACTTGGGCGCCTGAAATGCCTGAAATCCAGAAAGTCATCGTAGCAAAAAACTACGACAGAGCCTTAAACGTGGCTGACCGCTGGTTAAAAGCCATGATGGCGTGAATACATGGCTAAGTGGAAATGTAAGCTATGTGGAAAAATTGTGGAGTACAGAAGCGAACACCTTATAAAAGAACATCCTGAACTAGGAATTGAACGCTACTTCTTCATTGGAGTTGTAAGACATTTCGATATATTTCCAGAATAATTAATCTCTGAAAATCCATGTCAAACCAGTCAGCTTATGAATCTCCCTATGTAGCTCGTCAAAGTCCATACGCCCAGCACGATATTCTTCGAACCAGTCGGGATAATACTTTGAAGCCCACTCCAAAAACTGCTCTCGCGAAGCCCCTCTAATTATGTCACTGCTTTTCCGTTTCTTTGGGTTTAGTTTACATGTTCCACCGCAGACCGCCTTAAAAGCCAGTTCAAGGTTAACCCTATCTTCAAGCGAAAGCGAACACCCACAATGCCCACAAACGGCACTATGCCACCATCCACAGTGAGAACAATAACTTGCATCACTTATCTTGAAAGGCTGACCACATTGAAAGCAAAAATGCACACCCGTAGGCTTATCACTTCCACAATTCTCGTCAAAGGTCTTTTTCAACATCGAATAAACTAAGCCTTCCATAACTTCAACTCCCATCACTATGCTTAAATAATCTTCGGATATAACTCTAATTAACCGTCCGCGCGAACCTCCATCTGGAAGTCTTACATCCACTCAAACGCTCAAGCGAGCTAAACAACAACCAGTCACTTTTGTTTCTTTAGAATCGAAATGATCTTGTCGACTTCAGCTTTAGAGCGTTCCGTCAAAAGCCGAGCAACTTTACATGAGTCACGAACATCGCGACTGCCAAGTTCAGTCAAAATTTTCTGAGCTATATAAATAGCCAGATTCTCGCTTATACCTTCTCTTTCAGTCAACACGGAGACAGTTACCTCTTGAAACTCGTTGTCCGAGTAGTCTTTAAACCGTAAAAGTAAGAATCTACTCAGAAACTCCCTAGGCAAACGTGAAATATCGTTTGCCGCCGCCATCACCCATGTTTTAAGTCTAATCGTTCGATGACGCCTATACTTTGACTCAGACACTATACCACGTTCCATCAAACTAAGAAGGGCCGACAAGTTTTGAGCATCATCAATTTTGTCAATTTCGTCCAAAATCAGATATTTTGGGCGGTCATTAAATAAAATATCAAACACCCCAGCTTTCGAAAGAGCTGAGCCCAAGATGAATCGACTACGAGGAAGCCTCGACAATTCTTCTAATATTAAAGATTTTGCGCTACTTGGGCTTCCCCATAAAAGACAATGTACAGGTCGTTCTGCCTTTAAACTTCTGAATAAAATTTCCAACTTATCTGGATGCCCGATAATGGTCTTGAATAGGTCTAACGGCGCCTCTTCAACTACCTCCTGAACAAATGACCCCTCAAAGTCAGCCAGAGCCTTCTCTATTGCCCGAACATCTATGGTTCTATAGGCACAAAACTTGTTGCTTTTAAACACCACTTTCAAGATCCTCCGCACAACCAAGCTGTTTAAAGTCCTTGAGTCTCCGAATACCATACTCCACGAAAACCCGTCATACTCGTCTTTTGGAGGATGCCCCTTTTCCCATTCAACTATCGTCTCTAGAAGCTTCTTGATACTTCCATCTGAGTCGTGGGATAAAACTGTCAACGCATTACTGTAAACCTCTTCACTTGTAATCGTGGACATTTTCTCAATTAAGCTAGAGAAAAGTTCTATATAAGTTCTATCAGAACCCCCTACCCCCCTAAATAAATTGTGCAACATCAACGTATCCTTTAAATATGATAATTCACGAAAGCCATTTCAAGGTGAATGTTATGGCCGCTAGAACCCTGGCAGAAATGGTGGCAAAAGGCAAAAACAAAGCCACAGCCAAAGACACCAACGTCAAGGCAAGCTGGGCCGCAGCCAAAGAACGCTGCATCACCAACTACGCCAAAATGCCTTTCGGTCCAACAAGAAAGGCAAACCACGCCGCAGTCGTAAGGGCTGCAACCCACCGCACAGACTGGGACAAATGGGCCACAAATTGGCAAGCAAAGATGGCAGAATAGCCATCTAAACCTCCATACGTCACATCCCTATTTTTTCTGTTCATTGACTGTTATCTCAAAATAATCGTCGATTTCACCGTAAAGGATTTCGTCAGCAAAAGCCTCTAAAACCCTCTCCTTATCAGGCTTTTTTAGCCATTCACCAACCCAAGGCTTCTTCATCTTAACAACAGCCCTAAACTTAGCCTTTGGAAATTCCTGTGGGCGTCTTGGAGAGTTGGGTGTATGTGCCAAATGTATTTGCTTCTTCGCTGATTCCCCACGCTTCATCTAATCTCACCAAGCCTTTACCCGCTTTATCTCTAATTCTTAAGCAAGCTTTATTAATGGTTATGAAAGAAACTTATAGAACAAAGGTCTATGCAGAGTATCCAATCTAAAATTTCCTCATCCAACTCTCGAATTTTCTTTACATTTTTCTTTTTAACCATTTCCAGAACCTTAAATCTTGAACCTTAAATAAATATTATCCTCTGATAAACTTCCACAGAAGCCTCGGACTTCTCAATAACATCCATTTAGCAACCTTCCTTAAAACCTGACCAGAACTAGGCTCAAATGTCGGCTCACTCTTCCTAAGCTTCTTAATAATATTGTTCCAATCCCCATCAGACAAGGAAACCAAAACACGCTTAACACGGTAACGAAAAGCGTTTTCCCCTATTAAACTCCCTTTCCAATACTTGTCATAATTTTGAAGCCTATCTTCTAAAATGGCTTTAGCCGCCATCCGCCCAGAAATTATAGACTCAACAATACCACCACCGAAACTCGGGTCAATAGACGGGAGCGAATCGCCGACGAGAAGAGTATTCCCATAAACCCCAGTTTTCGGAGGCCTACACAAGGGAATCAATTTTGAAATTAACTCTTTATCCTCTAAATCATAAGCAACATTATAGGCAAAAAAGTCCAAAAGAGACCTCGGATTAGCCTTAAGACTAAGTGGAACACCTAAACCAATCCTACATTCGTTATTATCCTTAGGAAAGATCCAAGCATAGCCACTAGGTGAAAACTTCTTAAAATAAATGTCAATTCGGTCTCTCGGAAAAGAACTCCACTTAACAATCTTCTGCACACAATGCTCAATATCACTTGGCTCAGGCTGAGGATGGCCAAGCTGACTAGCCAAAGACGGAAAACCATCAGCCAAAACAAGAATATCAAAATCTGGAAGGTCAGCGAACGATTTAACATTCATCTCCAAAAGATCAGCTCCCAAATCCTCCGCTCGACTAATAAGCGACCGGTCAAAAGCATCACGCCTGAGAACATAACCAACCGGCGCATCACACTTAAAATCCCAAAAGTTCAAATCAGGCGAATAAATTCTAAAACAAGTTATCTTACACGCTATCAAACCCTCCGGAACATCAATCCCCGCCATTTTAAGCTTCGCAACACTAACCCCAGCAGCGCAACGAACAGGCTTCCGAGAAAAATTCCGGTCGATCAGTAGCACCTTAAAGTCAGGATTCTGAGAAAGAATCGAAATGGCAGTAGAACAACCCGCAGTCCCGGCACCCAAAATGATTACTCGCTTCATCAAGACAGACCTACAGAAAGTCTAATATCCACCTAAAACAAATAACTGTTTGGGGTGAAAAATTATTAGTGACGAGGAAGAAAAAGAAGAGTCTTCCAGAGAGAAGCCCGAAACTCTGGAGGAAAAGTTCGCTTATCTTCGTAAAGAAGGCGTGACAGACGATGAGATTGTTAGACAAATCTTCGAGGAAAACTTAAACGTAGATGTCGGTGAAATCTGCCGAATAACAGGTATGGACGCGCTAACAGTAGGCCGCATCAAAGGACAAGTCTCCCGATGGGCTAAAAAACCGCCTAAGATAGAAGAGGGGGAAGAAATACCAATGGAAAAGGAGAAAGCCGAATGGGATGGGGTTCCCCCTCTAGATAAGTCTGGCATGTCAATGAGAGAATATGTGGCTTTTTATGGAACGGTAGGTTTAGACCGATTAAAACGTGATAGGCTAGTTGAGTTTTTAACTGTCGCCCCAGGTATTGGAAAAAGGTCTGTTGCTTGGATCATGAAACAGTATGATATGGACCCTAACGTCCGCCGCGACCTAAACTCCCTAATGAGCTTGTTAACGTCTGCTGGAGTGAAGCAAGATGTTAGCTATCGCATCTGTTCTGCAATCGCTGCTCTTGAAGACGAGTTCAGTGACCTCTTGGCACAACCAAGACCTTGGGTCTATCCACTGAGACGCCCCGAGGATGCCAGATATCCGCCTTTTCCTAGTGGCTATCCACAAGCTCCGTCGAGGTTTGAGCCTTTTGCAAGGTACCCACCTCCACAGCCGTCTCAGGGTCCGTCATACTACGATTATGGCTATGGATATCCACCTTACCCATCATATACGCCTAGACCCGAGGAAATTGCTAGGCGCGTGGCCGAAGAACTTAGAAAAGAGACGCAGCAACAGCAGGCTCAAGCCCAAACTCAAGCTCAGCAGATTGTAACGATTACTGAGCCTTTAAGGGATGCCGAAGGAAAACTTATCTATGACAAGGACGGGAATCCAGTTTACAGAAAGGTAGTTGGTCCGTTAGGTCAAGCGGGCATGGTAAGCCAAGAAGACCCTGAATTGAGGTTTATGAGGAAGATGAAAGAGTGGAAAGATTTGACTAAGCCTGAAAGAGCCGAGTTGAGTGAAGACAGAATCAGAAACATCATCAGAGAGGAAACAACCAAAAAAGAGGAACCTATAACGAAAGAGGACGTAATGAAAGCTTCTGAACAGGCGGCGGCAAGTGTCTTGGCATCGAAAGAGGCTGAAGACAAAGAGGAGAAGCGCTTTGAACGGTTAGAACATGCCATACGAGAAAGTGGCAGTGCCAAAACTGTTGAGGGCTACCATGAGGATGCATACCGACTTCTCGGTCAAAGCTTACAAACCCTAGCGACCAGAGAACCTAAAACCGCAAAAGTAGTCACTGAATTTATGGAAAGGATTCTTTATGGGCAAGTTCCACCTTCCAAAGAAGTTCAGCCTGGTGCAAGAGAGTCAATTTTTGAGAAACTTTCAGAAAAATATGTTACTGAGGAATAGTCATGCAGTTGGTTATGATTCTTAGCGGGAAGGGAGGCGTAGGTAAATCTTTAGTGGCCTGTAACCTTGCTTATGGCTTATCTGAAGCCGGGAAAACGGTTGCCCTTTATGACATGGACCTAAGCAACCCCAATCTATCTGAAATGCTTGGAGTGAAAGATCAGGTTCGCATCAGTAAAGAGGAAACACCAGAGTTCCACCCGGTTTTACATGACGGTCTCGAGTTTTTCAGCATGGCAAACATCTGTGGAGATAAACCAGTCAGCATGGAAGGCGCCATGTACGGGCAAATCTTAAGGGATGTTCTTTCACAGCAGAAAAACTGGAAGGCTGAACTCGGAGTCTGCGATATGAGCGCAGGAATCCATGACACCTTCCTTGAGATAGTGAACGTTTTCGGAGAAAACCTGCTCGGAAGCATTGTAGTGTTTGTTCCCGCCCATGTGGAAAGTGCCAAGCGCCTTCTGAAACTACACCAAAACGAAGGTGTCCCAGTCCTAGGTATCGTAGAAAACTTTTCACACTTCAAATGCCCAAAATGCGAGGAAACCTACAACATTTTCGGTGAAGACTTGCTTTCAAGTCTTTCTGAAGAGTTTAAAGTCAAACCTTTAGGCAGCATTCCCTTAAGCATGGCAATACGCAATGCAGTATCGAACCAGAACCCCCTTTTGCCGCCACCCCTAGATGAACCAATTAACAATGCTGTTAAAGAGGTTTTAGAGGCTAAGCCTGTAGGCTTAAGCTTTGCAGAAAAGATAAAGGAGAAGCTGAAGGGCTTAGCCAGAGATGTCATTATAGACGTTCTCGCAGCGATCATTGAAATATCCAACAAGGAAGTTGACCTTAAAGCGTTGCAGGATCGCCACGGCTTCTCTGAAGGACGTATAGTTGAACTGGACATCACAGACGAAACACTTCGTAAAGTGAAGACACAAGTTTTCCTTCAATTGAAAGAAGGAACGTGGAGAGCTGTCAGAAACCCCAAAGTTGTCCACGACGAAGTTCGCGTGTGGGACAAAGGCTTTGTCTGGGCAGTTTTAGGCAGGAGAACAGACACAGGAGCAAACTATGACCTCTTTGATGCTTGGCTGTCAGGGAGAGCAAAATACTTCAGTTTACAGGCTGGAACACAAAGAGCCCTAAGGCTTGTACGCGACGTTTGGAACGAAGCCAGAAACACAGAAGGCTTCCAAAAGCTAAGACCTATTTTGGAGCGTGTTGCATAGTGACGGGGTTCTTGGGGAAAGTATTGGGAAGTAACGAGATCCGCGAGGATTTCAGAAGAAGAATAGACCAGCTACTGGATATAACACAGAAAATGCTTGAAACAGACAAAGAACATATAGAAACCTTAAAGGAGCATACTAGAGCATTAAAAGAGCTGCGTTTAACTCTGAAGGAACTGAAAGACAAGCTTTAGCTTGCTACTGGAACAATTTGGGCGAACAGGACTACTGGCATTGGAATAGCTAAGGCGTAGCCGCGAATAAACATGTACGTCATTGGCTCTAACGTGTAGGTCTTATAAAGACTCCACCTGAATTTTCCAATATCCACAGATTCCTTCGGAGAAACCGTAAAGTTCAAACCGAAATGAACCCATGACGACGCAAGACCCATCTTTTCAAATTCTCTATACCAGCTTGAAATGAAACCGTAAACCGCTCCAGACTTAACTTTCCGCGGCATATTGGTCACAAACTCTTTTATGAATCAATTTTCCTATTAGGTTTTGTGGTAACTTGGGTGTTATTGACTTCGTAAAGGTATCCAGACCGTCGCTACTTACCTTAGGATTACTTGCTAGTCTCGGCTTGCTAAATTGGGCAGCCTACTTATATACAGACATTACCAGAAGCGTACTTATTGCCTTACTCGTTTTCACCGTAAACTGGGCGTGGACCCTATATAACGAATTGATGGATAGAAAACTTGACAGAGTAAATAAACCGGGTAAACCTCTTCCATCTGGACAAGTTAATAGCTTAAGAGTTTACGAGATGATGGCTTTTCTGCTAGGCGTTTCCGTTTTCAGTAACATTTTTTTAGTCTTATTCTTTAATCCCATCTATGCTGTTGGGTTCATCGGGCACATAACCGCGTTTATCTATAATGTTGGAAGGAAAGACTTGTTTGGTAACATTTGTATGTCAACAACGTATGGATTAGCGTGCTTCATATCACTTTTTCCAAACTATCTGCTGTTCTGTTTAGCCTTTTTCTTGTTCACATTCGGACATAATATTATTCAACAGTTTATGGATTTGGAGGCTGAGAAAGCTGTTGGTATTATTACTGTTCCAATGCAGTTTAGTGACTTAGGAACTTGGATTCTCACGTGGACTTTGTTAATGGCCTCGTTCGTGTCATTTTTAGGGTTGTTTACTCAAACTTTTTACATACCTCTGTTAATATTTATAATAGCTAACGTGGGAACAGCGTTTTCGGCATACTCAATTATATGGGGAAAACATGGAAAAATAGGTAAGATAACGCTTAAGCTTGAAAGGATACTTTTACTCGTAGGATTCGCGTCTATGTTGCTGTTTTAGTTTCTTCCTTTTCTCCAGTAATTTCCCTCAGTCGCTTTCTGACTCTCGCTCTGAGATGAGTAGTGAACGACATGTTTTCTCCTCCCATAGCTTCGCTGAAAATCTCTCTTAGACTCATTTCAGAAAAGGGCTTAAGTAACTTAGACAGCTCTTCATAAAGCTTAACTAAGTCCTCTTTAGTCATTTTTGTAAAGTCAACTTGGATTCCCAGAAGGTCACAAAGTTTTATAGAGAGATCGTCCTTTGTCAATTTTGCTAGTTCAGACAACCCAATCACCCATCCAGTCGCCCAAGCAAATATCCATTCAATCCTTCCATCCTTTCTGTTATTACATATAAAGGAAAAAACTATAATAAGTTTGTCCTCCTTTAGTAGTTTTGGGTTTGTCATGTCCATCCGAGAAGCTTTAAGGGAGACGAAGAATAGGTTGAGGGATGTTGCCGACGAGGTTAGGTCCATGGTTGATGCAGTCAGACCTGAAGAACCGTTAATAAGCAAGACTAGGAGAATTTTTGGAAATCCAATTAGGAGACGCCTCGAGTGGCGAATCAACAAGCGTCGAACTAAAAGGGAGGATTAATATGCATATCAGCGAGGTTGAGGCTTTTCTAAGTCTTTCTAGGCTTCCAAGTCCGCAACACGTCTTTATTGTTAAGGAGACTGTTTGGCAAGAAGTTGACGGACAGGTTATATACCGTGGTCTTCAACCTAAGGAAAGAAGAGATGTTATTGTTTTAATGCCCCAAGCGATAGATGAGACGATACCCCACGAGATTGGACATTGTTTGGGTTTGAAGGAATTTGGGGCCACAGTTTTGGGAAAATTTTCTGCTTGGAGATATCAAGTTTTACGGCGTTATCCCAGCGTGCAAGGTTTTTTAGAGAAATCCATAAGGTATGAGAAGTGTTTTGGCTGTCGAGACTTCGCGAAGGCTCATCAGTACGGAACGGTAGAGCATTTTAGGCTTAAGCGATAAAGATACCGTAGCCCTCTGGCGAATTACGGGCAAAATGGAGAACTGGAGTACCGTCAAAAAAGACAGTAACTTCGTTTCCCATAAGTTTTGCAAACTCGTAGTGTGGTTTCCCCTGGTACTCGATTACTGCAATAACTGCGTCAACATCTCCGTTGAAAAGGAAAGCCCATAGTTCAGAATAGTAGCCATCTCGCCTTGTATAGCTTGTTATGAAGCTTGGACTAAGTGTAACCCCTTCTGTAATGTCCTGCACCTCAACCCGCTGTATATGACTGTAGTATTTTACTCGAAGCTTTCTTCTCATCCTAGGAACTAACAGACTAGCCATATCAATCCCAAAAGCTATTTACAGCCTAAGAGTATTTAAAATTAGAGGTTAAAATGAGCTTGCGGGAAAACTTGAGGAACTGGGCTAGAGAGCACCCAGTCGAAGCCGCCTTCGCTGGGGTTGTCACCGTCGCAGTTTTAGTGTATGCTTATGAAAGGTTTAGGTGGAGATGGGTGAGACCCCGCTAATAGGAGAAGTCATTATGTCAAGTCTCGAAGGCTTTAAAGCCCGAATTAACAACATAATCAGGGCAAATAAGTGGTGTAAAACTCCAAACGTGACCTTATTAGAAGCCTCGAAGAAAATTATTGAAGCCATAGATAAATGGAGAAGATGCCGTCCATCCAACGAAGTAACCAAGAGCATAATCGAATCCGTATTCTTTCTCTTAGCCACATGTAGCAACCTTGAAGAAAACAGTTCAGATTTAGACAAAACGCTAAGGCAAATATGCAAAGAAAAAAAGAACTACGATTTTAAGGAAGTCCCAGACGATCTAATATGGTCATTCATAATCTACGAGTCAGAACCCCACTTCCCCTATCGAAAGCCTGGAAAATGCGAAACTACGCCCTAGTCCCTAACGCCAACCAATGCACGGTAGTTTTGCCGAACGACTGAAACTCAAACCCCGTACTTGTAACATTTCTAATATGAACTGGCGTTACAGCCATATTTGACGGTATGCCCCATGCAGTATAAAGCGCAGGGAGAATCTGACCTAACCCGCTATTCACTACTACTTCTATATTGGCAGTATGAGCATTAACGGAAGCTTGAACTTTGTCCCTAAACTCACGTACGCTTTCATGTACAGCTCTTATATCATCTCTGGTCTTTTTTACCGCGTCGCTTATCTTATCGATGACCTCGTTTATTTTCTTCAGTATGTTTTCTTCTGTGAAAACCATAAGGTCGTTCAATCCATCAGTTAAGCCTGATATTGCCCATCCACATGCGAAGCGTCCAAGCGATTGTGGGATACGACCAATATATATGTCTGGAATGGTTATGTCGCGGATTGTAGGCAAGTCTACACGGGGAATAGTTATTGTTGGTGCCTTAACTTCGGGAATCGCGCCCTTTCTCCCTTCAGCAACTGCCACAACGTTAGGGTTACTTATCGCCCTTGGGAACGTAACTCTGTACCAGAATCCCGCTGTTTCACCATACGCTTTCCCATGCGCAAAAGCTGGGATTCGCACTAACTCGGCTATCTGACCTCTAACTGATTGGACAGGCTCATAATAGAATGCGGCTATCTCCTCAGCTCTGTGAGGAATTTCCTCCAGAACCGGTGTTTCAACGCCTGCACGCTTAAGTGGAGTTGCAATTCTCTCAGCAATTCTTCTCCTAATCGCCAAATTCCAGCACCAATAGATTTTTATTCTATTCCCAAATAAAGCATTTTGGGTGAAAACGTGTCCCGAAGAGTAATTGAGTTTAAAGCGCCTCCAGAAGCCTCTGAAGAAATGAAAGTTTCATACAGACGAGTTGTGGAAGAAGTAAAAACCAGAGCTCATATCAAAGTATAAAGACATAAGTTTTATATGGTAAGTCTGCAAATCATTCTTTTAGGTGAAGTTATGTCTGTTAGAGCTAACTTGCGAGATAGAATGGAAGCAACCAAGACGCTCGTCGACTTCTCTGTAACAAAGGAAGTGTGGGTAGACCTGAAAGGCAGATTCGGCAGAGACGTCCGCCCAACGACAATACCCGCTAAATACGGGCTGCCAGGAACCATTGGAGGCGTAGCAGGCACTCTACTTACCATTCCTGTAGCCCTCGTTGACAAGGCTGAAAAATGGTGGCAGGAGCAAGCCCGTATAACAAGGAGATGGGTGAAATAATGTCAGCGCAAGTGGTTGAAAGGACAAGGGCGAGAATCGAAAAGTGGAGAGGCAAAGCTCAAACTGAAACTCAAAGGGTTAGGGAATGTATTAAAAAGTACAAGGCTGGCGGAGCAAGTCTCAGCGGTGAAGGCCTAATTAAGGATATAAGAGAGAAAGGCTTAGTTCAAACCTTCCGAGAACGCAGAGAGGCATGGCGAGGACGCGCTGGTTCTTCCATCGGACAAAAAGAGTATAAGAAAGAAACAGCTCTTGAAGCGTCTGCAGGACAACTTAAGATTCAGAAGGGAAGAGTGGCAATCGAAGCTTAATCCTTACTTACCTCGATAGAGGCTCTAGCTTTCTCTTCAATCAGTCCTGCTCTCTTCAAAAGCTCTTCAAAAGCTAATTCCCTAGTTTCATAATTTTTGCAGAAAGTAAGCCATATTTCCTCTAGGTTCTGGTTCATCCAAATTTTAACGGTTGTTTTTCTGGAAGTAGTTGACTCGTAGTAGATATGTCTGCATTTTGGACATCGCTGTAACTTCCTTTTTTTCATGATAGACAATTTTGGTCAATAACCTTATTAAATTATCTTCTAGAGGATTGTTCTATTCGGAGGAAAATGTATGATTTCGTGGACTCAGGCGAAAGGAGATCATGCGGAAGCTGAAGCTACAGCTAAAGCCCTTGGCTTGACATATGAGAAGCTTACTGGATGGGACGCGCCAACAGAGGAGGCTTTCATAGGCTCTGAGCTTGACAAGTTCAGGAGAAGCTTTGAACGTCAATTCGTCATAGGCGTCAAAGAACGAGAAATCGTTGACCTCTATATGCGTCACAGAATCGAAATCCTTGTGGGATGCATGGTTGCGAAAGAACAGATGGCCAAAAGCTTCGACGGAGAACGCCCTGAAGCAGGCAAGTTCGGTATGGTTATGCCTAGAGCATCGTTCTTCGGTATAGGAGACAACTGGGACAGTGTTGCCGCTTTTTCAGTGGGTTCGCCTGTGAACTGGATTCACAGCGGAACAACCCTCATGGCCGGGACATCAGGCAACGCCATCAAAGTGGGCGAAAACGCCGTACACGTCATTATTGCTGTGGGAAGTCTCCATAAAAGTCCAAAGATAGAGTCCCACCGATTCGAGATTGACGGCAAACCCAAACCAGCTATTATAATGCCAGTCCCAACTGAATTCTCAGATTTCAGGACTAAAGAGCTTGATGTAGCCTTCATATGGAAGAAGAACACAACAATGCTAGGCAAGATTTTCATAGGAGACCAGCTTGGAGCAATTGCTTCAGGCGCTGACGTGCCATTCCTAGTGGGAGCAACCTTCGTTACAGAGGACGTTTTAAGGCTGCATGACCCAGCCACATTGCCTGGAACAGTTTACGATGTGGTTCTAACCACTTAAGGGGGCTTCCAACAATGACAGTTTTAGCCACCCTTAAGGATGGAAGAATCATTGCGAGTGGAAGTATTACACGTACACCTATAGCGGCGACCACGGCTACGGCTATATCGGCGACGATAAGCGACTTGAGAAAAGTTGAATCTATTCTCCAATGGAATCTGACCTCCGATGCGAACGTAAGCCTACACGTCTCAGGAACTTCGATCTCCGGTAATATAGTCGGTACAACGGTCTACGCAGCCTCAGGTACAACCGTAGGTGGAGATGCAATCGTAATCGGGTTCTAAAATAACTCATTTCCCCTCTTTTTTTAAACTCTTGGGTAATAAGTATGTACTCCATTTACACGCAGGATTTCATAACTTTGTTTGGCACAAAGATTACCTGTTTACTCCGCAGAGGCACGATAGACTTCAATGTAATTCAGGCTACTACGGTTGACGATAATTATAACCTTAAAGGAGTGTCGTTTAACGATGGAGATGTAGTTCTGGATTTAGGCGCATATATGGGAGGAGTAAGCCTGTTACTCGCCTCCATCAATAAGAATTTAACGGTTTATGCGTACGAACCATTGCCAGAGAATATTGAACTTTTGAATAGGAACATTAAATGGAATGGTTTTTCAAATGTATTTACACACCAACGCGCTATCAGCCATAAGAGGGGAAAGATGAAAATCTATTATTCAGACGCCGCTACGGAAAGTGGTCGAGTGCATCATTTTACAGGTGGACCAACCCCAAGTGGATCGACCCCAAGCTACGTTGAAGTCGACGCGACAACTCTTGAGGAAATCTTTTCAGAACACGATATTGAAAGATGTAAGTTAATAAAAATGAATATAGAGGGTAATGAATTAAATATTCTCAAAGACTGCCCATGTGATGTTCTTAAAAGAATAGATTATATTGTAGGTCAGCATCACGATGTCACCAGAAAAGAACTCCTGTTATGTACCAGAGGATTATTCGAGGATATACCTAATAAATTCAATACTGACATTAAATTGGGTGTATTCTGGTTTAAAAATGTGCAAGCTAAGACGGTCTAAGGTTATTTATCCAACTTTTTATTCTCTCGGCTTCCTCATCGAAGTCGACATCCCTTCTAAATTTGTCCACCGTGTTTTCGCACATTTCTCTATGGCGGTCTGGGTCTGAAAAATACCTTATTTTTTCAATGCTTTCATTTATTGTGGCAACATCTAGGTCTATGCAGTTTACTGAATCTTGAAACATGTCCTCCTTGACCAAAGTGTGGTTTTTACGGTTGTAACTACTCCTTATAATGCATGGTCTGCCACAAGCTAGAGCTGGTCGATCAACAAAACCTCCACAACCAGTAGGTTTAACATGCCACACAAACGCGGAGTCCTTAATGGCTTGAGGCATTAAATATCCGGGTATAATACCGTCTGCACAGAGTATTCCATGACTTTTAAAGTTGAAATCTGGCAGCGCCCTTTTAAATATGGTCCATAAATGATAGTCGGGAGTTAAATGTATGTTAGTGAGGAAACTTTTCACCACAGTATGGTTGATCGGTGGGGTGTAACAGTAGTCTTTATGGTGTTCAGGATGGTATTTTATGTAATTCACTCCTTGAGGCATTGAAGTGTTCAATGCTAACAAAACATTTCTGCAAACTCTAGGCTGGACAGCAGGGTTCCCTATTTGCATTATGTAGACAGTATTCGGTTTATATTTCCGAACCAACTCAGCGTACGCTGATTCGTTTAAATGATGCGTTGCTATTATAAAATCAAAATCCATACTCAAAAACTTGTCAAATGTAATTGCTTTCTGAACGTAGTATTCGCTGGCGACTTTCATAGGTATATAATAAACACCGTTAACCAACTGCACTTCACCATATCTCTGAATCGGCTCTTTATCTATGCCCCAAGTTACATTAGGCACTCCAAGAAACTGGTCAATAGTATCAGGTGCGTTTCCATAAGGCTCAGCAATCTTCCAAAACCCCTTATTAAACCATTCAAGCCCTATAGGTCTGAACAGATTCATCTCCAGTCTTTTCTCAAAAAGCAGATGTAAAGAATAGTACAGGTCTCCATGATGCCAATCACAAAAAATATTACTCATTCTTACCTTTTCACTGTCCTAACAATCCATACAATATCGTTTGTATTAGTTATCTCTTTGATTATAATCTCGAAGATAGCCTTGGCATCCGGTGCCCTAACTCCTGAAAAGCCTTCTCTGGTGAAAAAATCGATTGTATCAACGTCGAAGTGCCATTTATGGGTGGGGTCCGTCCACGACTGTCTACTTGTCCAACGGGGAGTTACTATCGTAACTTTTGCGTTGGGTTTGGCTACCCTCCACAATTCATTGAAGGCCCTAACTGGGTCTTCAACGTGTTCAATCATGTGTTTGGCCATAATCTCCTCAAACGAATCATCAGAGAAGGGCAGACACATTAAATCAGCCTTTATCACCTTGGAGTCAATAGGATATTTGTCGGCGTTTACCCAACCATTTAAAACCTCTTTTCCGCAACCTATGTTCAACTTTAAGGAACACAAGGGCTATTCTCCAGTACCTATAACCCGCTGAAAAAACTTTCGCCACTCTTCCTTAATCTTATGTTTTGAGAAAAGTTCTATTGCCTTCTCCCCAGCTGCACCGCTTATCCTTTTAGCGTAATCGTAGTCTTTAAGCATCAGTTTAACATATTCACGCAGTTCCCTTAAATTGTCAGATGTGAATCCGTTTACGCCGTTTTCTATGAAGTCAGCAACTTCTAAGTCGAAGCCCGCAAGCACTCTACCTATCGACACAATAGGCATCCCACAATTGTGAGCTAGTAATCCGTTGGCAAAATACACTCCAGTTCTTGTGCGGAGATTATAGACTTTAATATTGGTGGCATGGGTTTTACGGATTTTTCTAATCCTCTCAGGTTTAACCAATGAATTGCATCTATGAGTTCCATATCGGTTTCTGAGTACCCTGAGTAAGTGCTTGTCTGTAAACGTCTCTCTATCCACGCAAGCAGAATTAACATCTGATTTCGCTTTACGATAAGTCGGGTCGACAGTTTTTTGAATAGAGGGTAGAAGGTTAAGCCCTTGAGCATAAAGGTCCCTGCACGATGTTTCGCGTATGGTCTCGGTTTGTCTATATAAACCCCAGAAGAGGGGATTACGTTCTTCAGATATGTCAGCAAGGGAAGATATGTGTTGGACACACCCACGTAAGGATAATACTTCCTTTTCCCATGGGTAGACTTTTGACACCGAATTGACACAGTCCCCTCTCCATCTATCATCGCTGTTAAGTACCCCAGTTCGTACTCTGTTAGCGATATCGACTTCATTTTCAAGAAGGCTCCAAAAGGCATCTTGACTCCCAGTTTTCTCATTTTTGCACAAACGGCTGATCCAGTGTGACCAGTCATTTTCGCAATCTTTGATACATCGCTCCGCTTGTATTCGTTCAACAAGATCTGTAATTGGCGCGGAGTCCAAGTCTTTATTCCAGCCATAGGTGGTCGCGTATAGTGTGCTTCCTGCGTTTATATCCTTCGCCATTTTCCATCCTTCTATCGTGAGAAACGGATGGTTTGGGGTACATTCACATTCTAAGCCATTATCAGACTCAAGCCTGATTAATGGACCAGAATACTCACGTTCATACACCTGTAATACTTCAGGTGTTGCGACCCGGGTCTCCCCGGTAAAACACATGAATGCTTCTTGGAAAGCCATCGTGTATTGAGCTGGATGTGTTCCCGTGTAGAAGAAAACTCTGTTGTCTCTGTATGCTTGTTTCAGCTGTTCATACGTGAGTTTACCCCCCCACAGTTCGCCGACATCCTCATTTCCAGTTCCATAAAGTGTTCTCGGTAAACCTCTTGTCGCCTTCTCAAACAAGTAAAAATGCGTTGCGGGATCACGCTTTTTCATGCTCTGAGCCACTGTTATAACCTTCTCAACTTCGCCGTTCCAGTCTTTATATTCATCCTCATCTTTGTAGAAGCGTATCATAGCATCTTCCCCCGCGTATCCAGGTATTCTCCTTTCAAGTGGAGAATATCTCACAATCTTCAAGCCTTCACGTCTATATTTACGGAGAACGTTCTCCGTAGTTTGAATGCTCTGTCCAATGGACCTGAATATTACAATTTTCTTCTTGATATGTTCCCAGTTGAAGGGAAGCCATACCTGTATCCCTAAAATGTATATAGCATCGCACCAGTTAATCAGCTCATCAGGTATCACGCTGGTTCGCTCATAGTTCCAGACTAAGTTAGCAGCCAGCTTAGCCATTTCAGGATTATGGTAGATTCCTGGTAAAGCAGGTCTCGAATCGTCTCCAGAATTAGACGGGTTGTTATAGGCTCCCATTGCAACTATTTCATGACCTAATTCACTGAATAACTTAATGTCTTCATATTCGTTTATTGAGTGACACCCTAAATAGAGGATACGCACTCCTTTCACCTTTTGCTGGCAACCATTTCAAAACTTCCTAGACTCCTTTAGTTCTTTCAATAACTCTTCCCACTTTGGCATAACCACGGTCCAGTCGTAGTTCTTCACGGCAAAATCCCTCGCTTTTCTTCCATATTCCACTCTCAAATCCGGATTCTCATAAGCCTGCTCTAAACACTTCAACAGAGAGCTTAGGTTCGGCGGGCTAAACCGCTGGAGTGTGGGCACCCAACAGGGAATATCGACCCAAACTTCTTCGGGAACAGTGTCCACCAACCATCCATGGTCTTGAACAAGCTCCGTCATCGACGAGTTGTTGGTAGCTATTACTGGAATCCCGCAAGACATACTCTCAAGAATGCTCATTCCAAAACCTTCCCCGAGTGTTGCATTAACTGTAACGTCCGCACATGCGTAAAGCTCCGCAAGCTCCTCGTCCTCAACACTGTCGAGGATAGTATTGAATCTCGGCATCATTACCTTATGATGTATCCCAAGTTCCTCAGCGAAACCAATAAGGTCGTGGCCGCTGGGATACTGTGCGAAGTTTGTGAAAAGGTAAAGCATGGAATCATTATGCTTATCTAAGAATTTCTTGAAGGTCAACATTAAATGAGGAATACATTTACGTTCGCCCATGTTGGCTCCGACAAACAGAACAAAGAACGAGTCCTCTGGAATGCCCCACTTCTTCCTAAGTTCTGCTTTCTCATTTCTCGGTCTGAAAATGTTAGTGTCTATAGTATGTGGAATGTACTTCACCATGAAATCTGGAAAGTGTTTCAGAAGCTCGTTGTAGCCGAAGCGGCTATAGGCAACGATGAGGTCGGCGTTCATTAGATATCCAGCCCACTTTTGGGTAATTTTGGCATCAAATGGACAATATGCAGCCCAAGGAATTGAGGGCCTTCCAATAGCTGGAAGCACAAAGCTATCCCACAAACTTACTAGAACCTCAGGCCCGTATCGCTGGATGTAGTATTCGATAATTCCTCTATCTCCAACTTGACCCCAGCAAGGAAGAACTAGAAACCTGTTACCTTTTTCCGTATTAACCCAAAGCTTCTCTCCCCATGTGATAGTGGTTCCACGTCCGCCGATATTGACGACTTCATACCCCATATCGACGAGCCGCGAGCAGACTCCCAAAGTGATTTTGCCATACCCAGTAACGGCGGATGCAGGAGCCGAAAGCCACCCTACCCTCATATACTACCACACTCCTTTAGAAGTTTTGATACGACCTCGTCTAGACTTTTAAGGTTCCATTCTGCTTTAAGCTTTGCAAGTTTTTTCCATGTTTCAATTTCTACTTCCACGTGTCTTTTCTGTGTCAAGTTTGTCACACTTGCCTTTTATGTCGTGGAAGTCCTTATATAATTTTCTTCTAGAACTATCTTTCAGAAGAGAATGAGGTATTTAAATGAACGGTAAAGGCGTAAGCCCTATTATAGAGCGCTTTCTATTGCCAAACCATTTGCTTGCCCTAGAGTTTTCTGAAGGGTGGCTCTTTGGACGTGCTGTTCGAAGAAGAATAATGCATTACAAGCCTTATTCGTTGATTACCTCTGCGGGAGCCACTGTTGACATAGCTGCCACTTCTCATCAGGCAGAGCTGAGGCTTAGAGATCCCAGAAACCCAGATGTTGACATTCTATACTTGGACAAAACTACTGATAACGGCTTTCCATGGATTCTGCATGGTGGCATAGGCTGGAAACCCCACCAGATCTTTGTTTACCCCCGATTCCCAGAAGGCTCAAATATTCCGGGCAGATTTCCAAACATTGACCCCATCCAACCCAGCGCTGGAAACTTCACAGGCTATTATAGTGGAAGAGAATCCCCCTACGAGGAACCAACCGACTTCATCGAATATGTGATTCCTCCTGGTCAGCATGTGGGCCACGAGTTCTACAACCAAGACTCAAGAATACATAACCCCGTAGCCAACATACTCTTTGCCCTATACCACTTCCAACTCTTTAAGCCTACAATACCGGGCGTTGGACCCCACAACCGTATAATCCGAGACATAGCATTGCGACACGTTCCCTGCACCTTCTTAACAGTGGGCTTCACCAGCGCTCCATTGGACTTAGGCGCTACACTCATGAAAGACTGGGATGTTGTGCAAATATTGCTGGCTGAAGCTGAAACTTTAGAGGTGAGCTAAAATGGCTGACAAGATAACCCAAGAAGAGATACGTCAACGCCTACAAACGGACAGCGTCTTAATTGGCACTTCAAGGACGGCTTTAACAGGCGCGGTTGCAGAGAGAAAGATGCGCTACATAGTCTTGATTAGACTACACGGAGACGGAGTAGCAAGCCGAACTGTGGACATTGAGAAACTTGAGGAGGACGGAACAACCTACACCATGAAGTTCAACGACGTTCCAGTAGCCCCAGCAGATGTCAGAGAAATCCCAGAAAGTGACTGGGACATAGAAAAACCAATTCTTGTGCTTGAAGGCGGAGCAAGACCATACGGAATCGTAAGTGCTGGGGCAGGCGTAAACTGCACAATCGTGTATTGGGACAACGATATCTAAGCTTAGCTATCCTATGGTTTCCACTTGACACCAAAACGTCAAAGTTTCCCTTTTTCTTTAAATTTTCTGTATAGAAAACTTCATTAATTTTGTCGATTAATCTTATAACTTGTCTGAGCGTGAAAGTTTTCTCCCTTCTCCTAGGAGAGTTGCGCAATGAAGACAGATGAGAATACACACCCCTCGATTCCCTCTAGAAGTTTGTGTGTATTTTGTGTGTGTAGGGCTTTGAAACTGAGAGAAGCCTCTAAAAAGGGACAAGAGAGGCTTAATTTGGGCTTCTTTTGGGTTTTTGCACGACTTTGTTGATTTCAAGAAAGTTTTGTGTATAATATATAATATATAATAATTCAAGAAAAGAAGAAGAAAGGGAAGAAAAGAAGAAAAGGGATGATTCAAATGGGAAGGAAAAAAGTTAACCTCTTCATTGAAGAGAGACTTTGGGATAATTTTAAACGTTTAGCCTTTGAAAAACATGAGAATTTTCATGGAGCCTTAAGTGAGGAGCTGGAACAGGCACTTCAGTCTTGGCTCGCTCAACACACACAAAATACACACAAACAACTCGTAATAAACAAGGTTAATCCACAACCAAGAGTCTTCCAAGTTTTCACTCAGGTTAAGGAGTTTCTGAAAGAGCAGTACGGTTACGCCTCTTTAGTACAGGGGCAACAGGTTCCAAGGAAACACATCATTGAAGCTTTAATAAGCCTAAGGGGCTCTGACTATCGAACCGTCAATAAATGGATGGGTCTGCTCTCAAAGTTTAAGCTTATTAAATGGGTCGCTGGAGAGGTGTACGAGGTTCTGTGAACCTTTGTTGAAAGCTTTCGTGCTCTCTGACTTACGACGCAAAACCTAATAACTTCTGATATACACTAATAACAGAAAAAGGAGAAGAAAGAATGTCGAAGGTTGTTAAGTTTAGAATTGGGAAGGGAATTACACAGCGGGTTCTAGGAAGCGAAACAGAACACACACGCAAATATTTAGAATTAGTCATCAGACTACCAGAACAATTTACTGAAGAAGGCTTTCAAGAGGCCTTGTTAAGGGCGGAGTATATCTTGGACAGTTGGCTTGGGCAACCAGAAACACCACAAATTCCACAAAACATTAATCAACAGAAACCCAAATACTAATGAGGACTTTAAATGACTGTTCCTGCTGTTTGGGATATATCTATTCGAAACAGGCGCACTAATGTTTGGATTCACGCTAGCGAAGATGAGTGGTGTAAAAGACAGGAGATTGAACCAGGACGTGTCTGGAAATATGGCTTTGAATATTTTAAGCCTCCAACTCCAATGGGTATTAGACCAGACCGTGACTACGACGAACCCATTCTCAAAATCACCAAGACAAACCAATCCTTAGACATTCTAATAGAAGACTTCGGAGGAGTCTACACCGTCGACGTTTACATCTTCGGAGAACTTCTCTGGGCCGACGTAGGTGGTCCAACCCGCAGACACGTAGGCGCCATCAAAACCGTGGACATTCCCGCTGTTCCTCCACCGGTTCGTCCACCTCCTGTTAGACCACCAGTGATTCCAGAGGTTTTTGAACTCGGTGAAAGAACCATACGAACTCTAACGGAAGAAATAGCCAGCCGCTTAGCTGCTCGCCTCGTTCAACTTCCCAATCGCCTAGACAGAATTGAAATTGACACAAGCGTCACAGACTGGGTTAGCCTAAAGAAAACCGGAAAAATCAAACCAGCTGTAGCGTTAGGATTCTGGGTTGAAAGTATAGGCGGAGGCTTTGAATACAGAATAATCAGAAAAGAGTTCGGACCAACAAAACCCAGAACAGCTACGGCAGACGACAAATGGGACATAGAATTCGATGATTTATTAGTGAGAGGTCTGGGAACAACAGGCATCGGTGTCATACTCTATTGGTGGAGGGAATAGAATGCCCGGAATAAACGCTTCAAACGTAACTCCAAAACCCGCAGTCAACAAGGTTCTCAGAGGCTCTGTAACCCTAACAAGCGCGTATCAGACAGTTGGAAACTGCAAACGCACTATACCAAAAGGGAAAAAGTTTCAAACGACAAAAATTGTGGTATCCTGCCCGGAAGACTTCTACGCCAAAATCACGTTTGAAGGTACAGACGAAAGCATAGAATACTGTCAAATGGGAAAAGCCGTCCTAACAGACTGGTATCCGGTGGGAGACAAAATGTTCATAGGAGACGGGTCAAAAGAGCTTAACATTCAAGCCAAGTACGTTTCAGCCGCTGCAACTCTACACGCTGAAATCATAGGCGTAGAAGAAGAGGTGTAAGGTATGGCTGAACGTAGGCGAATTAAGGGTCCCATAACGGGCTATGAATACCAAATGGTAAACGCCATACTAGATTGGATTAGAGAATGGCGTGAAAGGTGGAGACAGCGACTCCAAAGACAGCTTAAACTGCGAGATGTCATTAAAACAACCACTAAAACTGAAAGCAAAACCAAAATCTACTCCAATATCGAAACCTATGAGATATTTGAGGATAAGGCTGGGGTCATAAAAGTTCGAGTTCACAGAAAAGCTGAGCGAGGTAGCTAATGGAACAAGTGGAGACGGAGGGAGGAGAGCATGTTGAGCCAGCCCCCTTACAAGTTGCCTTATTATATAAGATTCTTCAAGCACAACGCGAAACACTAGAATTTCTAAAAGAGCGTTCCCCTGAAGGCGTGGATTTTCCAATTTCTGAGCAAACGGTAACCGGCACCACAACTATAAACTTTATGAGAGAGTTTCCATACCGTAAAATTCGGAGCATAGACTTCTTCAACAAAGGCCCGGACACTGTTTATGTGCGGGTGAATGAGGAAAAAGAGTTTTCAATCGAGGATAAGGAACGTGTTACAACTTCAAAGCCTAAGGCTGAAATAGAATATGTCACATTACGGGTTTCAGCCGGGCAACAGGCTGTTCTAAGGCCATGGGGACACTATTGAGGTGGCTTAGAAACTTCCAATGTTAGTTTGATTTTTTCGCCTACGGGCGGGTTGCCCAATACTTTGTATTCGTCTTTTCCCATTCTGAAGACAACTGTTTTAACTGTTGGCGGTGCTGAGGCCTCATCAAACATTTCCATTGAAACGATCTCCTTAGACTCGAGTCTCACCGTTACAATAACATAGTTTTTTTCCATTTAAGATTCACCTAAAGAATAGTTAAAAGAATCTTCTATTAAAGAGTTTTCGGGATATATATGAGCAAATATGGTAGTGAACGTGAAGAGAGACTGCTTCAACAATTGTTAGATAGATACCAAAGTTTAGGGATTATAGTTTGGGGAGAAATCGAAGGAGCACCAGGCACGTATGCTAAAATCTTGGTGAAGTCTGACGGCACAGTGAAAGTTGAAGGCGTAGCAACTATTTCTGGAGATGTTGATGTAAGTAATAGATGGGCTAGGCAGTTAGGACAAGTTGATATCGCTCGTTATTTGGGTTCAGCGATGGGGGTTCTTAACCCTCTACATGGACAGTTTGTCTATGGCGGAGTAGTCATAGACCCTCGTAGTATTCGCGCACTTGTCAAAACTACTGATGAAGTGTATGCTGTTTTCAGAACTGATGCAGGTGTGGCTTACGATGCTAGAGACAGAAACTGGACGATAAGCGAAACCTTGACGGTTCAAGCCACCGACCTAGACATTAGAAACTTGGTTAAAACACAAGACGAAGTGTACAGTGTTCTGCGCACGGATGCTGGAGTAGTCTACGATGCGAGGGATAGAAGCTGGAACTTAGGCGCTAGTGATGTTCCAGACTTGTCTGACCGTCCACCCCGACTTGTTGGACGAGTCTACGGAAGCCAAGGCGCACAGCTTCTCCAACGAGCAACGACTCTAGAGTCAGTTGTTCAGCTTTCGCACCAAGGCTCCGAGTATGATGCTAGACAGATACGAGCCTTAACAAGCTCTGATGTGGTGGATGTTTCTAACGATTGGGCTAGGCAGTTGGGTCTAATTGATGTGTCGCGGGTTCTGGGAGCAGCATTGTCGGCTTCTAACCCTTTGATCGCTGGAATCTATGACCAATGGGGCAACAGAATGCCCAGCATGGACGCTGTTTCTCGAAGAGGGTTTATAACGGTTACAGATGGGGTTAACTCGATGCCGACAATGGACACGGCGGGACGTTCTGGTGTCATCAGAATTACTGACGGAACAGAAATCTTAAGCATCGACACGAGCAACAGGGCTGAGGTCACGCCGTACCAAGCTACTAGGTCAAATTTGAATGTGAAGTCCGAGCGAGACTCTGGAAGGACAGTTTTAGGTGGCACTTACAGTCCGAGTGGCGCTGGAATCCAGATTATTACTCCTAGTGGCAGTCTCACTCCGAAGGTGTACAGCGCAAGCTATGAGGGACTTACGGCTAACGCGCACACGTATCTGTACTTTGGAACCACTACCACTACCACAGCAAGACGCTTCATGGTGAGAAACACGGCAGGTCCAATAGCGCAGAGCTTTCCACATCCTATCTGTGGCAACGCTGGGGACGGAATCTATATTTATTCTAGTTTAGCGCAGAGTAGTATGCCTGTGGCGCTGGACTATGTGTTGGAGTGATTGAAAATGGGAATGTGGGCGGTGGACATAACTATTAAGCACTGTAAGCGAGACTTGACAGTGGCGCAGATCATTTCGTTCTGCAATTGGATCAACAGTTTCTTGACGGATTATGAAAATGAGGGGTCGAGTAGAGGTTGGACTTTTGCATGTACTGGCAAACTGCTAGAGATGGGTGATTTGGGAGAGGTAATGGTAAAAATTCGTTTAACATGGACAAAGGCTTCGTTTTCTGAGGCTCAGTTGACTGCTTGGAAAGCATGGATTAAAACAAAATGTTTGGATGCTCTTCCAAACGGCACAAACTGTACGCACAATTATGAGTGGACACGTTGACAAACCTAGATTTAGGAGCAACCATCTGGCTAAACATCACCAGAGAACTCCTCAGCTTCCACAAATACTTCTTTACACCATTAGACAAGATGCCCCAGTCTGCCCTCAAATGCTTCGCACATTTCAAACATACACATCCACCAGTTAAAATAGAGCTACCTCATAAAAGTCACAGTCACACGAGCGTGAGCGCAACAACCAGCACATCCACTCATGGACACGGACGAAGCTACACGGGAAATATAAGTTGCGGAAAATCAGGCGCACCAGCACACAGGCACAGTATAACTATAGCCGACGGCGGTAGCCACACTCATACAGCCACAGTCTATTTTGGCTCTGCCAATCTAGGCTCGCCGAACTGGTGGGAACACACGCACCCAATAACAGCCACAGTCAGCGACGGGGGTGAAAGTCACTATCACACATGTACTAGCCCT
>Ga0315310_10000177_pt1 | contig 43031 bp, 52 predicted proteins | sample TDP5_MG_FD_203630 | JGI IMG/M metagenome (GOLD analysis project Ga0315310, IMG submission 203630) | Freshwater sediment microbial communities from Lake Towuti, South Sulawesi, Indonesia - TDP5 | ecosystem: Environmental > Aquatic > Freshwater > Lake > Sediment | place: Indonesia: South Sulawesi...
TAAAGAAATTGTTCGAAAACAAGGGAGTCCAGACACTGACCATGGCAACATGTGAGGGACTATCATCTGACCTAGAAAAAGACACAAACGAGCTTTACAATGACAGAGAGAGTTGGGCACGATGGCTGAGAATTGTGCTACAGACCTGTACCGATCCTTGCATAATCGGTCTGGGCACCCACATTCTTTACGTTGGATCAAAGAAGACTGGAAGAAGCGCCCGCACACACAAAAGCCAACAAGTTCAAGCTAAAGTGTAAGCCCAGACCGCCCCAAGAATGAAACTACAGTTGCTTGAGATCACTAAGAAATTCATGCGCAAGTCATAAAAACTGAAGCCGCAAGAACAGCTTGTATGGTTCTGCCTGCGAAAGTTTTCGAGATAAAAGAGGAAGCCGACATCGAAATAATAGCTGGCAAACTAAAGCGCTTCCGAGAAGAAGAACTTTACGAAACCAAAGAGAAAGAGAAAATCACGCTAGTCACGGAAATCCTAGACCTGAAAATGGACGATGGCGCCCTTTCAGGCGTCTTCAGCAAAGACCTCATACGTCAACGCTTCTACAAGCGCGCGCTCGTTGAAACGCCGGTGACAGAGGAAGCACCATTTCGGATTAACCCATTTCAGAAGAGGCTTTTCCTCATCGTGCAAGGTCCATCCGTGGCTCGTGGCGTGAAGAAACTGCTGACGAACTCTGTAGCAAACAAACTCAGCAAGGTTCTTTTCATAACGCCACACGTAATCGTTGAGACAAGAATCTCACATGAAACCCTGAAAAGCCTTCATGAAGCAACTCCGCAGGCGACGAAACTCATATGGTTCGACCAAGTTGACATACCAGGCGTAGAAAAGCTCTGCTTAGCTGGGCCTGACATAGCAGACACGACACTGTACAAGGATTATTTGAAACATGGACAAATCTGGTACGTGGTCTTCGAAGCTCAAAAACAAGGAATAGTAGTCGGAATCACAAGAAACACGGTTGTCACCTCATTCAGCAAAAGCTCCACACAAGACTTCGTGAACTACATCCTAGAAGACCTGCTAAAACTGATCGAGTAATCCTTTTTCAAGAGCCTTAATGCATCTGTGAACAGGCAGCAAACTAGAGAATAGTGACATGAGCAGCGAACTGACGTTCAGAATCACCTTCATCTTGCTATGGATTGCCTTTCTTGCCATAAGCTTCGCCAGACGCCTTGATCAACTAGGTAGCCGATCAATACGAAAACGCTTTGAAGAAGCCTCAAAATGGGAAGGAAAGTCAAGGGTCGCGCTCCGAGCTGCATTAGCTCCTTTCTGGCTAATTGCCATCCTTCTGTACGTGCTCCACCCGGACTCGATAGCGCAGTTTTCGCTTCCATTCGAAACGTGGCTACGATGGATCGGAGTGGGTCTGGCAATCGGTTCATTTCCTCTATTCGCTTGGGCCATCCACGCTCTCGGAGAACAGTTTTCACCTCGCCTGCAAACGAAGGAGAAGCACAAACTAGTTACGAGCGGTCCATACTGCTGGATAAGGCACCCAATGTACACGGCAGAATTCGTGTTCTATTTCGGCCTTGCCGCAGAGGCAGCCAACGGGGTGGTTGCACTGGCAATGCTGATAGGGCCTGCTCTTCTTTATGCGCGAGTCACAAAGGAAGAGGCTATGCTAATCGAACGGTTTGGCGACGAATACCGTGCCTACATGCAGCGCACTGGGCGCTTCATACCCCGCCTTCGAAGATGAAATCGAATTCTCATTTCGCGTGCTTTGCGAGGAACCTCGCCCCTGTCCAGAGTTTCCCCTAGAAAGCCAAGATTTAAGAATCTATCTTTAAGTTAACGAAACTAAGGTGACAACCATGACTTTTGATGGCAAATCCGTGATCATAACAGGCGCCAGCGGAGGCATAGGAAGCGAAACCGCCCACATGTTTGCAGAAAGAGGCGCCAACATCACGGTAAACTACTATTCTTCCCCAGAAAAGGCAAGAAAAACCGCGCAAACGGTTCGCAGCTTAGGAGCCGAAGCCTTACCCTTCAAAGCGGATGTCTCAAACCCGAAGCAAGTATCCTTAATGATCAACGCCACCATTGACAAGTTCGGCAGAATCGACGTTCTAGTCAACAACGCAGCAAAACATCCCCCTCCACTCTTCGACTTTAACAAACCAGACTGGGAATATTGGAAAACAATGATGCACATCAACGTAATGGGCATCCTCATATGCTCCCACTTCGCTGCACCATACCTGAAGAAAACAAGCGGAAACATAGTCAACGTCGCCATGGACTACGACCCAGGAGGATTGGATTACACACTTACAAAAGCCGCTGGCACACCCCTAACACGCGGACTGGCTAGGAAACTCGCGCCCATAAGGGTCAACGCTGTATCCCCAGGCGCTGTCGACACATGGGGAATGAGCAAGGAAGAGAAGAAATACTACACAGAGAAAACTCTCCTACGAAGAGTCGGACAACCAATTGACATTGCCAGAGCTATAATTTTCCTAGCATCAGACGACGCCTCATACATCACAGGCGAAACTGTTCAGGTTGATGGCGGCAATCGACTACTAGAATAGCTTCACAAACAAATGTGAAATCATCCCGCGGCAAATCCTCAAAACAACAAGGATACAACTCGCTAACTGCAAAACCATTAACCCAAAGCCAACCTGCACCAGCCCGCCTGTTCAACCTTTACCTTACTAGTCGTTTCTCAGGCTTGCGGACAGGTTCTTCTCTCTCGAGCTGTTGAGGTTCTTTCCCAATTGGAGCCTGTTGTGGCTCTGGCTCTACAGGGGGGATGGGCACTCGCCGACGCTCTTTTGTTGACGGTTCTTTGTATAGTTCAACGAAACCACACTGTTGACAGTAGAGGGCATTTGCTCTGTCGCCCATCAGGTCACCCTGCTTAAGAATCCGAAAGTCTCCAGAAGTTGTTCCAGACTTCATTTCTCCACCACATTTCGGGCATCTGTAAGCGTGGCTTGCCGCCATGGCAGCTCCTCCTTTCCACCAAAATATAGATGTGCACGTTTAGTTTATTAAATGAGAAGGCCACTGCCAGCTCAAAGGGTTCAGATCTTGCTGTTTCAGGTAGAAGCCACCTAGCACCTAGGAGGCTCCCACAAAATCTGATATCCAAAAAATCCGCATGCAGCACAGAGAAAAATCATATATGCTCATAGGAGTATTAATTCCTAAAAACCACAGGGTGTCTGTTTTAAACTCAGCAGTCGATAGCAAACCTGAGGAAAGAGCAAGCTGCCTGATCGAAGACAGAAATTTTGAACGCAACAGAATACACGCAACCCACAACGACTCAGTTGGAGCCTAGGCATGAACACCAAAACTAACCGCCGCCTTCCCCTCTTGGAGACACTTCGGATAGAAGTCCTCTCCAACATCAATTCATGCTTCGAACTCTGGCAGGAGTTCAGCCCTCGAAAAACCCTTTTCGACGTCTGGGAATTTCGGTTAGCCTTTTACGAGGCTTACAAGTACAAGCCTTATTTTCTGTTGTTGAAGAACCAATCCGAGCATTTGGCTCTTCTGCCTCTTTGGTACGAAGACGATAAAATGAGATACTCTTGGTTTGGAGGCGATTGGCAAGAGGAAGTCGGGTTTTTCACTAAACATCCCAAATATATCCCATTCCTGCTTTCATCCGCACCTTCTCCCCTGCTACTGAACGCCATCTCCCAAGACTCAGCTGAACCCTTGAAAAGAAAGACAAGATTAGAAGTAGATGAACCAAAATACGTCCTAGCCTTAGACGAGTTCAAGGATCACAAAGACTATCTCATGACAATAAAGAAGAAAACAAGACAGAACCTTCGGAGGAACACGCGAAGAATCGAAGTGCAAAACCCGACGATAATAACTGACAATTTCTCAGACCTTGAACACTTAATACGCTTGAGCAAGGAAAGGTTCAAGCAGAAAAATGAAGAAACAGACTGGGAGGACCCAAGAAGAGCTGAAGCCTTTCGCCAAGTGATCAAACTGGCAGGAAAATCGTACAAAACAAGAATGATCTCCGTCCTGATCGACAACGAAATCGCAGGCGTCGATCTAATCGCCCTTTTCAACAGCTGCTACTACACCCTGCGATGCGGATACAACGTAAAGGATTTCCCCGGAATTGGAAGTTTCATCAATCTTTTGGAAATCGATGACGCCATAAAACTTGGAATGAAGAAAATCGATTTTCTACAGGACAACTACGAATGGAAGGATAAACTCTTTCACACAGTTCCGCTCTTCAGATACGAAAAATGAGCTAACCTGAACTGCACGACTGTCATCTTCCTTGAAAATCTGCCTTGATGAGACTCTCAAAGTGGATGGAACCAGCGCCTAAAGTGACCCCAACAGCTCCCAGCCTTCGATCAAAAGCACCAAGGCGAAAAGAATCAGAACGATTCCCAGAGCCCGAACTAGATGGGCATAGTAATTGCCCTTAACAAGCGCTTTCGATCTGTTCACGATGAGAAGCACGTAGAAGCCAACCAGAAAAAGACTAGGGCCTGACGCATGTGTAGTCAGGCTTCGCAGAATTGTTGGTCCCCCAACAGAAATCCAGAATACGTAAACGTGCGGGTTCAAGAAATTGGTGATGACAGCTCGCTTGAAAGCTTCCTTTTTCACAACCTTCGCCTCAAGCATGGGGGTCTTAACTCTCAAGTTTTCCAAACCCAAGTAAATCAGATAACAAGCACCAGAAATAGAAACGACACTGATGATCACATCATATCTCGCAAAATTCGACAAAACAACAAGCGTCAACACAATTACCGTTGAATCTGTAATCAACGGAGAGACTGCAACCTTAAATCCCTCTCTTACGCCAAACTTCAAAGTCTCAGAGATAACCAAAGCAACAAGCGGTCCAGGTGACACTCCCTGCACCAACCCCAGAATTGCGCCCAGAAACAGAAATTCAAGAGCCTCAGCCATGAACATAACTGCATGGGGATCGTACATATGAAACTAGCGCGTCAACAAAGCTAGAAAGAGGCGACGAGAGCTCGATGAAGACCCCCTTCGGATGGCTCGCCGACTTTGTGAAAAGGCAAGCCAGAAACTTCCGAGTCCTCCTTGTAAGAAAGCTGGCCTACAGCTTCCTTGGGAGATTGAGCAACCAGTATACCTCACTCTACGCGGTGGCTTTAGGCGCAGATATGATAGCTTTGGGAACGTTGAATAGCGTAGGGAGCGCAGTCAGCACAATAATATCCCTGCCCATCGGAAGGCTCGCAGACAGGTACAGCCTAAAGAAAATGATGCTCTTCGCCATGGTCTTAGAGATCTTAGTGCCCATAGCATTCGCCCTTTCCGGTAACTGGGTGATGCTAGTACCTGCCCTAGCACTCCTTCAGATGACCGGTTTCCGATCTCTCGCAGTCACGATTGAAAGCGTGTACATAGCCAGCTCTTTAAGAGCTGAGGACAGAGCAAGCGGGTTCGGGGTTGCAACAGTTCTCTCTACAATCGGGGGAACATTAGCGCCGATTGCAGCAGCCTACCTCGTCATAAGCTTCGGAGGGATTAAGGTCGAAGGAATACGGCCTCTCTTTCTGGTTCAGTTGGTAGGGCTCGTACCCCTAGCAGCCCTGATATACATAAATCTCACCGAAGTGGGCAAAGCTGAAGGTGAAGCAGGAAAGGGACTGAGAAACTTCCTGAGAGATTTCGGCACATTGTTCAAGGGTGCGAAGGGATTGAAACGCTTCATTTTTATGGAGTGCTTGAGTGCCTTTTCTATGGGCGGAGTATTCCCTTTTGCCATGGTCTTCGCCGTTGAAGTAAAAAAGGCCGATCCGCTAATCCTGGGATACATGGGCATGGCTGCAACGCTTGCAAACATGATTTTCGCAATTCCGATCGGAAGATTAGCCGACAGGATTGGAAGAAAGAAGACGTTGTACCTGATGCGTCCGATAATGTACGCTTCATACTTGCTAATAGCTTTCGCTCCAAACGCCTACTGGCTCATACTCGCTTGGGCTTTTCTCGGCTTTCCATGGGAGTGGATAATCTGGAGCGCCATGAGCATGGAGATGGTTGATGAAAGCAAAAGAGGAAGATGGGGCGGAATACTGATGCTCTTCAGAGGAATCGTGAGCATCCCAGCTCCCATCATAGGAGGCATACTATACCAAAAATTCAATCCTGCCATGCTGTTCCTAGTGCCGATCGCAATAGACCTCTTCCTAAAACTGCCAATCCTCTTCACCACACCAGAAACACTAGAACGACCTTGAGATCAAAAGCTGGTTTGTCAAGGAATAGAGTTGGCATCTGAGATTCCAAGAATAGAGAGAGAAAATACGAATGCTCATGTAGAATTCAACGCAGCTCTAGGCGTTCGCTATTCTCCAAATTGCCTTCTGCATTTCCTCGCCGTGTTTCATTCCGTAGTACAGACTTGCTAGCTTGCCGCCGAAAGGAATGGCGACTCGCTTGATAAACTTGAAGAGAAATCGGTTTGGAAATCTGTGCTCCAAGAAAGTGTTTCCCCAGATTCCGGCATTGTATTCCCAGCAACGGGTGAATATCTCCCATCTTGCCTTGGTGAGATTATTGAGTTCAGTTCCAGCCTTGTTCATCAACATGCAGTTCTCTAATGGAACGAAGAACAAAGGAACATAGAAAGCATTGTAGCCTTTCAAGTCGTCAACCAGCGATAGAGTCTCGAGAGCGTCTTCTTCGCGTTCGTCAGGCAAGCCGATAATCAGAGTGGCCAGAGGATACCAATCATTGTCATTCATTATTCCAAAGGACTGCTCGACAACTTGAGGCCACCCTTCAGGTTTAAGAGGAAGCATCTTCCCGGCCATGTACTTTCGCATGAGGCGAATACTGCCAGTTTCCAAACCGACCTCAGAGGCGATTATTGGTTTCTTCCCGTGCCAATACCAGTTGCGCTCAATCAAGACCTCAGCGACTTCCCTGACCATGCTTGGGTCAACAACAACGGGCGCCAAGGAAGTGTGAGATGGCTGAATGCGCCTAACTCCTGAAACTGCTGTCACACTCTTGACAAGATTTACGACAGCATCTCGGTTAGGGATGAAGCGCGGGTTCTTCGCACCATACAGGAACAGGTCCTCGGTCACTAGGGTAATGCTGTCACAGCCCTCACCGGTAGTTATCTCAACTTCCTTCACGATGTTTTCAAGGGGCACATCGCGCTTCTTCTGGATCGTAGGCGTGCAGAACTGGCAGTTTCTGCCGCAACCTCTGGAAACCTCAACGCACCCGTGGATCGCGGCGTGCCTAATGAACGGTACTTCATTATAATCAGTGTTGTTCTCAGTGCGCACAACCCGAGGCAAATGCTCTCCATTGACTGCCTTTCTGAAGACGTCGACAACGACGTCTTCTCCCTCACCGATCACTACACAATCCACATTGTAACTGTCAGTAGCCCTGCTCCTCTCAAGCTGCCAAGAACCAAAGCCTCCAACAATAATCTTAGGCTTGTACCTCTCAATGCTCCTGTGCTCAACGAGTTTCCTGAACTCGATGGCGTTCATTGACTCTCCGCCACCTACGATCGAAGAATAAGTCTTGCTGACGTAGCCCATTCCCGTTGGATCCATCGAGGATATTCCAACCACCTTTGTGTCCCCTCCGACAAACTCGTCAAGGTCCGAGGGATGGACTACGGCTACATCTGGCTCGCTAAAACCGCTTTTTAAGAGCAGGGCTTCGACTTTCCTAAGCCCATACGGCGCATACTTCGCCCTTCCGTCTCCGTTGTTCCTCTCAACTGGTGGATACAATGCTCTCCTTACAAACCACAGGGGAACCGGTCCCTTGGCAAAACCACTGGCGAAAGCGACAAATGGGTTATTGGCGAAATCACTCATCTCTGTAGCTGAGGCTGTCAGCACCACTTTTACGCCAGCGTTTTCCTGCATCTTTCCCTTAACCTTCGCTGTGAACTCAAAGCATTTCAGGAACCGACTTAAAATATCTATCGTCGGCGGCTAGACATCGCAATACTTACCTTTGACAAACTATAAGACTTTCTTTCTCGTCGAAATGCGGTTCTGAGAGATTCATGATGCTCATGCGCTAGAAGAATGATCTGGCTTTCTTTTTTCTCAGACTCCTCCTCTTCCGAAAGACATGCACTGAACCCAAACCGACAACAAGCAACACAACTGCGAAGACTGGCGTAGACAACAGACTCGTTGAAAGCTGCTGACTATAGACAGCGACGACTGCTGAATAGCCCAATAGAATAACCGAAGCGGCTACTGCAAGAGCTCCAAGCAGCAGAAAAAGAGCCGTGTTGAGGTTCTCTATGAATATGTCATCCTTGTCTTCTGTAGTTCCTGGAGACATGGCACACGCAGCCGTCTGCTTAAAAATGGTTAACTGCGCCGCAAGAAGGACATCTGATGGAAAGGTTCTGCAGTTGGGGTTTCTTTATTTTCATGGCTAAAATATAGTCGCATTTAGAGCATTTAACATCTTTATTTCCAACTCCAAGAATTGGAAGCACATTAGGCGCTGGAACCAGAATCGTGTCTTGTTCTCCAACTAAGCACAAGTCAAAGGATGGCAGTACGATACTGTTTGATAGTGCAAACTCGCCTTTCTTCAGCAAAACCGCCTTCATAGCTGATCTTTTAGGCAGGTTTTCTGATTCTTGCTTTTGCTCTTGCGCTTTCGGTTCTATTTCCACGACGGCATTCTCGATTGTCACGTTTGAACCCTAGATACTATCGAGTATTAATACATGATATAAAGAGCACTGTCCCTCTGTTCAACAAAGATACAACGTGATCCGGAACGTGTGAGCCAACAGGAACAGTAAGAATCATTAACGTGAACTTCGGGTAAGGGTTCAGGGGCGAACGTGAAAAAGAAAGCAAATGCACAAAGCGAGAAGCTACTTCTGATGGGAAGCAGTGCGTTCAAAGCCAGCGAATTGCCCGTTGAAGTAAAGGAAAGAATAGACAAAGCCATACAAAGCGGGATGAGGATGATCGTGGGTGAGGCTCCAGGCGCAAACAGGGTCTACCAGGACTACTTGAAGGCTAAAGGGTACAGAGATGTTGTCGTCGGACACGCAGTCAGATTAAGGTACAATGCAGGCAACTGGAAAACCGTGCAGTACGGAAATGACCTGAAGGAACGAGAGAGGAATATGATCCAAGACTGTGATTCCGCAATAGTCATATGGATGAACAACAGCGGCGTCATAGCTGAAAACCTTGAATTGTTGAAAAGACTGCGAAAGCCAACCTACTTATACGAATGCTTAAGCGAATCCAATCAAGTGAAAGCAGGCGAACTCGACGCCAAACGCACTTACGATCCTTTCTACTACATGAAAGAATACTATCGGAGGCAGAAGGCGGGTCGTCAGCAAATATAAACATCAACAGCCTCTGGGCAGGCCACACTTCTTGTAGCCCTAGATTCAAGTAGCGGGCGCCGATTTTGTTGATATTGCTTTCACGAATCCAGTCACAAGTCGAATAGTGTTGCTCAAATCGGCCACGTGCATGATCGACGCTGGCCCGTGAATGTATCTGCATGGAACCGAAACGGTTCCGCTTGGCACACCTGCTTTTGTCAAGTGAATCGCACCTGCATCGGTGCCGCCTAGAGGAACCTGCTTAAACTGAAAGGGAATCGCCTCGTCCCGTCCGACTTTGATCAACGTTCTGAGAACATGAGGATGAGTAAACGCTGTTCTGTCCATGATTGTGACCACAGGGCCTCCCTTGATCTTCGACGACACTCTGTCCGGCCTTGTTGTGGGAACGTCTGAGACAAATGTTCCTTCAAGCGCAAGTCCGAAATCTGGATCCACCTGCCAAGCTGCTGTCTTAGCGCCTCTTATTCCAAGTTCTTCCTGAACAGATCCAACAGCTACAACATTGTATGGTGAATTCTTCAATGCCTTGAACACTGCAGCTAGAACTGTGCATCCTGCTCTGTCGTCTAATGACTTGCCTCTATAATATCCGTCTCCCAGATCTGTGAATTCCACGTCGAAAACGCCCATTGTGCCCACGTCAACACCTTTCTCTCTTACTTGGTTAAGGCTGTCTGCGCCGATGTCAACGAACAAGTCTTCTTTGGGTATGATTTTAGCCAGTTCCTCAGGCGTCATGAGATGAGGCGGTTTCGTTCCGATTACTCCTTTGACAGGACCCTTGTCTCCTCGCAGAAGTATTCTCTGCCCGGGCATGACAATGTTGGTTATGCCTCCAATTGTGTCGAAACGCAGAAAGCCGTTCTCCTCAATAAAAGTAATTATGAAGCCTACCTCATCCATGTGAGCCGCAAGCATGACTTTAGGATACCCTTCCTTTCCATGATGATAGAACAATATATTTCCAAGTTTGTCAACACGCGTCTCATCAGCACAGGCTTCAAGGTTACTCCTGAGAATCTCAGCCACTTCCATTTCATTTCCTGAAGGTCCAAACGCATTAGACAATCTCTCAAGAAGCTTGATCTCCGCCGCCAAGCGTTTCACCGACCGAGCATTCACGCTCTCTCAGAAGTTAAGTTTTACTTGTCCCATCTCTGTCCCCGCGGCTCTACAAATACGTGTTCACTGTTCATATTTCGAATTCTGAAATGATTTATCTCGACCAGTTTGAAGATGAGAATAGTGAATGTGATATGCCAGCGTCGAAACTTGACAAGTATCTGAACATACTCGAAGTCTTGGTTGAGCGACCTCAAAGAATCGAAAAAATATCATCCAGAGTTCATATGGAGAAGAGCGAGCTTAAACGCCGCCTGCATTTTCTGGTATCAAACGGCGTCGTCGAAGAACGCGGAATGATGGACAATCGAACCGTCTACGCTCTCAATGACAGGGGCTTTGCAGTCTTCAAGGCACTCCGAGCATTCAAATACTTTGAGAAATTGAAGGAATCTCTGCCAGTCATTGTCGAAGCCCGTGAAATCGCCCCAATGCTATCCAGAACCTCGAGAATGTCGCGAGCAAAGTAAAATCCAGCTTGTACTAGTCTCTAACAGTTATTTCACAGCATAAAGATAATAGGGAGCAGTTGAAATCATCTAAAGCGGAACCTAGGCTGTTTGCGGCAACACCTGTTCTTCAGCCTTTGGCGCGTACATATTCACGGCTGGTTGTCTGCTCTTTAGACCGCCGTTCTTGCCGTAGAGTTTTGTCCTAATGACGAAGCACTCGTCCTTAAACTCGCACAATTGACAAGTACCCTCTGGAATCATCATGTCTTCGCAACTTAGCCACCAGAGTTTCATTAGGTGAAGCTCACGTCGGTTCAAGTCAATCCTCATCTTAGTCTTTCTCCCGGTTTTCTGCTTCTGCGATTTTTACACTCTTAGGCGCTGGTGTAATTTTCTGCTTTATGAAACCAGAATCCAGATTTTGGAAGCAGAGAGCGGCTGAGAGCAGAGTTTCAGGTCAGAGACCTGAGCAAGTAGTCGTTAACTTGCTCTAGAAAAGTCTCCTCTAAGCTAATGCCATAACGTTCAGCCAAAACGAAAACGCTGTAAAGCAGACTATTCAGTTCTTTGGCTAGCGTATCTTTGCTTTCGGGTTTCTCAGCGGGCTCCAATTCCTCTAAACCCTTGACAAGAGCCGCAACTCGTCCTGATTCTTCCAGCAAGTCAGTAACAACGACAAAAGGGTCGCAACCTTTGCCTATCTCGGCCTCCAACCTGCTGTTGATCTTATTGAAGATTTTCCATGAAACGTGTTGTGCACCCTGCAAGGTCATAGTCATGTTGATCATCCCAACAATGCAACGCTCTTCTGATAAGCGTTATATGCGTTGCCATTGATTCTTGTTACTCAAGAGGGTGAGTTTCGGTTTGAGCCTAGAAAAGCAGCCTCAGGAAATCGGTAAAGTCACGCATTTCTTCACTAAAATCAGCGTTGCCGTCGTCGAGTTGAAGGCTCCGCTCTCCGTAGGAGATAGGATACGCATCATGGGTCCAACCACAGATTTCGAACAAGACGTTGAGTCCATGCAGATTGAACATGAGAACGTCAAGACAGCTAAGGCAGGCCAAAGCATAGGCTTGAAAGTCAAGGATCATGTACGAGAAACCGACACTGTATACAAGCTTGTCTAATGCTCCATTTTTTTCTCAACGCTTTTTTTATCTTTCATAGTGGAATCATTTTATAGAGCATTGAAGCCGAAAGACTATTGAACAACCACGACGAACATGGTTTTTGGAGAGATTGGGAGTGAAATCAAAGGCTTTTGCGCTAGTGTTGATTCTTTTGGGCCTCTTCATTTCCTCAGCAATAGCAGTGAAAGCAGCGCCAACCGAAGTCACGGTCATTGTCAGATTCAAGGAGAGAATTGATCCGGATGCCATTGCGGCTGTTAATGGGCGGATTCTTAAAACCTACAAGAGGATACCTGCTGTTGCAGCCCAAGTTGATGTATCATCGATCGAGGTTCTGAAGACAAATTCACACATAGCTTATGTCGAAGCTGAGAAAGAGAGAAGGCTTCAGGGACAGCTGGATGAGGTTTTGGCGTACCCAGGTAACGTGCAGCCGCCTCAGACTTTACCTTGGGGTGTCGACCGCATAGACGCTGAAAAAGTATGGCGGAAAAATGAAGGTGAGGGCATCAATGTTGCAGTGATCGACACTGGAGTCGACCGAGATCACCCGGATTTAGTGGCGAATATTGAAGGTGTTTACTCAGCTGTGCCACCCGACGTTTACACCGTTGACGACCACTATGGACATGGGACGCATGTGGCTGGCACAATCGCGGCAGTTAATAACGAAATCGGAGTTGTCGGAGTCGGTCCGAAAATCGATTTATGGATAGTCAAAGCTTCTGCAGGCGGCATTCTGCTGATGAAGGATCTGCTGGAATCCTACGATTTCGTCATTAACTCATGGTTCGACGACGATCCGAACAATAACATTCAAGTGGTGTCGATGAGTTATGGAGGCAGCTACTCGGCAATCGAGGCAGAGATGCTTCAGAAAGCTTGGGACATGGGCATAATCCTAGTTGCAGCAGCAGGCAATGAAGGAGGAGCTGTCATCTATCCAGCCGCGCTGCCATTCGTGATTGCGGTGTCAGCCATGAACAAATACGACCAAATAACCAGTTGGAGCAATCGAGGACCCGAGATTGATCTCGCGGCGCCGGGCTCGCAGGTAACCTCAACATATCTTAGAGGAGGATACGCTACTTGGGGAGGCACAAGCATGGCAACACCACATGTCAGTGCTGCAGCAGCGTTAGCCATAGCCGCGCACCGAAGAATGACGAGTGCAGAGATAGTACAGTTGCTCTTTGACAGGGCTGAAGACCTAGGCGATCCTGGATTCGACTATCTCTTTGGTCATGGATTGGTAGATGCTGAAACCGTTGGCAGATAGAACCTTCTCACATCCTCTTTTTTCTCATTTATGGCTCTTGAGGGCGGGAATGAAGCAGCAACCGTTCCGCTACGCTTAAATGAATTCAATCGTTTCATAATGCATTCGCATCAACGAATAGAAGGAATATACTTTGGTTGATGTGTGGGTGCCATACGGCAAAACTGAAATCTGTGCTCGCATTCCGACTCGTAACTATCTGGGCAACATTGAACCTAAAGAGAAGCAAGGTGTAAAAGACCCGAAGGCTGAGGTGGCGAGAGCCTTAGCCGAGCCCATAGGAGCCAAAAGGCTAGGCGAGCTCGTTAAGCCAAGCAACAAGATAGCCATGGTGGTTAATGATCACACTCGTTCCACACCGAGCCACTTGATCGTGCCTTCGATTCTTGAGGAATTGAGTAAGGTAGGCATCCCAGATTCTAACATAACGATTATTTTTGGAACAGGAACTCATCGTCCACCGAAACCTGAAGAACAGAAAGCCATCTTAGGCGAGGGCCTTCTTCAAAGAATCAGAATAGTAAGCCACGACTATAAAGCAAAAGATCTAGCTTATCTTGGCAGAACCAAGTCGCATCTAAACAAAGTTTACGTGGACAAAGTTTTCGCTGAAGCCGACTTTCGTGTTTTGACCAACAGCATCGAACTGCACTACTTTGCAGGTTACGGAGGTGGAAGAAAAAGCGTACTGCCTGCTGTTGCGGGCGAAGAGACTATTCAGCACAATCACGCCATGATTCTTCATCCCAAAGCCAAAACGGGGGTGTTGGAAGGCAATCCAGTGCATGAAGACATGGTTGAAGCCGCCAAATTAGCCAAGGCTGACTTCATTGTCAACGCAGTGACCAACAGCAAGAATGACGTTGTGAAAGCTGTTGCCGGAGACCTAGATCAGGCGTTCTACGAAGGCGTCAAACTGGTCGATGAAATGTACAAAGTTCCCATCGAGCGGAGAGCAGACATAGTCGTAGTGAGTTCTGGTGGACATCCACACGACATAGATCTTTACCAAGCCGAGAAAGGAGTGGAAAACGCTTTAGACGCTGTAAAGCGAGGCGGCGTCATCATCTGGGCAGCTGAGTGCCCAGACGGCCACGGCAACGAGATCTTCTACGAATGGATGACTAAGTTTAAAGATCCTAAAGAAATGGAAGCCGAGATCAAGCGCCGTTTTCGGCTAGGTGCGCACAAGGCTTATTATTTGGCTAGAGCATTACAGCGCGTCCAGATTATTTTGGTTTCAACTTTGCCTGATTACTACGCTGTTGGAACCTTTAGGCTTCGTACTGCTAGGGCTTTGAATGATGCTTTGAGAGACGCTTTTGACATCGTAGGCAGAGATGCTAGAGTCTGGGTTATGCCTCACGGCAACATCACATTGCCCGTTGTGCAAGCATCTGAATAGTCTGTGCAAAACGCTTAACTCAATGATATGGTTACTCAATGGAAGAAGTTGGCGCAGGCATGGTTCAAACAACGTTCTCGCTTCGACGTTTCCAACCTGACGATTTGGAAAACGTCATGCGTATCAATCAAGTGTGCTTGCCAGAAAACTATTCAACCTACTTCTTCATGGAATTGTACGAGCGATATCCTGAAACCTTCATCGTGGCTGAGGTTGCAGGCGAAATAATAGGCTACATCATGTGTCGAATTGAATCAGGACTGCCAGACTTCGTATTATTCGGCATAACCAAACGTGGACACGTGATCTCCGTCGCGGTTTTGCCCCAATACCAGCGAAAAGGCATAGGCGATGCCTTAATGCGTGAAGCTATGCTGGGAATGCGCCAGTACAAGGCCAAGGAATGCTACTTGGAAGTGCGCGTCAGCAACACACCAGCAATCAACATGTACAAGAAGCTCGGTTTCGAAACTTCACGAACTGTCCGCGGCTACTACGCTGACGGCGAGGATGCAGCTATAATGACCCGCAAGTTGCCTGCTCTTTGACTCGGTTTGGCGCTTTCTTGCATTAAAGCCGCGACCTCACAATGCACCACGATGCTAAACCTAAGTTTTCTATTCATTGGCATTCAGAATTGATTCATCAATTGGGGAGCATCAACCATAATTCTTCAAATCGGTTCCATGATCATGGTCCCAATCACTTACTTAATCGGAAGGAAATTAGCGCAGGCAATTCCTTCAATGAGTTTCCTTAAACAACAAGTTAAAACCTAAGAAAGGCATCCTTCTTTTTGGTGCAAGGCTTGGGCCAATGCCAGCTCTGCGGATTCCGTCACTCTTTGATTTCCGACCATCTAGGCGTATGCCTGAGCTGCGTTCGTGACAGACCGCATGAGGCGTTGAGAATAACTGACCGAGTGCATGAGCAAAGCCGCAAGATGTTTGGATTTCCACCCAAGCCGCCTCGAGACCGCAACGGTCTGGCCTGCGGTATGTGCTCCAATGATTGCAAGATAGGTGTCGGTAACAAAGGTTTCTGTGGGCTTGTTTTCAACGTTAATGGCAGGCTTGTGCGCATGGGCGGCACGCCAGACAAAGGCGTTCTAGAATGGTACTACGATCCCTTGCCAACCAACTGCGTTGCTTGGTGGTTCTGTCCCGGCTGCACAGGCGCTGGGTATCCACGTTATGCTCATCAGCGTGGGGCTGAAGCAGGCTACTCTAACCTGGCAGTCTTCTACGGCGCCTGCAGTTTTGACTGCTTGTTCTGCCAAAACTGGCACTACCGCGATTTGGCAAGCAAAGTCCAGCCGATTGTGAGCGCTGAAAGCCTTGCTGAAAAGGCGGGCAGACACGTATCGTGTATCTGCTATTTTGGAGGCGACCCATCTGTTCAAATGCCTCACGCCTTGAAGACCAGCCAATTGGCATTACAGAAGGCTGAACAGGAAAAACGTATTTTGCGGATTTGTTGGGAAACAAATGGCTACGGAAAAGAAGAATACTCTATCATGGCTGCTGAGCTCTCATCAAAGACGGGTGGAAACATGAAGTTCGACCTCAAAGCATGGGACGAAAACCTCAATCTGGTCTTATGCGACGTCTCAAACAAACCAACCCTTAAAACATTCAGACTTGTTGGAGAACGATTCTTCAATGAAAGACCCGAACTGCCAGTTTTGACTGCAAGCACGCTACTAGTACCTGGATATATAGACCCTGAAGAAGTGGGCCGCATTGCAGCATTCGTAGCGCAGGTGAACCCTGAAATACCGTACACCCTGCTAGCGTTTTATCCTCAATACGCCATGAATGACCTACCCACTACAAGCCGCGAGCAGGCAACCCAATGCTGCAATGAGGCAAAGAAGCATCTTGAGAACGTCAGAATCGGCAACACTAACTTGCTTTCGTGAGACGAGCGGACACTTAAACTATTCTGTGTCCAGAATCCTTGACAAGTGCTGCTTTTTGGAAAAGCCTTTTCTACCTCTTGTCATGTGTATCCGATAATTCACATGGTGGAGACAAGAATGGACAAAGACATAGTTGATTTTGCATTGAACTACGCACAAGGCAAGAAAGCCGATTACGCGGAAGTCAGAGCTCATGTCGCAAAACAAGAGGGGCTCGTTGTGAGAAATGGCCTACTGGACGCATATGTTGTTGGCGTGGATGATGGCTTCTGCGCGCGAGTTTTAGCAGATGGCGGCATAGGCTTCGCTTCAACAAACAAGTGGACAAAGGAAGAGGCTAAAGCAATCGTTGACATGGCGTGCAAATTCGCCAGAATGGCCAAACGTAAAGACAAAATTGCTTTTGCTGAAGAGAAAAGCGTCAAAGCCAAATGGAAAGTCCATGAGAAAAAGAAGATAGCAGACGTCCCTTCTGAAACACGTATAGAAACAATGTCTGAAATCGACAGAGACTTGACTTCTCAAGGAATAAATGTTCCATCAAGAATGCTCACGTTCGGCTCAAACCTGACAGAAAAGTACTTTGTTAACACTGAAGGCTCGATGATCTCGTCCTACGTTCCTCGAATCAACGCATACGCTTTCATAACTGTTCTTGAAAACGGTAAGCCTGAACAAGCCTCCAAGCAATTCGGATATGCTGGTGGATGGGAAGCGCTGGACCAATGGAAGATGAAGGAACGAATGATCAGCGAAGCCAAAGTGCTACAAGGGGTAATCAAAGAAGCGAAGACGGTTACGCCCGGCAGGATGGATTTGGTCTGCGGGAGTGAAGTCACTGGCATCGCTGCGCATGAATCTTGTGGGCATCCAATGGAGGCGGATCGAATTCTAGGAAGAGAGATGAGTCAGGCGGGTCAATCATTCATCTATCACGGTGGACCGTATTGGCTGGGAACACGAATCGGCAGCGAAGTAGTCACAATCGTGGACGACCCCACGGTTAAGAATAGTTACGGCTACTACGAGTACGATGATGAAGGCATCAAAGCGAGGCGCAGATACCTTTACAAAAGAGGCATAATCAACGAATTTCTCCACAACCGAGAAACCGCAGCACAGTTGAACACAAGAAGCAACGGATCTTCAAGAGCCATCAACTATGACCGTGAAGCCATCGTGAGAATGGCGAACACATTTGTTGAGCCCGGCGACTTCACTGAGCAGGAGATATTTGAAGACATCAAGCAAGGCGTGTACATGAAGTCATTCACTGAATGGAACATCGACGACAAACGGTTCAACCAGCGTTACGTAGGGCGAGAGGCTTACTGGATAGAAAAAGGCGAACTGAAGCAGCCAATCGCAAGACCGGTTATTGAGACCACAACTGAGATCTTCTGGAATGCCACAGACGCTGTGTCAAAGAATGTTGAATACGAAGCCGCTAATTGCGGCAAAAGCGACCCCATGCAAGCTGTACCCGTCTTCACAGGTGGACCAATTATCAGATTAAGAGGAGTGTACGTTAAGTGAGCGAAGCATTCGCCAAGACTGAGGATATAGTGAAGCAAGCGAAGACCCTCGGCGCCGACGAAGTCATTGCAAGAACAACCTTCGGTCGTTACCGCCAGACAAGATTCAGCAATAATCAAATAGACACAACTCTGGCTTGGAACGATTATGTCACATACATCGCTTTGTCCTGGCAGAAACGCCTAGTTGCCACTCAAATACAGAACTTCCAAAACATCGATGAAACAATGAAGCGCCTATTCCAACTCGCCAAAGTTTCGAAAGAGAACCCATTCTATGGGGGCGTTGCCAAAGGTAAATTCAGCTACAACAAAAGCAAAGCTGACAGATCCTTAGAAAACTTGGAGAATCAAACAGAGTATGTTTTTCAAGCAATCGAAGCTGCTCGCAAAGAAGTTGGCCGCGACCTAAACGCTGGAGGAGTCCTGTTCACTCAGCTCGAAGATGTCTACCTAGTGTCGTCTGAAGGACCAATGGGCGAAGACAGCAGATCAGCCATTGAACTGTCAATTAGAGCTCTCTCGCAGAGAGAAGCATCAGGACATGGCGTTGAATGCCGTTCAACGATCAAAGGCTTTGACCCAACTAGAGCTGGGAAGAAAGCTGGAGAAATATCCAGGATGGCCAAGAACCCGAAGACAGGCGTAGAAGGACGCTACGACATCATCTTTGACCCGTTGTTCTCAGGAGCGCTTGTAGGCATGTGGGGCAGCATGACGTCTGCCTTCTCAGTTATGATTCAGCGGTCGATTTTTGTGGACAAACTTGGTCAGAGTGTTGCGCCCGAAATCGTTACAATGCGTGATGTGCCCGCTGCATATTCCATAGTTAATCGAGTGTTTGACGACGAAGGAGTACCGGTGAAGGAAAACGTCTTGATCGACAAAGGCATACTCAAAACATACTTGCACAACACCTCAACCGCAAAAATCTTTGGGACAGAAACCACAGGCAACGCTGGACTTGTGTTTCCCAGAGCTTGGAACATCGAATTGGATGCCGGAGACATGAATAGGGAAGAGATGTTTGAGAACGTCAAATATGGCTTGTACTTGACAAACATGTGGTATACGAGATTTCAGAACTACGCCACAGGAGATTTCTCAACTATCCCACGAGACGGCATCTTCCTCATAGAAGACGGCGAGATCAAACAGTCATGGAAAGATATACGTTTAAGCGACAACGCGTTGAAAATGCTCGGCAACATTGCGGGCATATCCAAAGAGCGTCAACATGTACACTGGTGGGGATTTGACTTTTCACCATCGCTTTCGCCATATATACTCATGAAAGACGTACAGATAACAAGGCCAAAATAACCGTCTGACTCCCTCTCCTTTTTTCCTCTTGATGAATCTGCAACCCATCGGATCAATCCAGAGGCTTTACTTGCCGAACCCTTAGCTTCAATCAATAGCTTCAGTTCATAATTCTTTAAAGAACACGCAAGCGCTAGCATATTCGTTGATGAATCATGGTTCATCCACCTTACGATCCAACCGTTCAACTGCTGTGTACGAATTGTCAGAAGCCAACGCGGCATTTGCTGGTTGATTTTTCAAACAATCCCATATCAGCCTTGACATTAGTCTTTGAATGTCAAGTATGTGGACAAACCAAAAAAACATATGACTTGAACACTCTACCCGAACTGAAAGCAGCAAGAACAGTTGACATCAGCCCAACACCTGCAGAACCAATCGATAAGACAGAAGCTTCAGCAATCCCTATAGAACGGGGACCCCAAATCGAACGTTAGCCTCCGTGCGCCACAGGAATAAACATAACCTCGTCGCCGTCGCTGATAGCTGTTTCTGGACCCTTCAGAACACTGATTTCTCTCCCGTTCAAAAGAACAAGGGCGTTTGGACATAGATCATTCAACTCCGGGTCGCTTAGCATTGCTCTGGCTTCTTTCGGAAGCGATTCAGCCAAAACTTGAACAACATCTCTAATAGTGGCACACTCAAGTTTCAGCATTAGCTGATCCTTGCCAGCCAACGCTCGAAACACACCCAAGAGCCTCACATTGATAATCAATTGCAGAGCTTCCTTTCCGAAGGCCCTGATATGCTTTCTAGTCCGGTTTTTCTTCTGTGAACAGCTGCACGATGTCGGAAGCAATTTTAACAATGTCATCCGCTTGCTTCATTGCCTTCTCCATATCCGACTCCGGTATCTGCGCCACTTCCTGCACGGTTCTTTCAATCTCAACTAAAGTATGCAGGACAGGGTCTTTTACCAGCTGCTTCTTCAAGATTACCTCCCTCACAATGGCTTCGATCGAAGGCGGATCACCTAAACTATAATAGATTGCCGCTTGAGCCTTGCGCATGGCTTCCATAATCAGGCCGGGCGCCATGTAGGGCGTCTTTTGAGCCGCAGATAACTCAGCTTTTGCTTCTCGTATGTAGCGTAGCGCCCAGCCTCTCTGATAATTGTTGATCAACGGCATCTTCAGGTTGCCTCACTTTTCTTAAGCCAGTTCGGCTTATGTCTGTGAACCTCAATAAGTAATGCGAGTATTATAAACAATATTATGGCATTTCCGAGACCAGACAAAGCATACATCATGAAAGAAGCATCCAACGGAATGTCGATTGTCAAGGGAAGCATGAACTGTGTCACGTTCCAAGCACTGTGAAGCGAAATGGAAGCCAAAATGTTGCCTGTGATGAAGAAGAGATAACCTGCTACTACGCCGAAAATTGAGGCACCTGCAACGTTATACAACATAGTTGCTGCGCTGGAGCGATAGATGTAGATGTTTATGGGAATATGGCCTATACCGAACAGGACAGCAGATATAATTATGCCCCTTCGCATGCCTGTTGCCTTAGAAAACACGGTCCGCAAATAAGCCCTGTTTTCAATCTCCTCGCCAAGACTGTTTAATGTTAAAAGATGAACAAAATAGAATAGCCAAGCGTTCCAGTGCATGTCACGTTGTCCGTCAGGACTCATAACGTTTGGACCCCAAATAGACATAAGAACCACGTACTCTAGGGAAAGCCACAACACAGCTATCACAGCACCCATAATCAAATGTCTAAGAGGGGTCTCGCCCCAAGCAATACCGAAGTTGCCCAAGGATTCACGGTGCAGGAATCTGATGAAAAGGATCGGGACTATTATCAAAGAAAGCTTGAGTGCGACTTCAACGGCTGTGTTAGCAGGTCCAAACGTGCTCGTTTGCGGCATCTCAATGAAGGAAAGGTAGAAACGGGCACTCAAGGTAATTAGAAACCCTATCGTAAATGCGCTTAGACCTGCCAATGCGTACTTGATTCTAGATAAGCTTCTGCCGTTCGGTTTATTCATGGGAAATCCACTGCCCAGAATCTTTTCTCGTGAAGAAATTAGGGATCACGCGCTCTCTTCTGCTTCTTCTACTCCTTCTCCAGCTGCTTCCGTTGATTCTGCAGCTTCAGCCGCCTTTGAGATCACCACAAGCCTAGTTATGTAGCCTGCTATGAGGTTTCTAAGTTTGGACGAGTATATAGTTACTATGGATGCAAGCAGTTTCTTGTTGTTCTCAAAATCCACGGTGAAACGGTCAGGGTAGCGCTTGACGAGTTCCTTTGCGATTTTCTTGACTTTTTCTGGACGAACTTTCCCCAAGTCTTTGTTCAACCTCATTCTAGTGGCGAACTTGTTGTGTATTGGGCACCATTTATGGCTTACTAAGCCATAAGTGTTTGGCTTTCGGGGTTACACAACTCTACGAGATCAATCACCGTGTTCAATTATACTTCAAGGCTTCACTTCAAAGAAGCCTTCAAAATTACGTAGGATCTGCCCTGCCACCAAGCTTTCATCAACGCCTTTGACTTGTGATATTGCTTTTACTACTTCAGGTATGAAGGCTGGCGTAGTAGGCTTGTCCTTAAACAATCCATAATAGTGCACAGGACCATCGGTCTCAGTGAGAAGACGCTCCAACGAGATGACTTTGACGACTTCTTGAATTCTATGTGAAAAAGCGACCGGCGGACCTTCTGAAACGTAGTCACCGCGCTCAGCAATTTTGGGCAAGAGTTCAACTGGACCGCTGAACCAATGCCATAATACTGCTTTTAGCGTGTACGAAGGTAAGATTTCCAGAATTCTCTGAGCACTCCATCTAGAATGAACAATAACTGGAAGCGCCAGCGCTTCAGCAAGTTTGAGCATTTCATGAAAAACTCTGGCCTGCTCTTCTTTTTGCGCCTTTCGTTTGGCATATTGTGGATCCAAGCCTATTTCACCAATTGCGACCACTTTGTCCTTGTAAGTCGCATTCTCGCGGACGAAGTCGATTGTCTGCTGTAGTTCATTTGGATTCAACTGATTGACGCTCCACGGGTGAATGCCCAAGGCTGCACGAACAAGACCCCCATGTTCTTGAGCAAGTTTGAGGCTGACTCTGCATGTCTTCAAATCCATGCTATTCGACACCATTGCGGCAACTCCAACTTGCTTGGCGATTTCAAGCATCTGACTCGTTTTGCCGTTGTATTCACGATCGGAGAGGTGAATGTGAGCGTCGACATACTTCAAAGGAACACGGCAACCTGCTAGGCAGAGATGAACTGTGAATTAATGAAGCATATACAATTTGCCTTGAACTCTAACCAAGAATGGGTTTGAGCACTAGAAAATATCGCGTGCGCCACTACAGGAGCTTGACAAAAGCCGAAAGGACATCACAACAGGCATGAGCCTCGTAGCCCTAACCTTCGCACTAGGACTCGTCTGGCTAGGACTAAAAATAAAACAACGAAACAAAGACCTTTCTCACGTATGAACTGCAAATTCCAGCATCTCTCCTTCACATTTGCCCTTTCAGTAAGCAACCCGAACTCCACGGTCAGAAAGAAGAAGATACAAGGCGCTAGTCACCTACTTCTTCTGAAATCAATCACACACCATCATCCGCATGGAAGTTGTTGAAACAAGACACACCAAACGTCAACAACATCTGAACACACAGTCAACCTTCCTCCCTCGAGTCAACATGTTAACATCCAAGGTTCTAACCGCAAACGCCACCTCTTAACAACATGAAAGGTCACTTTTAACAACATTGAAGGTGCCTTTTGGCAACATTAAAAGTGCGCCAAACACAAGACAAAACCATCCCGAAACACAAGCAAAAACAACAACAAAACCCAAACCACAATCAGAACCCAACCTCACCCAACCAAAAAAAATTTTTCACACACCCACACTACGGGTACCAGCCCCCTTCTAACATACTGCTCACAAACGTTAAATACTGCCAGAAATAACAAAAGAGGCTTACGGGATGGTTAAAATGGCAGGTCCAGAGTTAGCCGTGGCCCCTATGCACAGAATATGCAAGAAAGCAGGCGCAGACAGAGTAAGCGAAAGCGCTGCAAAGGCTCTAGCTAAAGTTCTTGACGAGATAGGCGTAAAAATAGCAAGAGAAGCTATGGACTACGCCATGCACGCAGGCAGAAAAACCATCAAATCGGAAGACGTAGAAATCGCAGCCAGAAAAGTCATGAGCAAATAGGACCTCCGAGAGACTTCCTAGTTTTTCATTCTCTGGGAGTTAAGTTTATATTTCTGTGAAAAATGCATAGAGAGAGGTTTAAAGGAAAATCTTGTTTCCGGAGGGATTTGAGAAATGGCTTATCTAACAACGCAAGCCGGACAACCTGTCCTTATACTGAAGGAAGGAACAGCTCGTAGAAGAGGCAAGGAAGCACAACGAAACAATATCATGGCAGCACGTATAGTCTCCGAAGTCCTGCGAACTACACTAGGACCTCGTGGTATGGATAAAATGCTCATCGATAGCTTAGGAGACATCACCATCACCAATGACGGTGCAGCGATTCTCGACGAGGTCGAAGTTGAACATCCCGCAGCCAAAATGATGGTTGAGGTAGCAAAGACCCAAGATGACATGGTTGGCGACGGGACCACCACAGCTGTAGTTCTCGCCGGCGAGCTCTTGCGTAGAGCTGAGGAGCTACTTGACCAGAACATTCACCCAACAGTGATTGTCAGCGGATATCGAAAGGCAACCCAAGTGGCAGTTGACACTCTGGACAAGCTTGGAACTAAAGTTGACATCGATGACCGAGAAACGTTGAGGAAAGTGGCTTTGACATCAATGGCAAGCAAGGCTGTTGGCGCAGCTAAAGAGCATTTCGCAGAGATAGCTATTGAGGCCGTGAAGCAGATCGCTGAGCAACGAGGAGACAGAGTGGTAGCCGATATCGATCAGATTCAAATCGTAAAGAAAGAAGGCAAGAGCTTATTTGACTCTCAACTGGTCAAAGGCATCATTGTTGACAAAGAAGTGGTTCATCCGGGCATGCCCAAACGCGTTGAGAATGCGAAAATCGCCCTTCTTGACGTGGCTCTTGAAGTGGAGAAAACAGAGTTCAGTGCTGAGATCAGAATACGTGATCCAACACAGATTAAAGCGTTCTTGGACCAAGAAACACGCATGTTGAAGGAAATGGTCGACAAAATCAAGAAGTCAGGTGCTGATGTCATGTTCTGTCAGAAAGGTATCGATGACATGGCACAGCATTTCTTGGCAAAAGAAGGCATTATGGCTGCGCGCCGAGTGAAGCAGTCAGACATGGAGAAACTTGCACGGGCAACGGGCGGCAAGATAGCGAGCAACTTGGATGATCTAAGAGCTCAAGACTTGGGCAAAGCAGGGTTGGCTGAGGAACGCAAAGTTGGCGAAGACAAGATGATATTTGTTGAAGACTGCAAACATCCAAGATCTGTAGCCATTCTGATTCGCGCTGGACTCGAACGCATGGTAGACGAGGCTGAAAGAGCTATGAACGACGCCTTGTCAGTGGTTTCAGATGTAATCGAGTACAACAAAATCGTGCCAGGCGGAGGCGCTGTTGAATCCGAAGTTGCCAGAAAACTCAGAAACTATGCCACAGAGGTCGGAGGTAGAGAGCAACTGGCCATTGAAGCGTTTGCAGAATCCTTGGAAATCATCCCTAAAACCTTAGCTGAAAACGCAGGTTTGGAGCCAATTGACATCCTAGTTGGATTGAGATCAGCTCATGAAAAATCTCGGGGCGATGCCAGAGGCGTCAATGTTTTCACTGGCAAAATAATGGACATGCACGGTGAAGGCGTAATTGAACCATCGAGAGTGAAGGAGCAGGCTATCAAATCAGCGGCTGAAGCTGCATCCATGATACTGCGCATCGACGATGTTATAGCTGCGACAAAACCAAAAGAAGAAAAAGGACCAGAGAAACCGGGCGAAGGCATGGAAGAAGAATACTAGCCTTTCCCAACTCTTTTTTCTCGCTCTAGTCCTACGAGCAGTGCAATATCCCACTTGGTTAGCGTTCATTCTTTCTTTCCCGGTCTTCGCATCAACAGTTAGAATCATAATCATCAGTTCATAATGGATTTATTCATTCACGCAAAGATTGGTCTAGATTCACGACGCAGGGATCTCGAGGAAGACCAATTGCACAGACGTGATTTCGAAAAGATTCTGTTAGAAGCCGTTGATGAACAGCTTACTTCCTTGGGAGAGTCCTCAAAGCAAGCACTGTATTTTCACCTTGAAAGAGGCTTCAATATCAAAAAAAACGAGATTCCCCAGAAAACTGAAGCTTTTGTAAGTGCGATGGAGAAAATCTTCGGGCAGGGAGCCAACTACCTAGAGATTCTGATCATGAAAAGACTCCATGAGAAAATCGGCTACAAAGTCAGATCGAGCAGTCCTAACTTAACTTTCGTGAAATATGTCGAAGCGGCAAAGCGAAGCTACTATGAGGAGAAGGCGAGTGACAGAGAGGAGTTGAGTGATTGCCGGCGAATCAAAGTGAAGTGCTAGTTGGGTCTATTGGTTCGCAAGGCAGGACGCTCGAGGAAAGGCTCTCTTCTCTGAATTTCTACGGGGGAAAACTGAACTCGGCTGACAGTATGCAGCAGGTTTACGAGCTAACCTTGGACGCCATGGAGCAGTTGCTGGGTTTTGAGTTGGCCGCCTTCCTAGTTGAGAGCAAGGGTTGCCTTGGTGTTGCGTGCCAGCGCGGTTATGTTGAGCCGCTGGATTTTGAATTACCCTTGGACGGAAGCAAAAAAGGCATAACAGTGATGGCGGCAAACAAGCGCAAACCTATCATTGTCTCCGACGTAACCAAGGCAACTGAATATGTGCTGGGGTCGCCCTCTATTAGATCAGAGCTAGCCGTCCCAGTTGAAATAGAACGTAGAATAATAGGCGTTCTGAATGTTGAGAGCAAGCGGTTAGGGGCGTTCGATGAGAGAGATGCCACACTGCTTCAAATTCTGGCTTCACATGCTGCAACTGCAATCAGCAATCTGGAGAAACGCGAAGAGATTGAAAAACGCTCAACTCAATTGACTTCTTTGATGAAGAGCTCGGCCGAGATGATTCGCTCCACTGAACTGCGTCAGCGATTGCAGACAATTGCCGAGGCTATTAGAGGGCTCGGGTGGCGAAGAGTGGTCATCTCAGTTAGAGACGAGAACCTTGAGATAGAACGCCCAGAGGACATGGTTACTGTCGGATTGGCCGACGAAGAAAGACAATTCTTGTGGAATAAAAAACCTCCTGGTCAAGTGTGGCGTGAGCGATTCGGACCTGAATTTGAACGCTTCAAGGTTGGCGAGTTCTATCACCTGCCATGGAGTGACCCATGGGTTAGAGAGCGATTTTCAAACAGCACTGTTGACAGTCACCTTTCACCGCATGAAATGGTTGATTGGAACCCGCAGGACTTGTTGTACGCTCCGCTTAGGTTGGCTGAAGGGTGCATTGTTGGGGTTCTGAGCATCGACGACCCCTTGGATGGTAGGCGACCGACAAAACAATCTCTTGCACCTCTTGAGCTTTTCATACATCAAGCCGCTGTTGCCGTTGAAAACGCCAAACTTATTCAGCAATTGAACGATGCGAAAGACCAGATCAGAGAGTATGCCGAGCATCTTGAGGAAAAGATAGCAGAAAGAACGCGAGACCTAAAGGAAAGCGAGGAAAGGCTGAAAAGCATTTTTGCGGCATCCCCGGATGCTATTACCGTAATCGATTTGACTGGAAACATCATTGAATGCACTGAAGAGTCTGTGAGAATGCAGGGTTTCACGTCGAAGAAGCATATGATCGGAAAAAACGCGTTCGAATTTATTGCAGAGAAAGACCGTCAACAAGCCATTGAGAGCATGAAAAACACACTTGAACAAGGTTTGATTAGGAACGCCGAATACAACCTGACAGCAAATGATGGTCACGAGTATCCAGCAGAACTCTCAGCAAGCGTTCTTCGAGAAGCTACGGGTCGACCTATTGGTTTCGTGGCTGTTATTAAAGACATTTCTGAACGTAAAAAAATGGAAAAAAAGCTTCTTAAAGCTGAGAGACTTGCTGCGATCGGCGAAGTAGCGGCTATGGTGGGTCACGACTTACGCAACCCGCTGACAGGAATTGCAGGCGCTGCATATTATTTGAAGAGCAAACTTGGATCTGTGATGGATAAGAAATCGATTGAGATGGTGGAGCTTATTGAAAAGGACATTGAATATTCAAACAAAATCATAACAGATCTGCTCGACTATTCGAGAGAGATAAGATTGGACTTGACAGAGAGTATGCCGAAAGCCATGGTTCAGGAGGCATTGATGCTTGCGAATGTTCCTGAGAATGTTCGAGTAATCAACAGAGCGCGGAGCAAGCCAAACGTGAGGGTCGATATCGAAACGATCGTGAGAGCTTTTGTTAATGTTATCAGAAATGCGATTGACGCTATGCCCAATGGCGGAACACTCACTGTCTCAAGCATGCAGTCGGGTGGGGATCTGGAGATTGCATTTGCAGACAACGGAGTGGGCATGACAAAAGACGTGTTAGAGAGGCTTTGGACACCTTTTTTCACGACAAAGGCGAAGGGGATGGGCTTGGGCTTGTCCATTTGCAGGCGAATAATTGAAGCTCACAATGGAAGGATCTATGTGCGGAGCTCTGAAGGAAAAGGAACCACATTCACAGTGACTCTTCCAGTCGAACCTAAGCCTAGTGGAGGTGAGAGTTTTGAGTGAACCCGCGAGAATTCTCATTATCGACGACGACGAAAGCATAAGAAAGGCTTTGTCAGCTGTGCTGGAGGAAAAAAGATACGTTGTTGACACGGCACAATGTGGAAATGAAGCCATAGAGAAGTCTAAAACCGGTTTCTACAACCTTGCTCTGATAGACATTCGGCTACCGGACATGGAGGGCACAGAGCTGTTGAAGGCGTTGAAGGACACGGTTCCTCCGATGGTCAAGATAATTGTTACAGGGTATCCCTCTCTGGCAAACGCTGTAGAAGCGTTGAACAAGGGTGCAGATGCTTACGTACTTAAGCCGTTGGTCATGGATGATGTTCTTAAAATAATAAGGGAGCACCTTAAGAGACAACAAGAGGCCAAAAGGTACAGTGAAGAAAGAGTGGCTGAGTTCATCGATACTAGGGCGAGAGAGCTCGACGCAGAGGAAGCGTCGCAACGAACGCGTTGAGCTTCCCATTTCTCATTGTTTTTGCGGTCTGGTTCTGAGCCTGCGTTTCGTCTGGAAGTGGAGTCAGGTATATGTGGCAGGATTGTGCCTGACTGTGCGAAAGTAGTGGCCAACTGTTGCTAAGGGACTATTACTTATGTATTGAGCGCCGATGGGAACCTGCGCAGGTGTGATGCCCTGATTAGCGCTTAGTGTCATAATCATGTTTGTTGAATGTTGCGACTGTGGCTGAAAGAAATTTCAAAAGAAGAAGGCGTCATGGGGCTTTAGCCTTCTTCTACTATTGCTGAAGCACGTTTTGCGTTGAAGGCTGCGCGGATGTCGTCGTAAGACTGTTCCTGATGACATCAACGCCCAGCATGGCTGTGGTTGCGGGCAGTGGCTTGGACAGTTATAGTTGAACACGGAAACGCGAACTGCTTGTGGCACGTTTCCATTCAGATGCTATTAACTTCCGATTGGGAACAGTAATAACACCGAGTTTGTTTCGGTTCAGAGGTAGTAGTCTGCGCCGTGCGTGTTTACTACTTCTTCATAGGGTTGCGGACAGGGCTGTGGGTGTTGATAGCAGGCTACGCTATTGTGCAATCATCAAGTTTGAAGGGTTGTCTATTAGTATCTATTCTGGTTCTGTGCATTGTCTTTGGCTCTTGTGGCTGGCGCTTCTGCTGAGAACTTCGTCATGGTTTGGCAGGATTTGGCAACATCCTATTGTGGCAAAGACGGAGTGGCTATATACCGGAAGTGTAAATGAAAGGAAGAGAGTAGTATGACTTAGGGCTCCGGTAGTATAGTCTGGTTAAGTATAGTGGCCTCTCGAGCCACCGACCCGGGTTCAAATCCCGGCCGGAGCACTCCACAATTAGCGAACTGAGAAAAGGATGTAGACTGCAGAATCACCTTTGAGAAAGGCTAGGTTTTCCATAAGTTTGGTGGAGAATACTCTAGGCTTTGGCCTTGACTGTTGATTCATGCGTCAAGCAGTCTACTATGGATGGGCACCACAAACACTCGTCCGGAATTGGAGTGTTTTTGGGAAGAGTTCTCACGTATCCAAAAAAATGAGAGCATTTTTTGAGGCTCTCCGATGAACCTTTTTCAACATTCTTCTTGGGCAGATCTGATGGCTTTTCAAGTGCGCTCTTTCGAGTGCTCGGAAATTCAGAAATAGGCTTGGGCAACTGCGAGTCTTCTGATTTGGGCAGCTCTGGGCCTGACTCTGCCTTGTCTGTCGCAGCTGCCTTCTTTCCGAAGTGGGGTCTACCGTGTTGGCTTCGGATTTCGTTGAGAGATGGCATTGGTTTACGCCCTACTTCTGACATGGGGCTCGCTAGTGAACTGGGAGAAGCGGTTGCTTGGATGTTTATGCCGCAGTGGGGACAGGCTTGGTAAGATTCAGGCGGTGTTCTAGACAGGTCAGTCATCCACACAGGTTTTTTGAATACTCTTTTGCATTTCTGGTTGGGGCACAGATAGTAGGCTCGGTCTGTCTTTGATTCTCTTTTGAGCCAGCCTTTCTTGTAGACTACTATGATATAGATCGCCAAGATCGCCACTATGCCAGCTATAGTCAATCCTGTAAGTAAATCAAAGGAAAGGGCCATTGATGATCACTCTTACGGAGTTTCGACTACCGCCTTGACTCTGTATATCTCGTCTACGCTCGTTGTGTGCTGACCCCAGTTATAGTTGCCAGAGCTTCCACCACCGGCTGTTACGTAGATCGCCGTCGCTGTTCCAGTTAATGTTATCTGAGTCTCAGGTGGAGTAGGTCCAGAAACTGTCTCCCAAGTCGCACCGTTGAGCCATTCAAGAGTCCATGTTACATTGACTGTCTGAGACGGAATGCTTGATGTAACGTTAAGTCGTGCGTACCAGTTCGAGCTGTTGCCTACGCTTAGAGTAGTTGCCCATGTCGATGAGCCTTCTCCTTGATAGTAGATAGTGCCTTGCATCTGGTTTATCGTAACTTGTCCACCGTGATATGTGCCCAAGATAGCTGCATAGACTAGGAAGACGGTTGTTATTGCTATCACCGTAATCGCGGTCACAGTCATGAATGTTCTCTGGCTTTTGCGCGATGCACTCATCTTTCACAGTTCACCTCCAATCAAACTCATTACTGCTAAGGAGAACCTGCTTCACGCTCCTTGGCTATATGGAAAGCACATATTGTATATTAAGTCTGCTGTCGTCTGATATGAATTCTCGCTCCAATCCTGCATACTTAATTCACTGCAAACGCGATCCGAATGCTACCGCAACTAATCAACAACATAATTTCATACGGGTTGTAGAGCTTATTGGCGACAATAATGCCCCTAGTGGATAATCAATACAGGATTTGGTGGGTCCTAACTCTGCTGAAACCCGCCTGTCTAGCTATGTCACGTTGAAGCATTTTTCCGCCAGCTTTTACCAACAGTTCAACAGCTTTTCTTTCATCGTCTTTTAAGACCCTCATAACGGCTGAAAGAGTCGGCTGCTTTTTGTCCCTAGCAGAATTGAAGGAACGCGTACATTGACTTCAAATTGGAACCGTTTTTCGGAGTACCTTCATGATGTCTTGTGCCTTTCCAAGCATCTCGGAGTCGAGTTGTGTGGGCGCAATGATTTGCAGTATCTTATCGGGCGACAGGAGAATCAGCGAGATGAGAAGCACAAGGCTGACAAGGTAGAGGACTCTTGTGGACTGGGTTGTTTCATCTTCAGTGTTTATCGATTCGAAGAAGTTCTTGAGGCGATGAAGGAGCCTTGCGAGCTGCTGCTGAAATCTGAAGCAAACTCTGAGCATGACCTTGTCGACGATTGCGGCCAAATCAACACAGACCAGCTGAATTGAGGAAGAGGTGAAACTTCCTCAGCTCTGAAAGAAAAATAGGTTCGTGGAGGACTATATTCATTATGCACACAGAATACGAATTTTGAAAAGACTTCACAGGTTCAGCACGACTGTTTATACCTAGTACGCAAGCGGGCGAACTGTCTGACGGATAAGCTGGGACATCTTTTCGTTTGCTCTCGATCCGCTGGTTTGTTACTGTGATGGCACAGTCACACATCTTTAAGAATTAAGTAACGGCAAACCTGCAGTGCGAGGGGACTAGTATGCCATCAAGGCCACGCACTCGCTTTGATAGAGAAGCGTTGTCAAATGGGAAAGTGAGCAAGATGCGAACTAGAGAGTCTCAAAGCCAGCTAAACGCGGAAGAACTAATCAAAGCTGGATTAGAACGCAAGCAGCAAATCAGAAAGATAGCCGACAAGGGATGGAGCAGAGCCCTTTTACTTTGCCCATATCTGAGCGATTAAGTGCGCCATGTTGGATACGAAATAACAAACCATTCCATGAAAATGTCGAAATCCGGACATGATTAAGACAAAGGAGAAGTGCAAAAGGAGAGACATAGCGATGCACCGTGGAAGAATCGAGATCATAGCTCACATTCTAACCTTCTGTGCACAACCTAGATTAAAAACTCAGATCATGTACAGCGTTAGAATCACATTCAAGCAGTTTGAGACTTACACTAGTCTCCTTTCGTCTCATGGTCTACTTGCCCGCAAATCACAGAAATATGTGGCGACCGAGAAGGGATATCGATTTGTTCAAGCCTTCGGTCAACTTCAGAGCACGCTTGAAGGTGTTCCTGCTGGAATATTAAGTAGAGGCTTTCTTCTCAAGAAGGGACAGAACAAGATCATAGTCGAAAACATCGATCAGGATTCCGCGAATGCCTCACAACGGTGAAAAGGAATGGACAGGTTTGAGAGAATCTTGGGGGTCAAGAAGCCAGTTCCTTTCCCCAGCCATCCTTGAATGCACATTCTACCAAGCCCAAGAACCTTGTAACACGCAATCTACAAGCATAGCTAGTACAGTCCTTTGATGACGCCTCCGTCCACCTGTATGACTGCGCCAGTTATGTAACTTGCTCGTTCAGATGCTAAGAAAACCACTAGATCAGCTATCTCGCTCGGCTGAGCTAATCGGCTTAAAGGGATCTGGCTTTCCCAACCTTCCACTATCTCAGCGGAAGTTCTACCTTCGGCCTCAGCACGGTTCTTAGCCAATTCCTCCACCCGCCTTGTAAGCGTCCAACCCGGACAGACAGCGTTGACAAGTATGCCATCTGACGCCAACTCATTTGACAAGGTCTTGGATAAGCCGAGAATCCCCGCCCTTACAGCGTTGGAGAGCACCAAATTATCAGAAGGCTGCTTGACTACGAATGATACCATGTTGATTATTCTTCCCCACTTAGCCCTCTGCATGTGTGGAACCACCGCACGACATGCGTGAACAACGCTCATGAGCAAGGTGTTGTACGCGTCTTGCCAATGCTGATCAGAAGTCTGCACGAAGGTTGTTGAAGGCGGTCCTCCAATGTTATTTACGAGAATGTCGATTCTATTGAAACGGCCAAAAGTCTCGGCCACGAGCTTTTCAACGTCCCCTCGGTTTGTCAAATCCGCTGTGATGGGCAGGATTTCGTTATTGGTTTGGCTTTCAATCTCCTTTGCGGCGGTCTCAAGCGCATCTTTGTTTCTTGCGCATATAGCGACTATGGCCCCCTCTTGGGATAAGCCGAGCGCTACTGCTTTTCCAATGCCTCGACTTGAACCAGTGACAATTGCAACACGGCTTTTAAGACCCAGATTCATTCTTCTTCTCCCTTTAGCCCTTAACGAGGATTTCACCTATTTCATCTGAGAACCCCTTGCTTTCAGCATCCAAGGCAACCAGCTTTATGTCGTTAGCTGAGCGCACTCCTATTCCAAGTTCAGCTGCCCTAGCAATCTGCTGTTGTTCGAAGATTTTCCCCTCACTCACTTCGTGCGTTGTTCCAAAGTGTCGTAGAATGGCAACACCAACTGCATCAATTGCCACCCTATCCCGCGAAGCAAGCATCACTTGCGGGTCAACTCTGTCTCCGTCTTCTGGCCCCCCTTTGACAAAGGCTTCGATACCATCCATTACGATAATGTCTGGGTTGTAGGCCAAGTTCGCTTCAGCAATCATTAAGCGTTGATGTGGTGAGGAATGCAAGGCTCCCATGTAGTTGTAGCCATCTTTTGGTCCATATCTCGCGATCAACCCGATGGAGTTCTTCAGCGAGAGTGAAAAGTGCCCACCAAACCTGTGCGTCTTCAAACAGCAGGTCTGAACAACCTTATCTGCTTTCGTGCAGACTCTAGCCACCCAGAATCCGTTCTCCCAGTGAAGGCTAGGTGATGGGCTGAAACGAGTCCATAATTCCTCTTCAGTTCCGTCCAACGCGACTACTGTGAAGCCCAGTTGTTCAGAGAGCTTCAGAACGCCCATCTCGGACAGAACTCCACTAGTTAATCCCATGCCGCTGCGCTCAGCTAACGCTATATCAGCTGCGCCCGCACTTTTCAATTCCTTGACAATCGCAGCTAAAGTGTCCAAGTGCGTGGATGCAGGAAACGGGTCCGCGCTGTTGTAGTTGGCCTTCAACGCGACCCTCTTGCCTTTGAAGCCTGATAGGTTGAACTGGGCAAGCAACGTTGGAACAGCTTTGGCTCTGTCTTCTGTCTTTAAAATGTAGACTATCTGCATCTCGTTATCACTGCCGTTACAAATCCTTTTTGAAACGAGATATAATAGGGTTGTTAAAGGTCTGTCAAAATGGAAGTTCCTTAGTCGTGACTCCGCTAAAACGACGGGCTCTATCGCTGGCAAAGCATTGAACATCTCTCGGTTTTCAGTAGCGACGGTGCAGCCCGCGACCTGTCACTGGGCGCCTAATGATCTTCACAAGTTGTTGTTGGTGCAGTGCCTTACACAACAACAACTTCTAGGAGTCAAAGCGAATCTTTGATCCACCATGGTCTTTGTGAATATATCTGTGTGGCTGCGGAGGAGCCTGGGTTGGCAATCAAGGTTCTGAAATGTTTATAAGTGTATAATCCATTGTCGTGAGCTAGGATGGTGCGAGGCTTGCTTCAGAGGGTTTATCTTTGCCTCGAACGCTGCTGACACTTCAGCAACGAGCTTTTTAGTGCAACCCATATACAAACATAAGGAGCTGACAGAATAAAATGCCTATCAAATTGTACAATACACTCACTAGGAAAAAAGCAACCTTCAAGCCCTTGAAGGACAGAGAAGTGAGAATGTTCGTCTGCGGGTTAACTGTTTACGATTACCTGCACCTAGGTCACGCCAGAACCTATGCCTTCTACGACACGTTAGCGAGGTTTCTCAGGCATTTGGGTTACAAGGTCACTTACATACAAAACGTAACCGACATAGGCCACCTTCTGGACACAGGCGAAGACAGAATGATCAAAAAAGCCAAAGAAGAAAAGAAGCATCCTCTGGAAATCGCGGACTTTTACTACAAGCATGAGCTGGAGATGTTCGAAAAACTCAGGATCCAAAAGCCAGACTTGATGCCTAGAGCAACAGACTACATAAAAGAAATTATAGGACAAGTCAAGAAAATCCTGGAAAACAGCTACGCCTACGTCGTCAACGGCACAGTCTATTTCGACGTGTCTAAATTCAAAGACTACGGAAAGCTGTCGCGGAGAAAACCTGAAGAACTTATCCCAGGAGCCAGAGCAGAGATAAGAGAAGAGAAAAGACACCCAGCGGATTTCGCGCTTTGGATTAGGGCGCCACCTGAACATATCATGAAATGGAATTCACCTTGGTCTGAAGGATACCCTGGATGGCATATAGAGGACACGGCAATAGCCATGAAGTATTTTGGCGCTCAATACGATATTCACGGCGGCGCCATTGAACTTGCGTTTCCACACCACGAAGCAGAAATCGCTCAGGCAGAAGCTACAACTGGAATCAAACCTTACGTAAAATACTGGGTTCACGCAGGTCTACTCACAATAAGGGGGCAGAGGATGGGCAGATCCATGGGCAACATGGTTACCGTTATGCATGCCCTGAGCAAATACTCGCCGGAGAGCATCAGAATGTGGATTGCATCCACACAATATAGAAAACCCTTGGACTATAACGAGAAAGACTTGGAAGTCGCAAGGGCTAAAGTTGAGAAAATCGCTTCCACTCTGCAGAGAATAAGAGACAACATTGGAAAAGCAGCGAGGCGAAAGACGATTTTTGCTCGGCAAGTCGAGTCGTTGAAAAAAGAGTTCTTCAGGGCAATGGATAACGACGTGAACACGCCTCAAGCCTTAACTCACTTCTTCAAAATAGTCTCGTTGATCAATAAGCAAATCCACGCCAAGGAGTTTTCAGAGAGTGACCTGCGCAATGCTGAGAAAACAATCCTAGAACTCGGAGAATTCCTCCAAGTAATCCCGGAACTGCATGTCGAAAAAGTGCCAAAAGAGGTCTTGGAACTGGTTCGTAAAAGAGAGGAAGCCAGGACGCAAAGGGATTGGGCACGAGCAGACATGCTGAGACAAGATATCAAGAAGCTAGGCTATGTAGTGGAAGACACTGCAGAGGGACCGCAAGTGAAACCAACTTGAGACCAGACACTGCTAATGGCGCGTCTTTATTGAGTTGGAGCTGCAACCAACTCTTCTTCATCAACTTCGATGGGTTTTTGAGGTTTGATCGATTTCGGAGCGGCTTCAACGCCGCCTATGAACGCTTTGAAGCAGACAAGGCTGCAGAAGAGCATATGGATTTCGTCTGGCGTCTTGTGTTTTATCCAGCCTCTTGGCTTGAAGAAGACTAGGAAGGCTTTTTCTTCTCTTTTGCACCAATCGCAGGCTTTCGTGACCAATGTGTCGTTCGCTCAATAAATAAGTCGTCGATAAACACTCCTTAATGGTTATGAAACTGGAATCATGATTGTGGAAGTCAAAGGTTCTTATGGCCTCTAGCCTGCTGGCTGTGGCTGAGGCAATTGCTTCTCTGCGCTTTCTGACAGAAAATTTATGGCTTGGAGTACGCTTTTGGCTAGTCCCATTAGGTCAATGGCAATTAGCATCATCAGATAGACGCTCAGGTCAGCTGCTATGCTTACGGGAAGACTCTCTTGTATGTTCAAATCTAATCTTACAATGCCTCCGCCAAGAGCGACGACGAAGAATATTATGAGAATCAACGCTTTGCCTATGTTAAGCGCATGCTGAAAAATGGTCCCCGATGTAAGTTCGCTGGCAACAGCGAAGAAGATTACGACTGCAGCGAACAGAGTCACGACTTGCCCGTAATCAGAGAATAATCTAGGCGCAAACGCAGACACCTGCGAAACCAGAAACATGGGCACAACATATAAGAGCACAAAGTAAAGCAAGCCCTTAATCACGGCTTTGACGATTCGAGGCAGCATCTTTCTCAAGAACGACTTGCTGGACTCATCCCCATACAACTGGAATCACCACCGGACCATAGCTGAAAAAAGACGTCTGAAAATACAGTCGTACTTCCGCGACATTCAAGGGACTGCCTGACAAAGTAACCGCCACATCTCTTTCAAATCGGCTTCCAGGTGGGGCGTAAAATCCTGTTGTGCCTCCACCCACAACATGACCTGCATTGTCAACTATCTCGAGCTGCACGGTTCCGCTCATTTCGAAGTAAGAGTGGTTCTCAAAGCTTAACGGTACCAGCGAGCTGCCTGAAACGCCGCCTATTGTCAGATTGCTTAGAGGTGCACCCCATGGCATAATGGAGTTCAGTGCGATTTCAAAGGGAAAAGCATTAGCGTAGGTGAGCTTCAGGATTGCTGCTACATTGAGTTCGCTGTCATTGAAGAGCAAGTAAGAAAGATCATCAGTAGCCAGCTGTCCGATGCCTAGAGACGTATTGTGCGTAATTGACGCGTTCACGCCCTTAGGTATAATAGGCACAAACGTTGAAGAACGAGCCATTGTTAAGCCACCATCGTCCCTGACCACGGTTGTGATGTTGAATTTTGATATATCGTAGAAGCCGCCATTGTACAGGATGAAGGGCAAAGACACGATCAAAGTGTCGTGTGAGGTGCTCACGGAAGGTTTTGTTGTGAAACTAGGTCTGATCTGGAAGGCTGAATACACGACTGTTATGGTGAAAAACAACAGTATTATCCAAAGTATGCTGGTTGCCCAGCCGAGCGCCCTAACTGCCTGCTTCATCAAATATCACTTAAGAACACCAAGGTCTATGACGTAGCTGCTTTCTCTGGAGTCTTTTCTACTGTGGCTTCCTTTTGCAGATCAGCGGGCTGCTTTGAAGCTGCAGTCTGTTCTGAAGTCTCTGCCTTCTTTGGTTCTTTGTTATCCTTTGTTGTTTCAGGCTTCGGCTGGCTTGAAGCTGGTGAAGTGGAACTCTGCTTGGCTTCTGGTTTGGCTTGGGGCTGGATCACCGTTGCTTCTTTCTCTTTTTTGAGTAGCTGCACAGCCCTTATTGTCAGTATTGAACCTATCCATCCCATGATGCCTAAGTATAGTATGTGGATGATTGCTTTAATCAATGGAGCAAGTGCATTTCCAAAGAGTTCGGCCAGATCAACCGATGTCAGAATAGTTATGTCTGCGACGAGGAATACGAAGGCGCTGTAGAAAGTGGCAGCCAGCAGAACAACGCCGATGAACAGGACTATCAAACCTGAGATTTCAACTTTTTCAAACTTCAAAGCGTTAAACCTCCATTTACCGCCATGTTTCAAGTATTGAACTATAAAAGAGAAGTGAATCTGCACTCAATATTTAAAAGCCTTATCGCCTTTGACCCTGAAAACTATCTTGTTCCTTCTTTTGTTTAAAAGCTCGTATGAGCTCTGATGCTTCTCTCGCGGTTGCCGCAGCTCCAACAGCTCTAGCTTGTTTAGTGTTTATTGTGGCTTCGCAATGCGGACACTGCCTTGTTTTCTGATCACTTTTCGCTAAAAGTAACCGTCCGCACTTGTAGCACACAATTATGTTATGCATGGCATCGCTACCTTGTTTTCAACAAAAGTCTTTTCTCTTCAGGACGCAGAACTGTCTTGTCTGAGGTTGCTAATTAAATGAGCGCCGCTTCGTTGATGGATGCCGTTGTCACTTACTTCCGCCAAAAAGGCTACAAAATCGAACGTGACACACTTTGGGAAGGCAGAAGAACCGGGCTTTCCCACAAGTTCGACTTAATCATCCGGAAGGGTAACGAACAAAGGCTGGTCTGGATTAGAGCGTGGAAACGCACCGTAGGTGTCAACATGATCATAAACATGGACAAGGCAGCCGAAGACGTGGGCATACCCAGTCCGATCATGATTTCCCAGCAATTCAGCGGTCACGCCAAAGCTTACGCAAATAGACGCGGCATCACATTACTGACCAAAAGAGAGATTCTTCAACGATTGGGCTAGAACTCTTGCAGATACTGTTCCAAGCTACCTTCCATTTCAAGCTGCTCAAGCCAATCAACAATGCCAACTGCGCAATGATCTTTCTTCCGCAAAATGGACACTATCTCATTAATTGTATCGTCCACAGTTTTGTCTGTAGTGTCTACTTCACATACCTTGTCCGCGCCTACATCATTCACCGCGTCAGTAAGGCAGATATCCAATACCTCAGCTGCAAGATTCTCCCTTAATTTCGCGCCTTGAAACCCCCGTTCAACCATCCTCTGCTTAAGCTGCTTAGGATGGCATCTCAACACGAAAACCTTAGTAACATATCTCTTAGGCACAGTTTCCGTCGCGAAGTGCCCATCAACAATGACTGTTTTACGCGTTTTGTCTATGATCTGTTGCACCCTTTTGGCGAGCTTCTCGTCATCCGCTATCAATGTTTGCCGCTTCTCGTCATACCCACTTGCGATTCCTTCATGCCTAACCAAATCTGCAACAGTTATGTGGACAGCTCCCAGCTTTTGCGCAAGTCTTTCCGAAACTATTGTCTTGCCCACGCCTGGCGTTCCAGTGACCACAATTACCCGCTTGAACTTGCCTCCCCTGCCAGCGATCATTCAATTCTGCCTCTGGCTTCTCTCACTTTAAACCGCGAGCATGCCTCAGTGCATTAAGGCACACGTCTTGCGGTGGCTAAAAGGCTTCAATCTTGATAATACGCCGCTTCTCCAAGCGCTTTATGGCGTCGAAGAACTCGCTCTTCTGTTTTCCTTTGAGTTTGAAGTGGCGAAGCATCTCTTGAACAGGTGTGCGTGCCCGTCCGAATTTGCGAATCTGGTCTCTTAGGTAGTTGACAACTAGGCGCTCGACACGTCCACATTTCCATGTCGTGTTTCGCAACAGGACTGCTAGTGCGGAGACCATGCGTTGAGCTTCAACCTTGGACCTTCTCACCATGATTCGTGTCATCCTTCACTCATGCAACATGCACATGTTCTGTAACCGAAACATTTAGACTTTACCCCGAGCAACCAATAAAGCCTAAAGAGGCATGGCAAGCACCTTAGAAGAAAGAATTGCAGGAATCACAGTCGACCTAAAAGCCAAACGGGTTAGAAGAATATGCTACTGCCCAAGCCATCTTACGTTCAAATGCCAACGTTGCGGCGTCTTCTGCTGCAGACTCGGAGGACCTACGCTCTCACAAATGGACACTAACCGCCCGGAACAGGCAGGATACAAAACGACGGATTTTCTAGATGTTGACAAGAATAACATTCGAAGTAGAACAGGTGGTTCATGTATTTTCTTGTCCTATGACACACCGACTCGCCTGCACGTTTGCTCCATCTACAGCATTAGACCGGCACTATGCAGACCCTATGCCTTTAGGTTTGAAAGATCTGGGCGAAACTCATACACGCTGAAATTGATTCCATGCTGCAACGGCTTAAACACAAAAGACGGTGATAACATCGACACAGATTTCATTGCTGAAACAACGAGCAACATCCTCTTCCAGTTGATAGATACCGGCCTGATCTGACTTTGGGCTTCTTGCTGACCACAATTCTGAAATGTGGACAGAGCGCACGTACTCTAAAAAGGAGCAATTGCTGGATCATGCATTTTATTTCCACCAAGGCACGTGTAAAAGGCTTCTTCGAAGGCGACAGCATTGTTCTTGGGCCTTCTGCGATCGGAGCAAAGTCCCTTATCGGCAGAAACGTAATTGTAGGCTATCCTGTCAGGAGGAAGGTTCAAGATTTTTCGTTCTCAAAAGGCTTTTCAATCGAAGAACTTGATTGGACAAGTGCTGGAGCGAAAATTGGCAACAATTGTATCATACGATCTGGCACAGTGATCTATGAAAAAGTAGTCATAGGCGACTGGGTTGAAACTGGACACAACGTGTTGATTCGTGAAGGCTGCACAGTGGGAAACAGAACACGTATTGGATCCTCTGCACAGCTCGACGGCACGGTTAATATTGGCAAGAGTGTGAGCATTCAATCTAACGCTTACCTTCCCCACTTGACCGTTATAGAAGACGATGTGTTCATAGCGCCCAACGTTGTGTTCACGAATGATCTGTATCCTCCAAGCGGTCGGCGGACGGGCGTAGTTGTCGGAAAAGGGGCCGTGATAGGAGCCAACGCATGCATTGTAGCACCAGCTAGAATTGGAGAAGGATCGGTTGTGGGCGCGGGCTCACTAGTGACGAAGGATGTGCCCGCAGGCATGGTTGTGCTTGGCGCGCCAGCGAAACCATACATCACTAAGAGCGAGTATAACACAAGGAAGACCAGATGGGAAAAAGGAGCCAAAGGAACGTGAAGTATTCCAAAGCTAAAGCTGGGAAGACAATTTTTGCCCGGCTACTTGCGGGTGAAGACCTGTTGGACACGATAACTCAGGTTGCCGCTAAAGCTAGGGTCTACGCTGGATTTTTCTCTTTAATTGGCACCCTAAGAACTGCCAAGTTGGGATTTTTTCACGAGGGCAAATACAAAACGATCGAAATGCAGCAACCATTGGAGATTGTTTCATGTCTTGGCAATGTTTCAGTCAAAGAGGGCAAGGTGTTTGCCCACGCGCATGCAGCTGTTTCAGACGAAGAGGGCAGGGTTTTCGGAGGTCACGTGATGCCTGGTTGCATTATAGGAGTGACGGGCGAACTCGTTCTGGCTGAGGCTACAGGCATCAGATTGCTTAGAAAGTTTGATCGGAGAACCAAGCTCTCGTTGCTGTCTTTCGCCGAGTCCGCGGCTAATCCTAAGAAGGCGCGTGCTGTTCCTGCTTAAGATCCTTCATAAGTCTTACTCCGTGAACGCCAACTGAATAATAGTCATCTAATTGCACGGCTTCTTCGTAGCCCTGCTTTCTGTACAGTCTCCTAGCGGCTTGATTGTCAGCGCGAACTTCAAGGTAGACGACTTTAACGTTCTTCTTCAAGAAGGCATCTTCTATCTCCGTCAGAAGCATTAAGCCGACGCCCATCCGGCGATATTTGACAGCAACATCGATGGTTACAACATGGCCGATCTTTGCCGTGTGTTTCATTTCAACCAAGCCAATTACAAAGCCTGCAACGTCGCCATCTACTTTGGCTAACAGGGCAACGGCGCTTGGGCTTTTGAGTAGGCTACGTATGTGCTCTCTGCTATATGCTTCGGCTGTGAAGCATTCGCGTTCTATTCTGAGCAGTTCTTCAACGGTTCTTGTCTCTGCAGACTCAACTTTTGCCTTCATTTTGTCGTCACCCAAAATTCCTGCTAGGACTCGTAGACTTGCAGCTGGCCATCTCCAACAACGCGGTTGTAGGCGTCAACGACCTTCTCGAGGCTATTGTTTTGACCTAAGTATATGAGATGGCTTTCACAATTGCGTTTGCAGTCAGATGCTCCGAAACCCATGACTGGAATTGCAGCTCCTTCAATCTTTCCAATGAAATCGGTTACTTCGCACTCCTTGTTGTCGTTGCTTGACGCTGCCGCGACCGCTGTAATGCGTGCTGTCTTGTTCGCTAGAAGATAGTCGATGTGCCAGTGCTTTTTCTTTCTCTTTCTGAAGTGTCTGGCAACCCTTCTTCTGAGGCTGACGGCGCCGGTGCCTAGTGCAGAACCCGTGTATGCGTAATAACCCTTACGTAGCTTGATCCAGCCTTGTTTCGGTGTGCATATGCGGCTTGGAGCCTTCAAGTGGATGATAAGCGTATAGTTGCCTCTGGCTGGCAGTGCCTCAGGTTTCAGCACGATTGTTCCCCGTTTTCAACGCTGTTCAAATAAACGCTCGAAGTTCTCGAAGTACACCTTTCTCCTTGCTTTGCTCGAGATTTGAGCAGCGTCGATTATAGCTGTTTGAGTTGGAAAACGATAATATGGAATGTCGGAGCCGAACAACACGCGATCTTGGTCGACGTCCGTAGCCATTTCGACAAATTCGGGCAAAGTTCCAGATGTCTCTACGT
>Ga0315310_10000179_pt1 | contig 42809 bp, 48 predicted proteins | sample TDP5_MG_FD_203630 | JGI IMG/M metagenome (GOLD analysis project Ga0315310, IMG submission 203630) | Freshwater sediment microbial communities from Lake Towuti, South Sulawesi, Indonesia - TDP5 | ecosystem: Environmental > Aquatic > Freshwater > Lake > Sediment | place: Indonesia: South Sulawesi...
AAGCTTGTCAAGTAATATTTCAACTATAGGTAAAACTGTAGGTCTATCGTTCCCAATTAAGCCTATGGTGAACTCTCTTCCGGGAAGGAACTCCTCAACTATCGCAAGCTGATTATAGGTCTTAATGACCCATGAGACCTGATTCTTAAGTTGTGTCTCATCCCTTACTAAGGAGCTGTTTCTTATTCCTTTGCTGGAACCTTCACAGAGAGGCTTCACCACTAAGGGGAAACTCAATCTTTTGTCCAGCTTCTCCTTGGCTCTTTTGAAGACTTGGAAAGAGGGGGATGGAACTCCATTGAAACTTAGGATTTGATGGGTTAAAGCCTTGTCCAACGATATTGCTAAGGTTAGGGGTCCAGAACCCGTATAAGGTATCCCGAGCATTTCTAATATTGCCGGAATATGAGACTCTCGGCTTTCGCCACACAAACCTTCAGCTATATTAAAAACAATGTCCGGCCTTAACTTTATCAGCTTGTCATAGGCTTCTTCATCTGCCTCTATCTTAGATACTTCGCATTCGCCCTTTCTTAAAGCCTTTGCTATGGCATTCACTGTCTCTTCGTCATCAAATTCTGCATAGAAATCTTCAGGCATCCCCTCATCGGTGCAGGGTTGTTTCTTAAGGTTACAAGTCAATCCTACTTTTAACGTCATCTTATCTCCCTAGAAGTTGGGGAGGGACCTTCAGGCGATGCTCCTCTTCCACTATGGGTATTTGAGGATAGATGAAAATTTTTCCCTCATAATTCCTGAGAACGACCTTGTCCTCTTCGATGCTTAGGACGTAATTGGACGGAATTGGAATTTTTCCTCCACCGCCGGGGGCGTCGATAACATAGCGCGGTGCAGCCAAACCTGAAGTGTATCCGACCAGAGACTCGATGATCTTAATTCCAGTTTCAACTCTTGTCCTGAAGTGGTATGTCCCTTTAATCAGATCCATCTGGAACATGTAGTAGGGTCTTACCCGAATCTTTAGAAGTTTTTGAACTAAGTTCTTCATTACTTCCGGATCATCGTTGACGCCTTTAAGGAGAACCGACTGATTTCCCAAAGGAATTCCGGCGTCAGCCAGTAATCCACAAGCCCTCTCACTTTCATCCGTTATCTCGCGAGGATGATTGAAATGGACGTTCACGTAAAGAGGGTGATATCTCTTCAGTATATCACATAACTTTGGTGTAACTCTTTGAGGGAAAGTGCAAGGAACTCTCGAACCGATCCTTATGATCTCCACATGCGGTATAGATCTCAGCTTCTTGACGAGAAAATCTATCTTATCATCCGGCAGCATAAAAGGGTCTCCGCCGGATAGGAGAACATCTCTAACGACGAAATTATTTTCAACGTACCGGATTTGCTCTAGTAATACGTTGTCAGATAGGTTGACAACAGGTTTCCCAACATGCCTTTTTCTCGTGCAGAATCTGCAGTATGTTGCACACCTATTCGAAACGCACATAAGGATTCTATCAGGGTATCGGTGGACCAAGCCTGGTACAGGGCTGTCTCCTTCCTCGTTTAACGGATCGTCCACACCGAAAGGGTCTTGCAGCTCTAAAGGGCTGGGAATGCACTGCCTCCATATTGGATCATTAACCTCTTCTATGAGGTTGAAATAGTACTTTGAAATTTTCATCGGATATTTCGCGACGACTGCTTTTAAGCTTTCGCAGTCGACTTTAAACTTGTTTAGGATCTGGTCCGGCCTTGTTATACTCTGCGAGAGAATCTGTTTCCAGTCTTCAGCCATATTATTTTACGCGCACTCTGTGACACTTTAGTGCCACGAAGGAGAGATGAAATACATAAGATACTTTTAAGCTTTTCTACTCAATCCTCCATAACCTTAAACTTTACTTTATAGCAGCATAAAGTAGGAAGCCTCATCGTGGTATGATCCATCCTTTAAGATCCTGTCTTTCCTTATACGCTCTAATTTAAACCCCGCCTTTACCGCCGCACGCCTCATCGCGGTGTTTTCTGCAAGAGTTTCAATCTCGAGCCTTCTGAACTCCTTCTCTCTGGCAAGTTTAATTGCTGATTTTATGAGGCGCGTTGCGATTCCTCTCCCCCAATAATCTGGATGTACACTGACCCCTAGACTTGCAACGTGCTCCATGAATCTTCCAAGCCTCCATAAACCTAAGAACCCGACAATTTGCTCTTTATATTTGGCCAGTAAAATCTCCGCTCTTTTGTTCTTTGGAAGGTTTTCAAAGAACCTCTTGTAAGCCTCAAACTCTGTCTCCAAGTTCCAACCAACATATTCGATTAGCCATTCTCTAACTTTAGGGTGACACTCTATCTCAACAATCGATCTTATCTCATCATCATTGGGCGGCGTCTCCTTAGCGTTGATTATCTCAAGCCTCAACGCATCCCTCCAAAGGGAGAAAAGGAAAAAGGTTCTGCTTAAAAACTTATCTACTCTCCTAACAATTACATCTAAGAGATTAGAATCGGCAGTAAACTGGCAAGAGAAGGATCAAGGATGATGAGAAAACTTAAGATCGGGGTTCTCTTCAACGCAGCAACCAGATCGGCCAGAGGTGAAGGTATTGACTATGTCTCTGCTGCCGAAGTAGTGGAACAAGCTGAGGCTGTTCAAGATGCTTTGGAGAAACTTGCCTTTTCATATCAAAGATTCATCCTCGAAGAGGATGTTGAAGAATTTATTTTGGCATTGAAATCGTACAATCCAGATGTTGTCATAAACCTCTGTGAAGGAGCCTTTGGAGATAGCCATCTCGAGATGAACGTACCGTGTCTACTCGAGCTTCTGAGGATACCTTACACGGGTTCACCGCCCTTAACATTGGGAATATGCCAGAATAAAGGCTTGACCAAAGACATTTTGAAGTCTAATGGGATACTGACCCCGAGGTATCGAGTTTTAAATAGCTTCAACGAGTGGAGGGAAGAAATCGCTTATCCCCTTTTTGTAAAGCCCATGAAAGAAGATGCGAGCCTCGGAATCACTAAAGAAAGCTTCGTTAGGAATAAAATTGAACTCGAGAATCGAGTAGAATACGTGATTGAACGCTATGAACAGCCAGCCCTCGTGGAGGAATATGTAGAAGGAAGAGAACTCAACGTATCCATTTTTGGCAACGAGAAACCTGAAGTCCTACCGATATCTGAAATAATATTCGAATTCAGCGAAAACAAACCCAAGATAGTGGATTACTTGGCGAAATGGATCAAAGAAAGCGAAGAATACGAGAAGACTAAGCCTGTATGCCCAGCAAATTTGGAGCCAACTATTAAGAAGAAGGTAGAGATAACGGCTTTAAAGGCATACAAAGTGCTACACTGCCGTGACTACGCAAGAGTCGATATTCGCTTAAAAGATGGTGTGCCATACGTACTTGAGGTCAACCCTAATCCAGACATATCGCCAGAAGTAGGTTTTGCCCGCTCCTTGAAAACGGCCGGAATCGCATTTGAAGAATTTATTGATAAGATAATCTCCTTTGCATTAGAAAGGAAAGAAAGGCGTGGAACTCCCTAGCTCGTCTTCTTTATACAATACAAGCATTTATTTCATTTCGCTACTTGGCTTTGTTAAGTTTTAGGATAACGAGAGAGGAAAAAATTGTTAAATTGTTTGTCAAAGGATCGACCGTGAGAGCGGACGCATAGAAGTTGAGCCAAACCATATAGAGGGGACTATATATAGGCTGGTCAGATTTTCTGTCTAAGTTCGGCGTTTTGTTTTATCAAGATCTGTTGCAACTTTGAGACATCCAATTTTCTGGGTGTAACATTGTTTTTTGCGCATAGTGCCGCGGCGGTCCCTGCGGCTTGGGAGATCGCCATTAACGGGGCCATAGATCTAAGCGACTGAAAGGGAACCTGGTGGGCGGAGACACACCTTCCGGCGAGTAGAAGGTTGTCTATCTTCTTGGGCACTAGTGACCTATAGGGAACATCGAAGCCCTCATGATCGAAGAAGAAACGTTTTCCGTAATAACTGGGAACTGGGTTGGAGCTGATGGCGACAACATCATCAAACCTTGCACCTTTGAGGGCGTCCTCCTCCGTGACCATATATTCCCCTATGAAGCGCCTCGTCTCCCGCACACCTATATTCGTCGCTGTTTCTAATAGATAAGAATCCTCAAAGCCGAGCTCTTTCTTCTTCAAGTCCTCGACTATGGCCATGGTCTTCTCTCTGGCCTCGATTTCCGCCTGTGTTAGATCCTCAAAATCGACGCCATCCCTACCTGAGATCCCTGCACCCCACTTCACAATCGTGTTTTTTATCACAATCCCTTGTGACCGAGTGATTTTCTCAGGATGCACGTTTGCTAACCTGTACATTAAACTCATGCCCATCATGCGTCCACCTGTCTTTTCTGCCTTTACAAAAGGCGCACCAGCTGCTGCCACCATGTCTCCGTCTCCTGTGGCGTCAACGATGATTTTTGCTAGCACCGCCTGACGACCGGACTTGTTTTCGACAATAACGCCCTTTATAACATTATTCTCAACAATCGAATCCACCGCATATGTATGTAACATAAGCCCGACGCCAGCCTCCTTAAGCATCTTGAGGGCAACATACTTTAGAATTTCAGGGTCAAAGCCCACGGCGTAAGGGAGGTCTCCCTCTATAAGGTTACGAGGCTCCTGTTCGTAAGGTACATCCAGAGTAGTTCCTCCTAATCGGGCAAGCTTCATCACGATCTCTTGAGGGATACCCTTAACAGTCTGCAGCTTATTAGGCGGCCGCTGATTGCGAAATCCATTAAAACATGTCATCAGTCCAGCGGTCGCCATGCCTCCCAAAAAGCCGTACTTTTCTATTAATAAAGTGTCAGCGCCGTTCCTTCCAGAGGCTAATGCGGCAACTAACCCGCCGGGTCCTCCGCCAACGATAACAATGTCCTTCTCGTAGACTACGGACAGCTGCTTAGCTGGCTCAATAATTATCTTCAATCTTCCTCTTCCTCACCGTTCAAGGTAATCCCGTTTCGCTTTATTAAAATCTTGAGAGAATCAAACTCATAAGAGCATGAAAAGTTCTTTAAATTTGCATCCACCATGATTAATGTACTTTACCATTATCCTTCCGTTAAACCTTAGACGACAAATACTTAGTAAGTTTCTCTTGGTACAAAGTGTTCTTTAAGAGGTTGCTAGTGTTTATTCACTCTTTAATCCCTATACTGAACCTCGAATTCACGTAATTTAGGGCTTCCTCTAACGTGTTAAACATTTTCGCATCCCTTCTTAAGGCTTCTCGGACGCATTCCCTGTTTATCCAAACTCCGAGGGGCGTTATAAAGCCCGGATGGATCTCTCTCATCGCGACGACTCCGGCTTGTCTCCCTTGAGAAGCCAGGTGCTCGGCTGCGGCTAATCTAACTGCGTAGTAGCATCCTCCTATAGATGCGTAAGTTATCCTGCCTTTGTATCCCTCCCAATCGCCTCCCATAGCTATGCTCTGATCTTCGGGGTTCCAAGCTGTACCGGGATACCAGGCTTCAATCCACTCGTAACTCCAACTTGAGGGCAACAGAATTACGACAAAACGGTTTCCAAGATAACTGAACTCGTGAACTCGATAATCATTCAATTGGTTCTTGTACTTTATCTGGTCCTCGATAAGGCGCCGCGAGATGATCGAGTCGACAGCAGTTATGCTCCACCTTGTAGGCACGATCCTTCGATCTTTCTTAAGTCCGAAGGCTCCTATGCTGAACGCCCTTTGAATCTTAGAGACTGGAACATTCCTCCCATAAATGTCAGTCAAGGCTTCTTCAGCCTTCAAATCCCAATCGCTGTATGCTCTCTCGATGTGCGGATCAGCTTTGACGTTGTTTACTTTTATATCCCTCAAAATCGCTGAGGGGCCCATGGGTTGAACCTCGTCATCTAGGAGGATCCTACCCGATGGCTTCTTCCTGAATGTTACCTCCGTGTCGACAGAACTGCTTGAGAGGGCTAACTCCAACGTCTTATCGATATACTTGCCAGCCTTATCCGGCTTCTTCACATTAACCCTGAACTTGCTCCTAATCAGTTTCGTCCTAAAGTCCACTATCTCATCTACAGTTTTACCTACCCATTCCTCTGGTGCGTCTAAGATAGAGGTATCTCCTACGATTGGAGGAACTAGCGGGCCGGCGTAAACGTATGGATAACCGATGCGCCCCACAAAGACCCCTGGAGGAGAAGACCCTATCACTTGTTCGGTGTTGACTAATTTCTTCACCTTTATCAAAGAGTAGAATTTGAGTAATGCTGGACATCTAGGCTTTCCACATAATTTTCTGCTTCCTCTGCAGATTAGGCATAAGCTTCCCTTTCGAGCTTGGACTTCTACATCCCCATATTCTTCTGGGTTTAGATCTCCAGCTACCTTTACATCACTTACTAGATGCTCCACCCACGGAACTCGTCTTTTAACCTTCTTGACGAATTTTTTATGGAAAAGTTTCTTCAACGTTTCCTACCGCGCAATTTCTAATGAGAAAATGAAAGACGACGCTATTATATTATTTGGTTGGTTAACGCCGAGTCTTTCCTCATTGATGTTTAGGATTTCTGATGCCGTGTTTCGCCCATATGTTGCATGTTCCTTCAACCGAGACCATACATGGACCCTTAGGCGTCTGTGGATTACAAGCTTTCATGTACAACGGGCATTCAGGCGGCTTTATCTTGCCGATTATAACGAGGTGGCATAGGCAACCAGGCAGCAATTCTCTGGCATGCTCAACTTTTAAGTCGTATTTCCGTTTCGCATTATATCCGGAGAACTCTTCCTTCAGCATTAATACCGAGGAGGGTATTCGACCTAGTCCTCTCCAGTATCCGCTTTCGACATCAAAGACCCTTCTGAGGAGTAGTTGGGCTTTCACGTTTCCTTCAGGGTTAACTGATCGGATGTACTCATTTTCCAATCTGGCTTTACCCTCCTTTACCTGCCTAAGCAACATCAGAATACCGAAGAGAACATCTAGAGGCTCGAACCCAGCTATCACCGTCGGCATCCCGTAAGCCTGCGGAAAGATCCGATAAGGCTCCAACCCAATTATGGTCGAGACGTGGCCCGGTGCAATGAAGCCATCTATCCGCAAGTCGCCTATTCCAAGAAGCAGCTCCATTGCCGGCGGAATCAACCTATGTACAACAAGAAAACTTAGGTTTCCAGGCGGTTTTTTAAGAACCTCAGCAGCGGTAGATGGAGCTGTGGTTTCAAATCCCAAGGCGAAGAAGACGAACTCTCTATTCGGTTCTCTCTTAGCCATCTTTACAGCATCATCGACGCCGTAGACGACTCTGACATCCCCACCTTGAGCCTTAGCATCCTGCAGCGACACCTCAGAGCCGGGAACGCGGAGTACATCACCGAAAGACAGCACCGTCACCCCCTTTAACGCCAAGGAGACCGCATTGTCAATCTCGGCTGCTGGGGTGATGCACACGGGGCAGCCGGGTCCAGCTATGACATCGATACTCTCCGGCAGTAGGGACCTAAGCCCGTAATGAGTTATGGTATGTTCATGAGTACCACATATGTGACAAATCCTCACCGTGTAAGATGGAGCTACTTCATTAATCCGGTCTGCAACTTTTTTTACTAGCGATGGATCTCTAAATTTTGATCTCATAATTTCCATCGAAATCACTGTTCGTCCATTCTCTTACTAACAATTTCTTGCATCATTCTAATCGTCAAAATCTTTTCTGGGTGAATCATTTTCTTACCGATTGATTGGACCCACTTTGACATCCCGCCAGCAAGTACCCTTACCTCATAAACAGCTTCTTTGAATATTGCAGGTCTTCCAGCGATCATTCTAGGAGATTCAGCTACTCGAATAACAAGTGCTGGTTTGCTCGTCGGAATTCCGACCTTTCCCAGTGCTTGATGAACCTTAATTAAGAAGCGGTAGATCTGTTTCTGCCTGTCTCAGCGAAGCAATCATTTCCTTATCACGTAGATACATATAACCATCCGCATCCCAAAGCCCTGCTAAAAAATCCCTGATAAAATCGGGAGATAAAAGTACATCTATGGTACTTTGTTTAAATCCTTCTTCATCGCTACTGATTATTCGCGCAAGCGCAGAACTGCTTATTTGGATATACCAAGCGTAAGCCTTCTCTCTCTGAGCTTTACGTCCATCACGATCACGATAAGTTATCACAGCTTTAGTTCTAAATTTATTTGCAACTTTTTCAGCACGCTGGAATAACGGTTCCAGAAGGTTCCAATTTGTGTTACATATAACTATACGATAAGGAGTTCGTTTCCATGTTCGCTCAACCGAGCCGTCACCTATACAAAACCCAATGACATAACACAGGTCTCGATCCGGGTATACGTGCGTCATGTACACATAGCTCGAGCCTACTAACTCGATGCCTTCTCTTTCCGATCGTCTGTGTTTTACAAGTTTGCCAGCATATGGAGGTTTAACTCTAGGTCTCATTTTGAGAAGCTTTCTGTCTTCTGATTGGTGCAACCAAATCCGAATCGTGGTGAGAGGCTTATCTAATTTCTCTGCCATCACTATCGTTGTCATGCCAAGCCCTTTAGGATACGCCTCATACATGAATCTTAGAATTTCGTTAAACCCACTTTCCCCAATACTTGCTATTGCTTTAGCTTTTGTTTTCGCATCCTTGATAACTTGTGCGCCTAGTAACAATTTGTTTATCTGCTGTTTCTTTTTCTTATTCGTTATCTTAGACTCCCCCAGTACTTCACTAACATTAATTGATCTCCTTCTCGACTTTCGTCCCAGATTTTTTCGCCAATACTTATCTCTAAGAGAGATTGTTGAGGCTAATGTCAAGCTCTGCAAACGTGGCAGAACTTAACCTCATGATGCAGAGATGAAGATAACCTTTCTATATTGGTGATAACCTTCTTAGCCAATGTGTGGTCTCTAAATCTTAACCAGTTCTCCATCTCCCTTATACAACCATCTTTACGTTCTTGATTGTGCATTCTTTTCCTTCTACGATCTCGACAATGTTTCTGCATCTTGGGCATAAAAGGGTTGGAATCGGAACATGATATAAAGGGTCATCCTCATAGCTGAAGTTTCCTTCATATCCGCATCTTCGGCATTTGATGCTTCCTTCTTTCATCTCTATACGGAGACGAGACTTCTCCATGACTGTGCCTTTAGTTAGAACTTTATACCAGAACCTTACCTGTTCAGGATTCAGGAAGGTGAGGTTGCCCATGATCAGATGCACTTCAACAACTCTCTTGGCTTCATGTCTTTCAGCCTCTTTCAAGACGTTTTCAACGATCTGCGTCGTCATGGAGTATTCATGCATTTTAATAGCCTTCGTTTGATTCTGGGTGTCATAAACCTAGTGCCTTAACTACTTCAGATACGCCTTCTCCACTCCTACAGTTAGTCGGCACAGGCACCGATTTTGGATTAATAGATCTAACGTCGCGTTTCAACTTGTTAACATCTACTCCCATGGCTTCAGCTAGGTCTATTTTATTTACTGCCACGATATCCGCGTTCATGAAGATGAAAGGATGCTTAATAACCATGTAAGGCCCCTCTGTAACGCTGACAACCACGATCCTCTTCTCTGAACCCAGAGGGAACTCGGCTGGACAGATAAGGTTTCCAACATTCTCTATGAAGAGAAGATCAAACCTGCTTAAGTCGACTCTCCGCAACGCCTTCGAAACGAGGTTTGCGTCCAAGTGGCATTCCTTACCAGTATTTATGGGGACGGATTCAACGCCGTGCTTGGCTATCATCTCAGCGTCGATAGTCGTGGTTAAATCTCCCTTAAAGACGGCGATCCTATACCTATCCTTCAGGGTCACAATCATCTTCTCAATTAAAGAAGTCTTCCCAGATCCGATTGAACCCATAACATCTATAGCCCTGACGCCATACTTTCTCAGCATCTTTCTGTTCTCCTCAGCCAACCTCTCATTCGCCCTGAGGATATTAACATCCAGTTCGACATCGTAGATTTCTCCTTCCTCGGCTCTTATAACATCCTTTACGTCTGATCTCAAAGAAGAACACCGTCCATAAACTTCAGTCTTTCAAGATTATTTTATTACAAATTAGATACTTGAGACTCGCTTAGGATCTGGTTCCAAAGTTCAACCGTCTCTTCCGCCGCCTCTTTATCAATCACTTGGATAGCATATCCAGCGTGAACCAGAACGTACTCCCCCACTTTGGCATCAACGAGCATGACGTTAACTTCCCTAACAACCCCGTGACCGAAGTCAACCTTAGCGGTTAAACCATTAATCGACATGACTTTAGCAGGTATCGCAAGACACATTTTCTTCCCATAGAATACCGAACCGTAAGATTAAAACTTTTTACCCAAGAAAGCTTTTGCCACGGCAACCGTCTGTCCAAATGAGGTCCCACCGTCACCAGGAGGGACATCGTGGTGAACGAAGAAACTTAAGCCCGCGTCTTCAACGATTTTTTTGATTGTAATCGTTATGTGTTCGTTGTACGCAACTCCGCCTGAGAAACCTATAGCCTTTACATTAAGCCGGTCTGCCTCTTCTAATGCGAGCTCAGCCAATCCTCGAGCGATATAAGACTCCGCAGAATAAGCAAGGTCCTTTATTGAGTAATAATCCCTTTTGTTGAAGACTTCCAAAACCAAGGATGTTGTGTCCAACATCTTACCATCGATCTTAGGTTTTAAGTTCAGTACGTCTACACCGTCAATAGCTGCCGACTCCAGCTTCATCGCCGGCTCACCTTCATATGTTCGATGGTAACATATGCCCAAAATGGCTGAGATAGCATCTAAGAGACGCCCACAACTCGTAGTTCGTGAAACTGATTTTCTTTCTAGCTGCTTAATCATTATCTCAACTTCTCTCTCCCCGTATGGGAAGTGTTCACTTTTGGAGCGAAGCCAGTTCTCAATGTCCGCTTTATTGTAGAGAACCCCAGCAGCCATCCTTAATGGATAACGAGTCGCCAAATCTCCACCAACCATAGGCTGCCTCTCAAGATGAGCTGGACGTTCAAAGTCCTCATGGTTGCAGTAGAGTATTTCTCCTCCCCAAGCCTCACCGTCTAAGCCGTACCCGTACCCGTCGCATACTATGCCTACCATCTCATTAATGCCTTGTTCAGCAATCAATCCAGCAACATGAGCATAATGATGTTGAACAGGAATAACAGGACAGTTAAGTCTCTCTCCGAGCTCTTGGGCTAGCAGCGTCGTGTTGAATCTCGGATGCAGATCACATGCGATGGCTTCAACCTTACTGTTCGTTAAGTTTATCAGGTGATCTATGGCATCCCTCAAAAACTCAAGAGTTTCGAGGTTCTCTACGTCACCCACGTATTGGGAGATGAAAGCCTTGTCTCCTAGGAGAATGCACACGTTTACGTTCTCTTCAGCTCCAACGCCCAGTACACATCGCTCAGAAGAAAACTTTAATCTGATTGGTTCAGGAGCGTAACCTCTTGATCGACGAATTATGCTTGGTTCTCTTCCATGAAGTCTAACAACAGAGTCGTCACATCTGTAGGCTATCGGCCTATTATGGAATAGGAAGAAATCGACATCGCCACCGAGCTTCCTTAAGGCTTCCTCATGATCGATAACTATCGGCTCATTAGGGGGATTGGCGCTCGTCATAACAAAAGCTGGTTCCCGAACCCCATAAAACATCATAACGTGCAGACCTGTATACGGAAGCATCACGCCGACGTTGTGGAGCCCCGGAGAGATAAGGTCGGAGAGATAATAATCCTCACTCTTCCTCAGAAGAACAATCGGCCTAACGTAGGACGTTAAAAGCTTGGCTTCCTCTTCTGAAACCTCTGCGAAAGATTTTACAGCATCCAGGTCTCTAGCCATGATGGCAAACGGCTTCTGAGATCTGTGCTTAGCTTTTCTCAACCTTGCGATTGGATCTAATCTAGTCGTCGCCGTTGCGACATGGAAGCCCCCGTTTCCCTTAACTGCAACTATGTAGCCCTCTTCGAGGAGTTTGCCGGCTTCTGTTATAGGCTCTTTACAAGCCAAAGATTCTCCGTCGTTTGTTGTGAGGTATACCTTTGGTCCGCATTCATTACAAGCCACAGTTTGTGCGTGGAAGCGGCGGTTGAATGGGTCAGTATATTCTTCTAGGCAGAAGCTGCACATCGGAAAAAACTTCATCGTCGTATTAGGGCGATCGTATGGAAGACGCTCGATGATTGAATACCTTGGACCGCAATCCGTACACGTGATGAAGAAGTAGTTGTAACGCCTATTTCCGGGATCTCGAAGTTCATTGAGGCATTCGTCGCAGATCGCTATATCTGGAGGAATAATCGACCCTGAAAAGGTAGACATTTCAGAGCTTCTCAAAATTTTAAAACTCTTGTACTTACCTTTTCCTATCGAATATTTTGTAGATATATCGTGTATCCGGGCGAGGGGAGGATGCTTCTCACTTAAATCCTTCATGAAACTCTCAATTGCATCCTTTTTTCCTTCAACCACGATATCGACAACTGCGTCTCCACGGTTCCGCACAAATCCAGCAAGATTATTTTTCACTGCGATCCGGTAGACGAACGGACGAAAACCAACCCCTTGAACAATACCACTGACCTTGATCTCAGCACGCAAAGACGAAACGCATCCCTATAATGATAATTGATGAAAACTAAAATTCTGAGTGAATGATTTTCTGGGCTATTGCCTCACCGACCTCTTGAGTGGTTGAGGACCCGCCTAGATCGTACGTTCTAACTTTCCCTTCCTTTAGAACCTTTATCACAGCGTTCTCTATTATCTCCGCCGCTTCGTTCTCGTTCAGATACCTCATCATCATCTTCGAAGCGAGGATCGTTGCAATAGGGTTCACTTTGTTCTGTCCAGCGTACTTGGGCGCGGAACCGTGAACTGGCTCAAACATTCCATAGTTGTCTCCGATGTTGGCTCCAGCCGCTAAACCTAATCCTCCCACCGTCTGGGCAGCCTCGTCGGATATGATGTCGCCAAACATGTTCGTGGTAACGATCACGTCGAACTTTTCAGGCTCCTTGATAAGCCTCATCGCCATAGCGTCTATGTGGGCATCCTCCACGTGAACGTCCGGGAATTCTTTGGCCACGTCTAAAACGGCTTCCATAAAAATTCCGTCCGTCACCTTGAGAATATTCCTCTTATGAACAGCAGTCACGTGTCTCTTTCTCTTCGAAGCCATTTTAAAAGCGAGTCTAACGATTCTTTCAGAAGCCTTTCTTGTGATCACCCTCATGGCAATCCCAAGCCCAGGAGCAACTTCAAACTCTCGACCAGTATACAACCCCTCAGTATTCTCGCGGATAACAACCAGGTCAATATCAGGCTTTAAAGACGGAACACTGGGCAACGTCTTACACGGCCTTATGTTGGCGTAAAGATCGAAGGTTTTCCTAATGGTCACGGCGACGCTGGGAGGCGAACCAAGCTCCTCAGGCGTAGTCATCGGCCCCTTCAAACAAGCATTGGTCTTCTTCAAAATCTCTAACGTTTCATGTGGAAGGTTGGTTCCATACTTCCTCACACAGTTTAGGCCTGCCTCGCCATAGACAAACCTTAGTTCCAGACCTTTCAGAACCTTCTGCGTCGCGTTTAAGACCTTTACCGCCGCCTCTGTCACTTCTGGACCGATACCGTCACCAGGTAAAACTGCAATGTTATATTTTCTCACCACCTTTTGCTACTCTCCTATTTATCGTCTGATCATTCTTGTGACCTCTTGATGTCTAATCGTCTCACGGAGTCTCCTTGCCTTAGCTCTATTTTGCCATTTCTCTATATTTTTGTTCTTAATCGTTAGTTTGGTTGCCATGTCTGTCACAACGCCATTTTAAACTACCTTCATTTATTTAAAATGAATTAGTCCTTAAAAAAAATCGCTTGCATACTGTCGATCAAACAAATAACCCAGAATTATAACGCAATAATGATTAAATAATTCTTTGCATCTCTTATTTCTGCAATGTAAGGTGAATCGATGGATATAGAAGCAAAAATTGAATTAGTTAAACGGCCTCCGACAGAAGAGATTTTGGTAGAGGAAGAGATGAGACATCTTTTTGAAACAAACGGGCATCCTCAACATTACATAGGTTTTGAAATTTCAGGCATGCTACATTTGGGAAATCTTATTGTTTGTGGTTTTAAGATAAACGATTTCATAAAAGCAGGAATAAAATCTCAAGTCTACCTTGCAGATTGGCACAGTTTCATTAATAATAAGTTCGGTGGAGACTGGGACAAGATTCTGAAGGCAGCAGAATACTATGAAGAGGCCTTCAAGTTTTTCTGTCCTGGGGCAAAAATTGTTGTAGGTTCTGAATTGTATCATGACAACGATGAATACTGGAAAAGGGTGATTAAATTTTCTAAGCATATGACAATCGCAAGAACCTTGAGATGTATGACTATAATGGGAAGAAGCGAGAAGGAGAAACTTGATCTCTCTCAGTATTTTTATCCGCCAATGCAAGCGGTGGATATAAAAGAGATAGAAGCAGACATACCTCACGGCGGGATGGATCAAAGAAAAGCTCATGTTTTGGCGAGGGAAATCTTTCCAAAAATGGGATGGGAGAAGCCAGTTGCGGTTCACCACCATCTCTTAATGGGCATAGCGAAACCAGCTGAACTGAAGACAAAAGATAAACTAGAGGAGGTTATAGCAAGCAAGATGAGCAAATCAAAACCGTGGACCGCGATATTCATTCATGATTCAGAGGAAGAAATAAATTCGAAGTTGCAAAGAGCTTGGTGCCCTGAAAAACAAACAGAAGCAAACCCTGTATTAGAAATTGTGAGATACATAATATTCCATGAGAGGGAGACTTTTGAAATAGAAAGAGAACATAAATTTGGCGGTCCTGTAGAATTCCAGAAATACGAAGAATTAGAAGTTGCTTATAGAAAGGGAGAGATCCATCCAAAGGATCTAAAAGAAAGCGTTGTTAAAAGTATATCAGAAATTATAGAACCAGTGAGGAAACATTTTGAGCAACATGGTGAGCTTTTAGAAGTTTTTAAATCAACAGAGATCACTAGATAGCTTCTTTTTCAATCCTCGTCCGAAATTCCATTATACTTTTATCTTCCGCTTTCAAAGAATAATGGCTGAAGGAAGGAAACTTATGGTTCTCGCTGGTAAAGTTTTTAAGCTCACTGAGCAGCTCCCGCTGTTGGATATATCTTCAAAGATGGAGAATTACAGAACTGAAGAAACTTACGAGGAAGGAGAACACAAATTTAACTTGATCACGGAGATTCTTTACCTAACACCACGAGATGAAATGCTCACGGGTTTATACTCCCACGACTATGTGGCTCACATCTTTCATCGGGGCAGAACAACCCCGCAGCCTAGAACGATGGAAACCCTGTTCTGCTTTGCGAGTAATCGAGATATGACCTTTCTAACGGTCGTTGAAAAGAAAAGGGTAGCGAACAATATTGCCAATCAGCTGAGCAAAATAATCTTTGGAAAGATCGGCGACATCACCGAGGCTAGGATACCGCCGGAGACTCTCCGCGAGTTTCACTTAAAGAACCCTGAGGATACGAAGATCACGTTCTTCGATAATGTGGACATACCTAATATAGATAAGCTTTCTCTTTATGGTCCAGACCTGGTTGGGACGAGCCTATTCGAGGACTACTGTAAACACGGCGATTTATGGTATATTGTAGCTAGGTCTAGGGAGCACGGATACGTAGTCGGGATAACCCGCGACGCCTGTATTGTCATCTTCAACGAGACGGATAAACTCAAATATTTGGAGTACCTCAGAAAAGAAGTTTACCCACTAATTTTATAGTTTACCTATATATCAAGGGTACCGCGTTTCAGGTGCTGAACAATTTTCATTAGCGATAACTCCTATTAGAAGGTGGAATAAATGTGGATAAGTAGAGAGGACCTGCTAAAGAATTTCAAGATCATCGCCTTATCATAGTCGAAGATGAGAACAGAGATTTCGCTTTGTTAGGCATAGATGACTCTTATACGCAGCTTGTGAAAACTGAAGTGGAGGAAGAAAATGTACGCAGTCAGAAACGAAACTAACGTCTGCTCATTCTTTCTCGCTGTGTTGAAGACTTAGCTTTGCGCAATCGTTCCTTGGTTAAGGTGACGATAATTTTTCAGATGAAGAAATTGGGAGAAATGATAAAAATATAAATCTTTAGGAGAGCCTTACTTTAATCGATTCGTCTTGAATTATGAGGAAGTCTTAGCGTATTATTCTAGGCTACACGTTAAGAGCGAAATCTCTGCATATTGTAGAAGTAGATGGGCTGCGTTAGAGGGTTTAGAGCAGAAGAATGAAAGACTATTCCTCAGATACTGGAGACGTGGCACAAGGCCTCTGACCATAAATACTTCGGAAGATCTTGATGAAGCCTTCAAAAGGTTTAGAATTCTAAGGCCTAGAACAGTTTACGCCTCAATAAACTTGTACCATCGTTTAGAAGTTGCCGCAGACGCTGAGAATCCATCGAACATAATCAAATCAACACCGATCTGGGATGTGGATGCGAGCTTAGACTCTTGGGAATACGCTTTGAAAGCTGCCGAAATCATAGTTAGCCACATGGAGAAAGAGGGCCTTGACCGATCTGTATACCTTAAATGGTCTGGGCGCGGAATACACTTACATATCCATGAAGAGGCTTTCTCCCAAAAACTACTCGACAAGCATAATCCGCTGGATGTGGCCTTTTCAGTTGTTGAATACGTGCTAAGAAGAGGCAGGAATGGCCTTATTAATTTGGCAGCTAAAGCTCCTCAATCAGCAGATAGACCCTTAAGAATAGAGAATAAGATAGACCTTAAACGAGTCTTCACAGCTCCACTCTCGCTTCATAGGAGCCTCGACCTTTGCTGCGTATGCTTCAAACCGAACAACCTTTACGACTTTAACCGGGAGTGGGCCAGACCAGAAAGCTACCACCACGACGAATCATGGAAGGCTTATGAGGAAGGTGAGGGTGACCGTTTAGCCGAGAAGGCTCTGGCTGAGGTAGGTGGATGCGACGGCTGGTCCGGTGCCCCCAAAATTAAACTTGAACGGACAGCCTTACAAGCCGAGACTGCAACAACAGAAGCCGTGACTAAGATGGTTTCACATAGAGAGCTCGGCAGATTCCAAGTTATGGGGCTCTTACAGGCGGCTCGTTATTACCTTGTCGCTGGAAATTTGGAGAGGGCTAAATCTTTCGGACTTAATAGAGCGGTATTCTACGCATGGGCTAAGAGGTACAGTCGCGACAAGCTTATACAGCCTAGGGAAGGAACTGGAGCATTCGCAAAGCATGTAGATGATAGGAAGATAGAACAGATAGGTGACGAAGCAGCCTATGTGTCGCCTAAAGGCTGGTTCATAATAGGCAATGTAGAGCAGAAACCGAGCGACTATGACCGCCAGATAGCCAAACGTGTCGAGACAAACGCCATACCATACGATGACGCTTGGATAACAGCCATCAAATATCTGAAAGGCTTCCCGAGAACAACGCTTCTCGATCAGCAAAGGTTCTATAAGGAGATTTACAGTCCGGTCAGGGATACCTTCCATATCTTGATGATGCGTAGGCGTAAAGCTGGGCAACAGAAGACCCTAGATCGATTATTTGGGCAAAAATCAATTTGAGACTTTAGGTGGTGGTCACTTTCGCGAGGGGTAGCGAGGCTAAGGCTGTTAGAGTTTGGACCGTAGGGCACGGTTCGCGATCTACGGAGCAGCTTTTGAACATGCTAAAGGAAAGCAAGGTTGATACAGTGGCCGATATTAGGAGGTGGCCAACCTCTAAGCTTGACCGCTTTAAACGCGAAAACCTGGAGCAATGGCTTAGGGAGGCTGGAATCGACTACGTATGGATGGGAGAGACGCTTGGAGGTTACCGAAAAGGAGGCTACGAGAACTACATGAGAACCGAATCTTTCAAGCGAGGTTTGGAGGATCTGCTTAAGCTGGCTTCTAAAAAAAGAGTATGCCTATTATGCTTAGAGCCGAACCCTCGAGGGTGTCACCGACGCTTCATAAGCAGAGCGCTTCATCAAGAAGGGATTGAAGTAGCGCATATATTAAGGTAGGAAAAAGCGTTTTTCGAAGACAAAAAAATTCTAATTTGTCAGAATATTATTGTGAATTAGATGAGCACGATGGAATTCTTTGTCGGCACTTCCGGATGGGTCTATTCATGGAATGAGGAAGAGAGCCTTGATTGGTATGTTTTGAACTCCGGTTTGAACGCTGTGGAGTTGAACATGAGTTTCTATCGTTTTCCCTTTCCAAGCATGGTTAAGTCTTGGTTTAACAAGGGTAAGGGTTTAAGATGGTCGATTAAAGTCAACCGTTTAATCACCCATAACTTCAAATTCAACGAGGGGGCTTTCCTATCGTGGAAGAAGTTTCATAAATTATTCCTTCCTCTCGAACCATGTATAGATTTCTACCTCTTCCAACTTCCACCCTTCATCAAGCCAGAATGGGCTGAAAGGATCGAGGATTTCGTAATAAAGACCAACCTCAATCATAGATTTGCCCTCGAAGTGAGGAATAACGCATGGTTTAGCTCTGAGTGGATCAACTGGGCCTCAAGGCTTGGAATAACCTGGGTCAGTATCGACACACCAGACTTTCCACTAGATGTTTTCAACACAAGCGGCTCAACATACGTAAGAATGCATGGAAGAACTGGATGGTACACTCACCTATACAGCGAAGAAGAACTGGAAGAAGTGGCGAGAAAGATCCTGAATGTTAAGCCTAGAAAAGTTTACATCTTCTTCAACAACGATACGAACATGTTACGTAACGCTCATAGTATATTGAAACTGCTCAAACTGAATAGTGCCAGATAGAGCCTTCGAGGTCAAGATTCGAAGCATGCCGCGAAGGCAAGGTGTCTATTTGAAGAGCCTAGATCGTTTCCAACATCGGTACTTATTAATGATTCACTTAATTTGCTGTAGACATTAGCTGACAACCCTGGACTTCCCTGCTTGGTACCGTCGCAATGCCTTTTCGTCCAGTTCTACGCCTAGGCCAGGCTTCTGCGGGACCTTTGCAAGGCCGTCTTTGATCTCGATGGGCTCTGCTAGTAAGTCGTCAACGCGGCAGAACTCGCCGAAAACGTCGCTCGTCAATGTTGCATTCCTCGTGGTGGCGCAAGCGTGGACGTAGCTCGCCTCCATAATGCCTAGGTCGTTTCCTGATCCATGCCATACAGGAATGCCAGCTACTTCGGCGATTCCAGCGTACTTCTTGAACTCATGCATTGTTCCGCCCGTATTAATGTAATCGCATGCTCCCTCCTTAACGGCGTTGATGATGTCGATTCCGCCGATGTGGAGCGCTATGGGAATGTCGATCTTCTGCCTCATAAGGACGTACCAGCTCAGTTCTCCCTTGGGAACAGGGTCTTCGAAGCACACGATGTTGTGTCTTTCCAGCTTCCTCGCCAGCTTTACAGCGACTGAGAGAAGCCCAAAGGCCATGTTTGGATCACACACGACGCCCATGTCAGCGCCGACCGCCCTTTCGATTGCTTGGACGGTCTCTACAATGTCCCAGGGTCTCGCCTTCAGCTTAATGACCCTGTAGCCTCTATCGGCGGCAAGCTTTGCTATCGTAGCCGTCTTTTCGGGGTTTCTCTCGCCGTGGTGAGGAGACCAGGCCGAAACTGGGACATCGCCCCTGTAGACGCCTCCTAGGAGCCTGTAGACGGGTACCTTCAAGGCCTTTCCTACGATGTCGTGGACTGCCTGCTCAAAAGCGGCGTTCATTCCGTGTGGCAAGCCTAGGCTTTGAAGGTTCATTCCAAGTGGGTCCCTGCCTAAAAGAAGCGACGCGGCGTTCTGTAAGTGCTCTTCAGAGACCCCTCTTTCGGTTTCACCTAAGCCCACGATTCCTTCATCCGTATGGACTTGAACGATAATCTTTGGGATAGCGGCTAGGGCGTTTTCGCCGCTGTTCAGGACATCCATGAAAGGTACAAAGGGAACTTTAATGGACGTAAACTCGACCTTGGTTATTTTCACCCGAGTCCACTTTCCCCTGTTTTTATCAGTAACATCTATTCAGATAGATGGCGCTTTAGAGTAACGCACGCAGTTAAACTTAATCTGAAAGCCTTTGAGCCATGGCTATGGCTGTGTGTGTTCGAAGCACGCCGTCGATGGATTGGATAGCGTCTATAATTCTTCCCAACTCTTCAATACGGAGGAACTCGATGTATGCGATAACGTCATACTGACCTGTAACCGCGTGAGCCATCTTCACCCCTGAAACCTTAACCGCGTCCTCTGCGACTTTCCACAATCTTCCGGGTTCCGTGTTAATTAAAACATAGGCATGCAATTCAGCTTCCTCAACCTTAGACATAATCATGATAAGATACATAAAAATTTTTATGATGCATCCCTACTCAGATCAATAAAGAATAAGGGAGGAAAAAAATGGATTTTATGGACGTAATAAGAAGGAGGAGGAGCATAAGACGTTATAAGCCTGACCCTGTCCCTGAAGAAATTCTCAATCAAATACTTGAGGCAGCCCGATTGGCACCGTCTAGCGGCCACCGTCAACCATGGCATTTCATAGTAGTTAAGGACACGGAAACGAAGAGGAAACTCGAGTTAGCTGGCTGGGCTTCAGAGGCACCTATCGTAATAGTCGGTTGTACAGACCCACAAGTATCTCCCAGATGGCATATTGTGGATCTAACGATTGCCTTTGAACATATTTTATTAGCAGCCGCAAATTTTGGTTTAGGAACCTGCTGGATCGGCAAGATGAACTTCGACGAAATTATAAAAGAGGTTTTGAATATTCCCAAGTCTATGAAAGTCGTTGCTGTCACACCGCTGGGCTACCCGGCTGAAGCTCCGGGACCAAAAGAAAGAAAGGCTCTTTCCGAGATTGTTCATTACGAAAGATTTTGACATCGAGAAATAAATCTTGAATTGAGCTAATCTGAGCCTTTAATTCTTCCGATGAGCCAGACCATTTTCTTCCCGAAGTTTCTCGCGGTTCTTAATCCTTCTTCATCTTTTTCTACTTCGCCTTTTTCTCTACCAAAAGCTATGTTCCAGTAGGTGGATCCGGGAACGATCATCCCTTGATGTAGGAAGAAGAATAGGAGCTGAGCGAAAGTGAAGTTCTGTCCAGCCCTTCTTGCGACGACCATCGCCCCGCCGGCTTTATTCTCGAAGACTCTACCTTTTGCTTGGGACAGATATCCAGCTCTATCGATTAAGGCTTTTATCTGAGGCGTCGCGGAGCCGAAGTAAACAGGCGTAGCCAAGATGATTCCGTCAGCCTCAACCATCTTGTTGAAGATGGGTTCGAAGTCATCCTTTATTCGGCATTCTCCCGTCTTTCTACAGGATAGGCAAGCATCACATGGTTTAATCTCTTTATCAGCTAACCTCAATAACTCTGTTTCAGCACCGTCCTCTTCGGCGGCCTTTAAAGCTTCAGCGACGAGGCGTTCCGTGTTTCCGCCTACTCTGGGACTTCCAACAACCCCCAACATACGGACCATAAATAGAGCACCGCTCAGAGTTTAATCAAATCATAATTTATGCTTTTCATCTTTGAGAAGTGAAGCTTTAATACTTTTGAAAGTTCATAATTTCCATGATTACTCCATGAGTAAAATAGTGGATTTGCTTTTGGATAAGCTTGGGGATAGGTACTCTAAGCTTTTAGGTATCAACCTAGAAAGTGGAAAGGACGAGGAAATGTTCAAGTGGTTTTTAGCCTCGATCCTTTTTGGCGCACCAATAAACGAAGCCTCAGTCATCAAAACCTTCAATTGCTTCCGGAGGTATAACGTTTTAACGCTTAACAGAATATTAGAAACTGGCTGGGACGGTCTAGTAAAGATACTAGACGAAGGGGCATATACAAGGTACGATTTTAAAACAAGCGGTAAGCTACTCGACGTGATGCGTAACCTAAATTCAAAGTACGGCGGAAGCTTAAATGCTCTTCATGACCAAGCCGAGGACTCGAAGGACTTAGAAAGACGCTTAAAAGATCTTGGAAAAGGATTAGGAGACATCACTATAGGCATATTTCTGAGGGAACTCAGAAACATCTGGAAAAAGGCAGATCCAGCGCCCACACCTCTTGTTGTGCTGGCTGCTAAGAACCTTGGCATAATCAAGGAAGAAAAGCCGAAAAAAGTCTTGCATGCGCTTGAGAACTTTTGGCGCGAAAATGCACCTCTTAACAGGAGCTTTGTCGAGTTTGAGACTGCTCTGCTGAGGTTGGGCAAGGATTTCTGTAGAAGACGAAGATGCGACGTATGTCTTTTTAAACGTCACTGCTCCTCATTTAGGCGGCTCAAGACCCAATAATACCTCAACTGGGCAGTCTTTAGTCATCTTCATCTTCCTCTGCCAGTCATCTCCTATCGCTATTAGGGCGAAGACCCCTGCGAGTTCAGCCTTCGCCTTGTTGACAAGATTTATGAGGGCAGCTTGAGTATCTCCACTCTTCACCATATCATCCACCACGAGGATACTGTCCCGTCTCTTTATAGCATCCTTCGGTACGTAAAGCATCATAGTGACTCCTGAGGGATCCAGAACATAAGTCTCCTCGAGGAATGACGGAACCCCCACCTCTTTGCTGCACTTTGCTATAACAAGATTTACACCCAGAGAATTCGCCATCATCGTCGCAAGAGGTATACCATCGACAGCAGCTGTTAAAACCTTCGTTATCCTTCTTCCCGCAAACTTTGCAAGGGCATAGTTAGCAGCCTGAGTTAACAAGCTCATGTCTCCAACGATTGACGTATTATCGAAGTAACCGTCCTCATTGAACTTGATCCTTTTACGGACCTCGGTCTCCAAGCCGACAATCTTTGAGAGGGCTCTCCAAAGATGTCTGGCTCTCTCACTGTTCGGTAAGACATGACCCTTAGCATACCTACTCAAGACCGTGATAGGAAGGTTCGTTTTTTCAGAAAGCTGCCGATAAGTATAGTGCTTCTTTGCCGTTCTAAGAAGATCAACCGTTACCAGCCGAAACTTCAGATCTTCGGCATGTGTCGACACCTCTAGATCTTCCTCAGGATTGTTCTCCATCGAGTTTGTCATCAAACGCTATCTCCTTTTTTACATCTATAGATCAAAATGGTAAGTGTTCTAGGGTCATTATTTCCAAGTTTGAGACGATTTAAAACTTTTTAACATGTAGATGTATAAAACCATGTCATGCCGAACCTCTTATATACACATAAACAATTCTTGCGCTGGCCCGAACCGGATCCAAACTTTCTCAGTCTCAACTTTTACACTACCTCATCATAACCAGTATATGCTGGCCGTCAACTTCGCTATATATAGAGACTGACCGTATAACCATCCAATCATTTTGCGCTAAATAATCTTTATGTTACTTGGAAGGTGACAAGAATGCAAATGCCCTTAATAAAGAACGATTTTCCGTTTTCATGTAAGGTTACTACCAGAATAATATAGTAAGGGTAATGCCAGTAGCATTGTATTCCGTCCTCGCGTTGTGAGAGAATATCTCACTCTTAAGGGTGGTCCTTGCTCTATCGATCTTCTAATGTACCTATGTTGGCTTAGGATCTTCAATTTGTCAGATAATGTGCGGGAATTTACTCCAAGGATCTTCTTTAGTTCGCCAAACCCCATCGTTCTAAGGAACAATATGTAGAGTATTTGGAGATTCCATTTTTGAGACAACAGGTTGAAGCCTTCCTCAAGGCTTTGTATAGTTTCTTTTAGGTCTTCTAAACCCATTTCTTGATGTTCAAATATATGCTGAAGTGTTTCTTCTATTCCTTTAAGAGTGCTTTTCATGCGTGATTGCACGAGTCTACGAAGTTCGTTACTCAATAATAGTTTGGAGTTCAGTTTCATACACCTAGTGTGTATGAGTTTACCTCATAGTTTATAAGGTTTAACTTATAAATTTAGTGTAAAAAATACACTGAGGATCGAAGAGGTTGGAGAAGTTTGACTTAATCGTGGTTGGCGCTGGAACAGGCGGATGCATAGCTGCTAAAACCCTTGCCTCTGCGGGGCTTAACATCTGCCTAGTAGATCGGAAAGAAGAGCGATCCATAGGTGATAAAGTTTGCGGCGACGCCGTTGGAAAGCATCACTTCGACAATCTTGGTCTGGCATACCCAAAGGGAGAGGAACTACAACAAGACATGTTGGGAGTGAAGATTTACTCGCCGGACTTAAAGACTGTTTTTCTTGTGGGTGAAGGGTTAACCGGGTTCATAATCAACCGTCATTATTTCGGGCAGAGGTTGCTGAAAGACGCGATAGATTCAGGTGTGGTTCTACTTGATTCGACTCATGTTTTGGAACCTATCATTGAGAACGGTTTCGTTAAAGGCGTCTTGGCAAGGAAACTCAAAATTGGCTCTAAGACTGAATTAAGAGGCAAGGTCACCATAGACGCCAGCGGTTTTTCAGCAGTTATACGGAGCAAGCTGCCGCCAGAGATCGGGATTGACCAAACGATCAGTAAGGAGGATCATATGATCTGCTACAGGGAGATCCGTGAACTTAAAGAGGACATTGAGGAACCGGAATTCTTCAGGATGTATCTAAACCAGAAAGCTTCGCTAGGTGGCTACTACTGGATAATCCCCGAAGAGGGCACAAGGGTTAATGTTGGGATAGGTGTCACTGCTGTTGAAAACTTACCAAATCCAAAAAGTCGACTTTACAAGTATGCTCTGTCAAGCCCCCTCTTTGAGAATTCTACAGTTATACATGGTGGAGGCGGATACGTTCCAGTCCGTAAACCTCTAGACTCGCATGTTGGAAACGGGATAGTCGTGATAGGAGATGCGGCTTGCCAAGTTAACCCCATTACCGGAGGCGGCATAGGGCCTTCCATGATGGGGGGGAAGATAGCCGGAGCTGTCATTACAGAAGCGTTAGAGAAAGGTGAACCAAACCAAGAGAGTTTATGGCCGATTAATGTTCGATATATGAAAACTTACGGGGCTAAATATGCCGGCCTAGACGTGTTCCGGATCTTTCTTCAAGGCTTAACAAATGAAGATCTGAACTACGGCATGAGATACAGACTGATTAAGGAGGAAGACCTTCTGAAAGCAGCCTTAGGTGAAGATATCCATCTGAATGTAACCGATGCGACCCAACGGATCTTCAAAGGATTGGGAAGGCTTTCATTCTTAAGAAGACTTTACAATATGGCCAAGATATCGAAAAGGGTAAAGCATCTGTACAATGAATACCCCGACTCGCCGAAAAAGATGCCTGAATGGAAAGCAAGGGGTCAAGAATTGTTCGAAGAGGCGAAAAAATCTTTATAGAGACGGCCATCATTAGCCTAGTTTTGAGCATGAATCGAGATGGATATTGCTGCATTAATTAGTGGCGGTAAAGATTCTGCCCTGGCATTATACCGAGTTCTGAAAAGCGGCTACAAAGTGAAATACTTGATAGCGATGATCCCTAAGAGGGAAAACAGCTGGATGTTCCACTTTCCCAACATCAGATTTACAGATTTCTTCGCAGAGGCAACCGGTATCCCATTAGTTAAAGGCGAGACCAGGGGAGTGAAAGAGAAAGAACTTGAGGATCTGAAGCGTCTTCTCGCAAAACTTGACATCGAAGGAGTCGTCTCTGGAGCAATCTCTTCAGAGTATCAAAAGAGTAGGATAGACAATGTATGTAAAGATCTCGGAGTGAATTCTATAACCCCGCTCTGGCATGAAGACCCTATGAAGTTGATGAAGGAACTGATAAAGTCAAACTTTGAAGTTATAATAGTTGGCGTGTACGCCTATGGCTTTGATGAGAGCTGGCTTGGAAGGAAAATCAACCAATCAACCCTCAACGCGTTAATTGAAATGAACAAGAAGTATCAGATTTCTTTGGTCGGTGAAGGCGGAGAATACGAAACCTTAGTGCTTTACGCACCCTATTTTAAAAAGAGAATTAGAATAGTTCAGGCTGAAGTAGTTTGGAAAGGCGGAAGCGGATATCTCTCCGTAAAGAAAGCCGAACTTATTAAGGAGCCTTGTTAGAAGTCCGCTCACACAATTCTTCATGAACAAAAACGTACTCACAAGATTTAAATATAACATACATCCTCAATATAAGAACTCATACATTAGAACGTCGGTGAATTGAGATGTCTCTAAGAAAAGTTATGTTGGATGAAGAGGGAATACCCAAACGGTGGTACTGTATTCTCCCCGACCTGCCTAAACCGTTGCCCCCAACAATAGAACCAGCGAAGAGGGCGCCTGGACCCGGGATCGTCCCCTTAATATTTCCCAAAGCGATCCTGGCTCAAGAGATGAGTACGGAAAGATGGATAAACATCCCTGAGGAGGTAAGGGAAGCCTACAGGCTTTGGAGACCCACCCCACTCTATAGGGCTATTGGACTAGAGAAGGCTTTAAAGACTCCTGCCAAGATCTATTACAAGTACGAGGGGGTTAGTCCTCCGGGAAGCCACAAACCGAACACTGCAGTTGCTCAAGCCTACTATAACATGAAGGAAGGCGCCGAACGCATGGCCACTGAGACAGGGGCTGGTCAATGGGGTTCTGCGCTTGCGTTCGGTTGCATGATGTTTGGATTGAAATGCACGGTTTACATGGTCAAAGTGAGCTATTACCAAAAACCCTATCGAAGAGTTATGATGGAATCTTTTGGGGCAGATGTCTATCCAAGTCCCAGCGAACAGACGGAGAGTGGAAGAAAGATCTTAAAAGAAGATCCTAACAACCCGGGTAGCCTAGGAATCGCCATAAGTGAAGCCGTTGAGGACGCTCTTACCTATAAAGAAGTGAAATACGGCATAGGCAGTGTTTTTAACCATGTTCTATTGCATCAAACCGTGGTGGGATTGGAGACTAAGAAGCAGTTAGAAGTTGTGGATGATTATCCAGACGTAATATATGGATGCATAGGCGGAGGCAGCAGTTTCTCTGGACTCTTCTGGCCCTTCTATTATGACGAGGTTTCTGGAAAGGCACCGAAAGATGTTCGGTTTGTGGCTACTGAAGCCACAGCATGCCCCAAAGTCACCATGGGAGAATACATATTTGACCATGGAGATACGGCAAGACTAACACCTTTAGTTCCCATGCATACCATTGGTCATGACTTCATACCGCCGCCGATTCATGCAGGAGGTCTACGCTACCATGGAATAGCTCCTACCATAAGCCGACTAGTCTCGGAGAAGAAAGTGGAGACGAGGGCCTATAATCAGGTAGATGTCTTTGATGCTGCTAATCAGTTCATCAAGACTGAGGGTATAGTACCGGCTCCAGAACCAGCCCATGCTATCAAGGGGGTTATCGATGAGGCTTTGAGATGCAGAGAGACAGGGGAAGAAAAGGTTATTCTTTTCCTGCTGTGCGGCCACGGATATTTCGACATGCAAGCCTACGATGACTACTTGAGTGGCAAGCTGCTACCCTACGAGTATCCGAAAGAGAAAGTTGACGAAGCCATGAAGAGACTTAGGAAACTGTATCCTTGGTTGGATGAACTTAAGAGATTGATATGACAGATGAACAACCCAGCATTTCCAATTGGTTCTATTAGTGGGAGAAAGCAAAGGGATAAGGGAAGATAACATTCTTCACGCGTTGTAGGCACAGCTATCCCCACCCTTTTTCCGTATATTTATATTCCAGATGAACATTTTAGTACCTTAGTGTTGAGTTATGTGGAAGAGGGTTTCCGATAGGCTAAGAGATTATCCTGAAAGGTTGGCTGTTGCGAGAATTCTTGTTGAGAACGGTCTGAGCATAAAGAGCGGCAAAATATGGTGCAATGAGATAGTAATCCCTGCCATCAGAATAGCCAAGGCGTCTAAAGTAGATAGGAGGACGGTCACGCAGGCAATAAAGATGATCGAAGACGATGCTGAACTGCATGAAATTTTTAGGTCAATAAGACCGGCTGGTTCATCCCTACGTGAAACCGCGAGGCACCTAAATTTCGGAGTCGTGGAGATAACGCCTACAGATGCGAGAATACCGGGGATACTCGCGAGCTCGGCATCGTTGATATCTGAAAGGAACATTAGCATCCGACAGGCTATCGTGGACGACCCTGAGCTCTCACCCGAACCGAAGTTAACCATAATAGCGGAGAAGAAGATACCCGGAGACCTTATCCCTGAATTCTTGAAGATAAAAGGCGTATCTAAAGTCTCAGTTTACTAAACTGTTTCGTAACGTTGAAGACTGCCTTCTTAGTTGATTCCTAATCTCCATCGATCATCTCCTTCATGACTACCATATGGCGCCGTTGTTCCGGCTAAACTCAATTGTCCTACCATGCAGTCGGCTCATTGACTCTTTCGAGAACACTCCTTTGCGAGCTTTATCATGTACTCGTAGTTTTTAAGCGAGACTGAAGGCGGGACGGAGTGGTCAGATCCTAGGATGTAACCCCCTCCCTCACACGCGATCGGCACCTTCGATAGGACTTCCCTTTTAACGTCTTCGAGATTGCCTGACAAGGCCCTTACGTCAATGTTTCCGTGAAACGCCAGCTTATCGCCGTACTGCCTCTTTAGCTCCCTTACATCCATCCCTGCCTTAGCCTCGAGGGGATGGAGGACGGTTACTCCTGCATCCATCAAATCCGGAATTAGCGGCCTAACATCCCCATCCGTGTGCAGGATAACGGGCAGACCGCGTTTGCGGAAGGGTTGAAACATCTTCTTATGAGCGGGGGCTAGAAGCTTGCGGTAGTGGGCTGGACTGAAAAAAGGCCCATTTTTGTAGGCTAAGTCGCCCGCAGGTCTTACACCGTCAACTCCGGCATCGATGAGACTTTTGCCGCATTCTGCCATGAAGTCGGCGAGCTTGTCAAACATATAGGCGAGGAAGGCTGGGTCTCGGATGAAGTTGGCGCAAAGGTCGTAGGTGCCGATTAGCGCCCTCGCGATCTCAAAAGGTTCTCCCATGGCTGCGGCGACGAAGTATCTTTTCTGAAGGTTCCTTATACCTTTCTCCAGATCGCCCCTAAAGGGATATCTTGGGCTTATGAGTCTCCTAGGGTCGTTAACGTCGAGGAAGGTCTCAATCCTTTCCTTAAACTCCTCGATATTTCGAACCGCGGGAACGAGGAAGTGTGGAGTGCCGCTTCGACCCTTCCAACGCTGGTTCATGCTCCCCCAGCCGTCGGTCGATATGCGCCATCGGTCTGTCTCCTCGTAGACGAAGGTCTCGTACCTCGGGCTTAGGTCGAAGGAGATGAAGTATACGTCGAAACCAAAGTAGTCAGGCACTTCGACTCCCTCAGCGGGAAAGCCCTCCCTTTTCCAACGGTCCACGGTCTCAGGCCATGGAAAATCCTGAACGGGAACCTCGTCGGTCTCCTCGAAGTTTAATACGCGTACAACTCTTTCTCTTGAATCCAAATCACACCACTAGCCTTTCTTTCTATTAAAAGTAGTATAAATCTTTAGGCAAGAAAATGTCCTATCTCATGTTCAGAGAATTTAAAAACAAGTTCCGCCTACCTTATTGGAGAGGTTTGTAGAAGATCGTTTGGTGATGCCAGTTGAAGGTTACAAAGCTAGAAACAATGCATGTAGCTCCTCGTTGGCTCTTCTTGAAGATGTATACGGATGAGGGATTGGTAGGTTATGGTGAGCCCATCGTTGAGGGTCGGGCTCTGACCGTGGACATGGCCGTAAAAGAGCTGGAAAGATACCTTATCGGTAAGGATCCCTTCCAGATCGAGCACCACTGGCAAGCCATGTATAGGGGAGCCTTCTACCGTGGAGGTCCCATTCTCACAAGCGCCATAAGCGGGATTGAGCAAGCTATGTGGGACATCTTAGGCAAGAGTCTAAAAGTGCCAGTTTACCAGCTTCTCGGAGGAACATGCCGCGACAAGATTAGAATTTACGCTCATGTAGGCGGTCGCACGCCTGAAGAGTGTTCGAGAAACACCTTATCTAAAGCGGAGCAGGGGTTCACAGCAGTGAAAACAGGTTTGTTTGAAGCCGTAAGGATCGTTGATACATTAGCCATCGTAAAGAGAGCCGTTGAAAAATTCAAAGCCATGCGAGATGCTGTGGGAGACGATGTTGACATCGGGGTAGACTGCCACGGTAGGCTAAGTCCTGCTATGGCGATGCGGATGGCAAAAGCTCTTGAGCCTTACTATCCCATGTTTCTCGAGGAACCATGCCTACCAGAGAACGTTGATACTATGGCATCGGTAGCTCGTTCTACATCGATCCCCATAGCCACTGGAGAACGCCTCTTCACTAAGTGGGGGTTCAGAGAGGTCCTCGAAAAACAGGCGGCCTCAATTCTCCAACCTGACCTCTGTCATGCGGGCGGAATAATGGAGTGTAAGAAGATTGCTGCTATGGCAGAGACCTATTATGCTGCTGTCGCACCGCATAATCCCCTTGGACCCATCGCTTTAGCTGCGTGCATTCAGTTAGATGCTTGCATACCAAACTTTCTTGTTCAAGAGCAGGTGACCCTTGGCGAAGGCTACCTCAAAAAACCCTTCACTATGAAGCGTGGATACGTGGAGGTTCCGAAGGATCCCGGACTGGGCATAGATCTCGACGATGAACTTGTGAAAGAGAAGATTTATGATGGGAGATGGGAGACTCCACGTCTCTATCATGAGGATGGTTCCGTGGCAGACTGGTAGAGGAGCGCCCGTAGACATGTACTAAGAGATAGAATATGGAAGACTTTTGGCAAGCTCAAGATTTAGATGTGTTCCGATTGCTTTGCTTCTAGGTAACCTCTGCTAACAAAGAGGCCACACTCACATGTTCCATGGCGGGCGATCTCTTCCCTATGGCTTCGGCATGGACAAATATTGTGCTTATCCTTCTCTGCAATCTCCTCGACTTCCCGGCATGGGCAATAAGCATATCCGTATTTTACTCTGTTCCTTACAAGACCAGCGATGACGTTTTCCACTACGACCTTGTCAGGGTTAAGGAAGTAGGGACTTTGCTCGGCGTATCTGGTAATCATTCTCACAATAGAGACTCTAACACTTTCTTCGTCCACTTGTTTCGCCCGCGTGTGGAGTCGCTGCGTTTTAAGGATACGTTGCCGATTATAAACGTTCTTCATGATTATAAATTTTCTTCGTTCGAAGGCGGGAACGAAAACTTTATAAATTATTCATTTTGCCATATCAAGGCGAGGATGATCTTATGAAAAAATTGAGAATTGGAGATCCCGCGCCTGGCTTCCGACTGCTGGGCATTGACGGTAAGTACTATGGACTGGAGGACTTTAAGGACGAAAAGGTCGTCATCGTCATGTTTAGTTGCAACCACTGCCCTACGGTTAAGGCCTACGAGAGCAGGTTCGTCGAGCTTCAGAGGGACTATAAGGATGAAGGAGCCGTGCTCATCGCCATCAACTCCAATGATGACAAGAAGTATCCAGAAGACAGCTTCCAGAACATGGAGATCCGTGCTAAGGAGAGGAGCTTCGATTTTCCCTATCTCAGAGATGAAAGCCAAGCTGTGGCCAGAGCCTACGGGGCTGAACGCACCCCCGAAGTTTTTGTCTTTGATGGAAAACGGATTCTCCGTTATCACGGCCGAATCGACGACAACGTCTACGAGCCGTATCAAGTTCGCCAAAGGTATCTACGAGATGCCCTTGACGCCATACTAGAGGGGAAAGAGGTTCCCTTAAAGGAAACGGAACCCGTGGGTTGCACCATCAAATGGAAATGAAAAGGCTAAGATTAATTACCTGCATTCCATGTTTTTAGTCTCATGGACGCGTTGAACTTTGCCACTACGGTTATCCTCTTGACAGCCTCTGGTGCCTTAGCGCCGGGTCCTTTATTTTTCGTCACCATCTCTCATGGTGCCCGGTCAGGAGCCAAGAGCGGCCTACTCTTTTCATTAACACATACTTTGGTTGAGTTCACCCTTGTCATGCTGTTGGCGCACGGTCTCCTAACTGTTGCGAGCGAGCCCGCTGTTAAGCGTACTTTCGGAGTTGCTGGAGGGATAGTTCTCCTTGTTTTTGGCGCTATGCAGATCCGCGAGGCCCTTAAATCTAAATTCGGTGAGGCTAAGTCCAGAGGGGTGGCGACACGAAACCTGCTACTAATAGGGTTGGTTTTCACTGGTTTGAATCCTTTCTTTATTGTTTGGTGGCTGACAGTTGGTGCAAACCTGATTCTTCTCTCTCTGGAGTTTGCATCCTTGTCCGGAGTTGTCTTCATGTATGTTTGTCACGTCTGGATGGATTATGTTTGGCTCACATCCGTTGCGCATTTTGCGAAAATAGGAACAAACATTGTGGGATTAAAATGGTACAGAGTTCTCGTGGCAGTTTTCGGAGCAGTACTGATCTATTTCGGGCTTACTTTCCTCATCAATTCCGTAAGCTCCTAAGCCCTTTCCTAAGCCGCACTAATTCACCTGAATATCCCAATAGAGTAAGTGTGACTTCTCGAAGGAGGTCTATTCAGCATTACTTGGCGAAGAATGCTTTGAGTATGATTGTTGATTGTGGTCGAGAAAAAATTTAAGCTTAGAGAATTAAAATTTAGTGAGCCTTCTCGTAACCACGGATGGGCGTGGAATTGATGAGTAAAGATGAGGTATTAGATTTAATAAAATATCTTGAGAAGCCATTAGATTTTTACAAAGATCCGATTTATACATTGGAAGAAAAGGAAGACATAAAGACGTTTGAACGTCTTACCTTCGAATTCTACAACGATCTTAAGAATGATAGGCATATAACTCTGGCAATTTCTAAGATAGATAGAGAAGAAGAAAAGACAATTATCAATTTCAACAGAATTATTATGGATATTTCAAACAAGCTGGTCAAAACAAAAGAATTCAATGCAGAAGAAGGTTGGTTCATTCTTATTATCTTCGTCGTTCGTGTCGAAGATTGAAGCTTTCAATCTCTTTCAGTATTCTTGCTAGTAGTTTTGGTTCAATTCTGAAACCTTTACTTATAAGTTGTAGTACAGCTTCTTTTGCCTCATCTTTATTCAGTATTTCTTCTCTGAGGGCTTTCATGATCACGTAGAGTGTGCCCTTAACTTTTAGGCCCCATGTTTCGGCGAAGGCTCTTCCGCTGGATTCATCCATTAACAGTGGCGAACGCGTTTCGCGTGCCAGTATGATCGCTTGTGCCTCTCCCAAATGGATCTCGAAGGCGTGTTCCATTATCTTCTGACAAAGTTTGATCATTCTTTCATTTAGCTTTGAGACTTTTATCCAGCCTTGGTCGACGCCTTCCTTTAAGACAAGTGCGTCGCTGAATCTCTCCTCTAAGCCTCTTTCGATGGCTTCTTTGTAAACTTCTTCTGGGATGGTTACTTCGCCGTAAAGTTTCTTGAGCAGTGCGATCTTGCCTATTTTTGAGAGCCATATTAAAGGGCTTGTGTTGGAGATAATTGGCAAGCGGCTATTCCTTTGTTAAGCCTTTGAGGTCCTCTTCTAAATCGTGTTCTGAGTATTGGATGAGAACGCCTTTCTCGGCTAAGATCTTGTAGAAGTTCCATATGGATATGCCAGCTAGCTGAGCTGCTCGCCAGCCTGTGATCTGGGCTGTTCGGTACAGCTCCACTGCGTGGTCTAGGTTCTTTTCTTTGACGCCGTGTTCTAGGATCTCACGTATTAGAGCCGATCTGTCTTTTCCTTCTTTTTCTGCTAATTCGCTGAGTTTCTTTATTGTTTCTCGGGGTAGTCTTAGGCTGATGGTCTCGGACAAGGGGGGACACCGTGATACGATATATATCAATTGTAATATATAAACCTCGCTGAAAAAAATAAACCATCACGTTTGTGGAGACGGATAGTGAAGCAGTATTTGCTTCTTTGAAATTGTGGATATTTTTCTAGCTCTGAGTGGAACAACAGATAACAAAGGATTCTCGCACTTAATGACGTGAAAACAAGAACCTATATGATTCGAGCTAGTAAAAGCGGCTATGACGCATAAAACAAGACCGCAACGGTAAAATCTGGGCAAACCACCACCCTTACAATCACACTATCCAAAACAACGCCAAAAATGTACTAGAGGGAAGAGATAAGGAAAAGACCTCATAATCACTTGCCAATCTCCTCTCGCAGATTCATAAATATCGTAAAAAAATTAATTGCGCAAGAAGAAACGGACACTAACAGCACAATTAAGGAAGATGAAAGGCTTAGAAGAGAATCAACCGATATTCTTCTTTTTCTGTTTGAGGGAACTTGATTGCCTTATGTAATGGTCAATTTTGCCGAAAAAATGAGTTCTAAGTCTATTGACAGAAACTACGCTTCTGCTGTTACCACATTCGTCTTCGGAATATTGCTAGCTATTTTTCGTCATAGCCTTTGAGTTCGCGAATCCAAATGTTTCGGAAGCGGACTGGATTACCGTGATCTTGCAGTCTTATCGGGCCTCTAGCAGGATGCGGCTTGTACGAGGGGAGAATTTTATGACCTGTCTGTCCCATGATCTCCTGGCGATGATGAACCAACACACCATTATGGATGACAGTCACGAAAGCGGGGCTAATGAGTTCCTCTCCTTTGAAACGTGGAGCCAAAAAGAATATGTCATAAGTCTGCCACTCACCCGGCTTGCGGCATGCGTTGACTAAAGGCGGATATTGACCATATATTGCGGCAGTTATGCCATCTGCATAGGTTATGTTGTCGTATCCATCAAGAATCTGTATCTCATATCTGTCCATTAGGAAGACGCCACTGTTGCCGCGGCCTTGGCTGTCTCCTTTCACTTCAGCAGGCGTAGCCCACTCGATGTGCAGTTGACAGTCTCCGAAGTCATCTATGGTTTGAATGTCGCCTGCCCGCGGGCTTACTATCATTGCGCCATTCTCGACCTTCCACTTTACTGGTCCTCCAGTGCGGCTGATCCATTTAGACATGTCTTTGCCGTCAAAGAGCACGATAGCGTCTGATGGAGGTAGACCTGGCTTATCCTCGGTACTGCATGTGCCAGGTGTAACGACTTTCGGTCGAGGTCGGTTTGCATCATGTACTCTCCACTTGGAGTTAGGTAGCATCGGAGTGTCGGTATAACCAATAGGGGCTTTTTGCGTCATAACCTGATCTCCAGCAACAAGTTGCCATTCTGTCCTTATATATCTTTCTCGCTTCGACCTCGATGGAAATGATTTAGCATCCATATCATTGCATTGTAGACCAGAAAAAGGTTGTTGATTTACAAGCTCCTTTTTATGCCTTGAAGTTAGGTGCTTCAGAGTTTCACTGTTTTTATAAAGAAGGAAAGGTTGAGTTACCGAAATGAGTCCATTTAAAAACAAATTATGATAAGACTCTACGGTACAAGAGATTTTTCTATTTTCATTGTAGTTGGTTTGTTAAAACTATCAAAATCGTAGCGTGATAGTGAAAAAGCGCAAATAGATAAAACATAGCTGAAATCTGGAAAAAATTGGTAGGAAAGTATAAATTTTGCCTAATAATTAGCATAGCAGTAAATCGGAGGAGACGGAGAAAAAGATGGCTTATAAGTACTTGGCTGATGCTTGGAAGAAGCCTGAGGATTCCTACGTCAAAGAAGTGATGCAGCAACGCGCTATAACGTGGAGAAAGGATCCGGCAATCATCAGAATTGATAAGCCTACGCGTCTAGATCGGGCTAGAAAGCTCGGATACAAGGCTAAAAGAGGCTACGTCGTCGTTAGAGTCCGCGTTAGAAGAAGCGGATTCCGTAAGCTTAGGCCTAGCTCAGGCCGAAGACAAAAACGGATGGGAGTTGAAAAGATCAAGTTGGCAAAGAGTATGAGACTCATCTCCGAGGAGAGGGCTGCTCGTAGATTTCCGAATCTGGAGGTTCTCAACTCTTACTGGGTCTGGGAGGATGGAATCCATAAATGGTTCGAGGTCATAATGGCTGATAAGACGCTTCTCCCCGAGCTGAAGATCGGTAAGGGAAGGGGGAGAGCCTTTAGAGGATTAACGAGCGCCGGGAGAAAAGTTCGAGGCCTCCTTTCATAAATGTTGAAGGTCTCTATCCATAATTTATTTGTTGATTTGACTATCTCTTGAATTTTCGATTTGTTCCGTATTGCATTTCATTTTTCAATACAGAGTTTATTTAAATATCAACTTTTCAATTATTAACGCTGATTAATCTTTGGATTCTTGGTGATTGAATGAAGATTCAGGCAATTGTTCGAAGGAGAAACAAAACTCGCAAGGGGAAAGGCTTCAGCCGGGATGAGTTGAAGGAAGCCGGCATCGATCCTAAATGGGCATTGAAACTTGGAATACCTATAGACTTAAGGAGGAGGACAAAAAATGAGGAGAATACTGGATTCTTAAGGCGATACTTGGAGAACCTTAATGCGCTCAAACAACCTAAAGATAAAAATCAGTGAATAGAATAGATAATTTGATGATTGGATGCGTGGGGATCATTTTGCCCAAGTCCTCGATAGCTTATATCGATGTGAGCTTCTTCGTCCACGCAACGGAGGATCTGGAAAAGGTTACGAGAGCCGTGCAGAACGCGGTCTCAACCGATTTTGCTGAGAAGATCACCTTCAAAAAGAGTAAGTTGAAGGGAGATCGCGGTAACCCAATCATCTTCTTTAAGACAAGAATAGAAATGGAAGAAATCGCGGAACCTCTTCTTGAATACATTTCTTCACGACTCTCAGCCCTAGACAAGGAGAAACTCCTGCGAGAGTTAAGTCTCCATTTAGAGAAAGGAAGTCTCTACATGAGGCTTGATAAACAAGCCGCTTTCAAAGGCGATTTAAGACTCTATGCTGGAGACCCAATTCACTTGCGAATTAGATTTAGGAAGAGGAGAGAAGAGGAGATCGTTAAGATCTGTAGAGAACTCGGATTATTACCATAGTTTTACACGGCATGATACAAAATCATTTATTTTAATTGGGATGCTGTCATGAAGAAGTTTGTGGATCTTAACCTCCGTTTACCAATCGCAAAACATGAGGTGAGAAGGGCTGAAGAATTGATCAAGAGGTCCGCTGAGCTAGGATATAGCTCCATTGGCGTACCTATTACAACTGAAGCCGACCAGAGTGAGATTCAAGACCTAGAGAGAATATGCAACGAGAACAAACTGGATCTAATCAAACGCGGAGATTTGAAACCTAAAAATGTTAGAGATCTACTCAGCTCATTAAGAAGTCTGAGGAGGAAACGTGAAGTCATAGCAGTTTATTGCAATTCAAAATCAATCGCAAGGCAAGCTGCAAGAGACCATAGAGTTGATTTGATCTCGTTTTCTTCCGCCGATCCCAGGAGGAGATTCTTCGATTCCGCTGAGGCTGAACTCGCCTCGAAAACATCATCCGCTCTTGAGATAGATATGGCGCCGTTGATTATGTTAGATGGATTCCCGAGAGCACGACTCATCTCGCGTATCCGGAGGGAGGTCACTATAGCTAAGAAGCTTAACGTTCCAATCGTGATGTCAAGCGGAACCGCCGACAAGTATTTACTTCGTAAACCGCAGGACTACGTTGCTTTGGCTTATCTTTTCGATCTAGATCATCAAACCGCCCTAAAAGCCTTGTCGGAGGCTCCGTTAAAGATTGTTGAGAGGAACCGTGAGAAGTTAAGCCCAAACTATGTAGCTCCTGGCGTCTACATCGTAAGGAGGGGAAGAGACTGCCACGGCGTTTGAGACATCGATACATCGCTGTAAAAATAGATAGCGAGCACGAGATTGAGGGGAGAGACCTTCTGAATGCGGTTTCTGATAGTCTCTTCAAGATCTTCGGAGAATACGGCGCAAGCCTAGCTGAACTTACACCTATCGATTACGATCCGAGAACCAATTGTGCGGTATTCAGATGTGCCCACAAAGCCCTTGAGATGGCGAAAGCATCAATAATCGCCGTGAGGGAGATAAACAGAAAGAAAGCTGCAGCCCAGATAATCTACGTTTCGGGAACACTAAAGGCGCTCAGAAAAAGGTTAACCTCGTAGTTAATTCTCAAGCATTTTATGATTATTCTGTGCATCTTTTTTCGTTGCGTATTAAAATTCATTTTATCTTTTCTTCCTCGTCTCTTGGTTTTAATGTTTTTGCTTCCGAAAGATGCATTCTTCGCCTGTTTATATAAAATCCCTTTATTCCTAACCTTGAAGGAAGAAACGGTTATGTAACAAGAACAAAATCTGTTCCAAGACATTTTAAAGTGTTAATAGCCAAGGCGCGTAAGACTTAGCTAGAAGGAGGATCAAGAAAGATATCAAGGGCACAGTAACATTATCGTCGATAGGTTTGAATTCAAAGTGCTCTACCAGTGATGCAGTGGCTCCAGCTAGTATTCCAGCCATCCCTAATGTCGCCCCTACAAGCATTGAAAAAAGAGCCATAGCGAGGTTTCCCCACCAAGATTTCGTTCTCTTTTTATAAAGAGTGTTCCTCACGACTCCGGTAATAGCGTCTCCAAAGGACATAAAGAGTACAGGTAACACCCCAAACCAGAAATTGCCCATGGAAACTATCCATCCGAGCGCGATTATTGTTCCCCACATTATAGCAAATGACACTTCATACATGTTATCTTCTGTTTGAAACCAATACATCAATTTGCCAATTCTATGAGGTGTATAAGTAAAAAAAGCTAAAAGCATAGCCATGACAAAAGGAAAAAACGATGTTTTAAAGACGAAGGGAACTATAATGGCGCAAAGACCTCCAGCCAGCATATGTATGACTTTCCTGTTGTAATAGATTGCAACGTTATGGTTGAAACCTCGGTTTTTCATGTATTTATAGAGATTCTTTGTTAGAATTGTTACTACGAAGATGACCCAAGTGAGGAGCAAAACTGTTGCAATTAATTCCTCAAATGATATCATGATTGTATAAATTCTCTACGTATATGAATAAAAAATTTTGCACTAAATCAGGATAAAAATCTTGTTTCTCAATAAATTATGGGCACTAAGCCAGCCAGACATCGACAATTGTCAAGAGATCTACCTATTCTGGTGCAGTAAAGACAATCATATATTCTCTTTTTGAGTTCATTTGGATGAGTATTTTAGCCACTCATGCATCTTTTGCACGTACTGAGGGAACACGATCTCCGGCTCGAGCAACTCGGGATGCCAACGCTTTTCCCACTCGAAGGTAGCGTATCCATCGTAACCTCCTTGCAGAAGCATGTCAAGCATCTTTTTCAAGGGCACATCACCCTCGCCGAGCAAGACGTAGACCGGCTGCCCTCTCTCGTTGAGGACCGAGTCCTTGACATGAATGTTTACCGTGTATGGAGCTAAGTTAGCGTAGGTGACTTCAGGCGGTTCGCAGTTGACACGGTAAGGGTGATGCAAATCCCACAGCAATCGCACCCTCGGATGATCGACTTGAGCCATCAAGCGGGCGCAAACTTCCGAATCCGTCCAGTCGTCGTGGGTTTCTAGGGCCAAGGTAATATCATACTGTTCCGCCTCGTCCCCAATCTGCCGCAGATTCTTGACAAGGATAGGCATGACGGTCTCAACAGTGTAGCCTTCTGGCACGCGCCCACCATATATGCGCACAATACGCGTACCGAGTTTGGCGGCAAGTTCCATGTTGCGCCGTGTCTCGTCAAATTGCTTTTCCTTTTCGACGGGATTGACCACCGCAAACCGGGCAGAGATGGAGAGACCTGATACGGCAACGCCGTAGTCAGCAAACAGTCGCTTAGTCTCATTGAGACCAGTAGTGAATTCAGGCCTTCTGCTGATGTCTATATCCTCTAACATGCCGCGGAAATCGACGCCGTCAAAGCCCATTTGGGCGCCGTTCTCAACGATCTGCTGCAGAGTCCATCCGGGACACCCCAAGGTGGTAAAAGACAGTTTCATATGCCCACTCCTTTTCAAATATAATCTAACTACTGCGAAGTTATAAACTAACGAACCTTAAGACCGAATATGCTTGTTTAAGCTTATTGGCAGATAAAAATTTATTTATATGGAGGGGGTGTGTTAATATTTTTCGGGGGATGAAGTAGCCGTCCGAGACCAACCTGAGAAGGGTGGATTTTTGTTTTCGGGATTTTCCATTTTCTCATTCTCCACTTTACATGTTGACTGCATTACTATGTTGTAAGATAAACTATTTGAGCCTTACTTTGTTGTAAGAATTGATCGGAAATGAGGGAATATATTTTGACGGAAAAAGAACGTATAGTTTTAAAATGCTACTCAGAAAAAGGAATAAAGTCAAATCATTTTTATGTTTTGGTTCATCGACTTAGAAAAAATTATAACAGTCTAAAGACAGACATGCATTTAGTAGAAATGGTTCTACGGCAAGAGGGAATAATATGACCGAAAATGTAGAATTGCACGATTTTATTAGATTCATAAAGAAAGAAGTTACGAGAAGCGAAGACCCTAAACCATTGGAAGGATTTTGGATAAGTGCTCAAAGTCTAGAGATAACTTTTGAAACAGTTACCGAAATTGATAAAAAAGGTGGGTTGAAAATCTTTCTTCTTTCTGCTGAAGGTGAAGAAAGAAAAAAGAAGGTTCAGACAGTGAAAATAACTTTTGTTACACAAGACTTTAAACATCCCCTTGAAGAGATTTAGTATTCTGTTTTTATAACATGTTTATATTACTTACAAAGAAAGGATCGCACTTTTAGAACATTTCTTGGAAAGTCAAAAAGAGAGATTAAGATAGGCGAATTTTACAAGTAAAATATCCAATAGTCATCTTAATACCCCAACTATTGCAAACATATTCTCGATACCTAAATCCGCCTTTAATTTTTGGATGATCCAACTCCAACATCATCACTCCTCCCGTTGGTGTCATGACTCTATTACATTTCCTACATATGTATATAACTGGAGATTGTTCACTCATTTCAATCGCATCTACTATAGGTTATTTAAGTAAATGATAACTCTTAGCCGACCCAAATGCCTCAAAGCGTTTCAGTGGTTACGTCTTCCAACCGAGCAATTATGGAGACTTTTGGTCTGATTAACATTGGAATGAAACCAAAATCCTTAGCTTTCATCATCATCTTTTTCTGATAGTTTCGGAGTCCTGCCTTATTTGTCTTAACATCCACAAAGTAGATTTGAGAATCCTTCTTAGCCACATAATCAAAGCCAAAAGTCATTCCCCTAACAACAATGGTTCTCGGTTGTAGTCCCACAGCATACGTATCGTGTAACTCATGGGAATGAGTTTTGCCTGAAGGAATTTCAGATTCTTCTTCCCATACTCTGCAAAACCGTGAAAAATCTTCCCATTTCTTTCCAAACAATCCCTTGACAGCTTTCTCCAGTCTCTTATATCTTCTTAAGTCCGCCTTTAATTCTCTTATTAACTCTTCATTTTGCCTCAGCGACTCTTTACCGACATCTTTGCGAGTAGCATACTGCTCTGCTTCTTCAACCCTCTTAAGTAAGTCTTCTTGGTTTCTCTTTATATTTCCGAATGATGCACTAACACAAAACGAGAAACTTATGACCTCAAATCCATTTTCAACGAGATAACTTAATCCAAGTTTTTCGCCTATGTTTCCAATGTATGCGGATAAACTTTTTTTAACTCGTGGAATGTAATGGTCAAGATCGTATCGTATTGTCACTCTGTGCCACGGAAAACCATTGGTATTGCGAAATAATAAAGTTTGCCTAAGAGGAATTAGGAACAATATGAAAATTAAGATTTTGAAACAGAAACTTCAAAAAAAGAAGGGATAGGGTTCATTTTCGCTTTCTGAACATCTTCACGTTTTCCATTTCCGTCACGTATTCAAAACCCGCTTCTAAGAGTTTGCAAGCGGAATGTAGGATTAAAGTTGCTACATCCTTTCAAGCGTTCTTAGTAGAAGATACTTGGAATATTCGAAGGTTTTCTCAAGCATTAATTTAAACTGCTCATATTCAGGATGTCTCAGCGCGAGATTCAAACCAAAATCTCTTAGCGCGTCCGTCTGAGCTATCTCTGAGAGATGGACGTAATTGCATAATTCGCCATAGAAGTCAGTAAGCTCTTTTTTGTTGGGAAGGTCTTTTAGTAATTTTCTAAATATGGGTCTTATCGTTGTCGCTTTCTTATACTGTTTCTCACAAAGAAGGATTTGCAGTAACTCAAGGTCTTTTTCTGTCTTTTCTGGTTTGAAAATGTTCAGAAGTTTGATCTTGTCTTCATAAGTCTTCTCATTGAATTCTCTATCGATATAATATGCCCTAGCACTTGTTTCAAAATAGAATCTTAACTCTCTAAGTGCGGTGTGACGAAAGCCAGACAGAAATAATAGATATAAACAGAAAAAGCGACCCTCTGCTATCCATGGATAGAAGTTTTGCATTGAAAGGGAGTTATTCCGCTCTTCAGGAGTACATTTTGATGCTACAGTTTTCTCAGTCTCAGCAAATCGACTAATGAATTCATTAAAATCCTTTTTAGCTTTAGAAATAAATTCTTCTGAGACACCTAGGCTACAAGCAAAGTTTTAAATTGAGTCAAAATCATATATTTAATTGGAGAAGGAATGTATTATGTCATTAGAGAAGAATAAGGCGATTGTCCGCCGTTTTATTGAAGAATTCAATAAGCGAAACCTAGCCATACTAGACGAGTTAATAGCACCCGATTATGTTGACCATGACAGAAAAGTTCGAGGTAGGGAAACTGACTTCAACCACGGCAAACAAGCCGTGGCTAAGATACTAAAGGATTATCCCGATTTGCATACGACTATCGAGGACATTATCGCTGAAGGGGACAAGGTTTGGTATCTTGAGAAAGATACTGGGACAGACTCTT